>ERZ808245.297-NODE-297-length-27026-cov-5.011679_pt1 | contig 27026 bp, 25 predicted proteins | sample MGYA00521243_ERZ808245 | MGnify/ENA primary metagenome ERZ808245 (study PRJEB31516, sample SAMN03275576) | gut metagenome | biome: mammalia-associated habitat; material: feces | host: Papio cynocephalus | place: Kenya | collected 2012-07-07 ... | reverse complement strand
GACTTCACTCAGCCGGAGCCTGCAAATAAATTTGCGCATAAATCTTGACGGGACCCGCTCTCAAAGAACGCTTGAATTTCCGGGAGCAGGACGCGGGCAAGGGCCTCTACCTCGTGATAGGGAATCCCCGTGCCGTAATCATTGGGCTTCTTTCTGCGCGGCATGGTATCACCCCATCAAATCTGTTCCTCGTCGAACAGGTAGCCTTGAAACACCGTGCCATCTCCGGTGATGAAACGGCCCTGTGCATCCTTGGGAATCTGTTCAGCGGCGCTGGTATTGTCGAGTATGATTTGCGAAAGCACGCTGTCCGCCCTGCCGCAAACACGGAAATCCATGTTGTTCTTGATCTGACCGGGAATAACGGTGGCATCCGGCCTCTGCGTGGCAAGAATAAGGTGGATGCCGAACGCCCGCCCCTGCCGCGCGATGGTGGACAGCTTGTTTTCGATCTGCGAGAGCAGCTTCTTCCGCTCGCTGTCGGCTCCTGTCTTGTCCAGTACCTCCGCCACCTCGTCACAGGCGAATATGAGCCGTGGGAGCGGCTGCTCCGTAGTCTCGTTATAGGCGTCAATGTTTGGACAGCCCAGCGCCTTAAACACGCTCTTGCGGTATTCCAGTACCGCCCGCAAGCTGGTCGAGGGTATAACGCAAATCTTCCTCTATGAAGCACATCCGGCATTTCTCATGCCAGACCTTGGGAAAATCAACGCCACCTTTGAAATCCGCAATATAAACTTCTGCGCCCTTGTGGAGTGCCTGCATGAGCAGCAGTTTCAGCAGAACGCTCTTTCCGCTGCCCGTGGAACCGCCTAAGAGGATATGCGGAATGTGCGCGAGGTTGACTGTTACAGGGCCGATGTAGCTCTCCCCCAACACCAGCACAAAGCTGTCCGGCGAAAGATAGCTGTCTTTCCATTTCAGAACATCCGGCAAATCATCTCCGGCAGAGACAGCATACATCAGCACACGGCTCTTGCCCTTGGTGTAGGCCAGCTTGACAATTGTGATTCCCAGTGCTGTTTCAATGGCAAGTCGTTTCTTGTCCCATTCTTGAAGTGGGATGCTCTGATTGCGGAACTCCCATACCATAATGCGGGGATTATCCTTGTCGCGGCGCTTGCTGAGTAAATCGGGCGGTAGCCCTGCATGGTTTACCAGACCGATGCATTGAAGCTGGTCTTTCGCTGCCCGTCTGCCAAAGGGATAGAGCAGAAGCGCCAGCAGCGCCGCAGCGCCCGCCAGCAGATAGGCAAGCAAGGCGTGTTCCATCGCGGCCTTGAGCAGCGGAGAGAGCAGAGGGATATTTCCCGCCAGCGTGCACCATGCCGCTTGCTTGACGCAGACATACACCGCCCCAACGAGGTACAGCGCAGCCAGCACCAGCTTCACAGGAAAATTCGGCGTTTCGCTCAATTTCTGCCACAGGTTACGGAACGCATTTCTTCTCCGGATCTGAAGCTTTTTATTTTGTGTCACAGGGAAAGCCCCCTTTCTTGTGCTGGACGATGGAACCGTCCGGCAGATACTCAATGACATTCTGCACCCGCCGGAGGAACGCCCGCCATGTTTCCATCTGATACCGCTGAATATCCCGGTACTGTTCCTCTAAGGGAATATTGCTGGTGATATAGACTTTGGTATAGCAAGCGGTTCTGTCGGTGTATCGTGCTGGGAGTGTCAACGGATAAATGTCCAGATAGTTGAGCATGGCGCTGATGGGGATTTGCGAATGAAATTCCTCCAGCACCAGCACATCCTGACAATGATAGGCGTCAAAGCGGACGCCGTTTTTGCCGCCGTAGTCGGTGATACGGCAAATGCTTTTCCTGTCATGCCTCTCGAAAATGCCCCATGTCTTTCCCGTTCCGCTTGCGCCATAGAGATAGGTCACTTCCAGCGCCCGGTTTTCAGCACTGTACTTTTCCTCCAAAATGGCTTGACGGAGGGTTTCGATCTCCCGAATACGGAAAGCGAGTTTCGGATTATCCTCGATGATTTCCATAACAGACTTTCCGGCCCGGAGGTCTTGAATGAGCTTGAACATTTCCGGGGCCTCTTCCTCCTTTTCGGCGGGGAGGTCTCCCCATTCCTCAAAGGTGCCGGGAACGGAGGTCTCCGCCTTGTCGGTATCAGCCCAGCGCCCCTCTTTGAGAATGTAGGCCCGGTTTGTCTTTGCGCTTCCGTATGCTTTCTCAATATGCGCCGTGGAGAAACGGTTTTTGACCGTGGAAAAGCGCATGGGCGAGGGAGAAAACAGGAAAATATGCGTGTGATAGGTTCCGGTTGTCGCTATCTCGTCCGCCATGCAGAAATAGGCCGGAGAAAAGCGATATAGGATTTCCCGGATAGCAGCGTGGTCAAGTCCGGCTTCCAATGGGTTATTGATGACCAGCGCCCACTTGCGGGATTGTGTATTGTTCTCCATGTCAGGCTCCTTTGTGATTGCTACATGCTACATGGTTGCCATAAGGGTAATACTAACCCTTATGGCAAGCGGGCGGCGCTGACGCTGCCGCCGGGGGATATTTTTCTTAGGGAAAAATATCTGTTCCCCGTCCGCGCCCCAGCGCCGCCCAATGGGTCAGGGCTTCGGATTCACGATATGGATTCCGGTTGCCTTTGCGCCCACATGGTATTCGCCCTTAGACCAGTAGATAAACACTTCCAGCCCATCAAAGCGCACTTCCACATAGCCGTTCGGGGCCTCTGCCTGCTGCTGTCCGTCAATGCGTACATCGACTTTATCCAAGCCCTTTTCGGGCAGGGCAACAGAATAGCGATAGCCGAGAACGGTATCGGTACGCTTATTGTCCTTATACTCGTAGGCCGGGGACACATCTACCAGCCACAGCTTATCGCCAAGGCTCTTAGGGGAAACGATTAAATCAGTCAGCTTCATTGCTAAATCCTTTCTTACGGCGCAATGCGCCATCCATTGGTTGACAGGTACATAACACGCGGCCTTGTGTTGTGCCTATCATAGCAAAGAAACTTTCAAATGTTGTTTCATGCGTGAAACACTTAAAAAGAGCGCAAAAAAAGCCGACGCCCACATGCTGTATAGGGCGTCGGCTTTCGGTTTATCGTTCAGTTGTCAGTAATGGGAGACCTTTCTCATACAGAATATCGTTGGTTTCGTCCACAGTATAGCCCTGCTCCGCCGCCTCCTCCCATACGCGGAACTCTGGGAAAGCCGTGTCAAACAGTTCTTTCCTTTGTTCGCGGGAGAGCTTCAGCGCCAGGGCGATTGCCTGTATCGTCCTCAACGATGGCTGGTATTTGGGGTTTCCGTTCTTGTAATTTGTAATTCTGCTGATAGTCGCTTTGGACTGACCGGATTCTCTTGCCAGCCGTGCGGGACTCCATTCCCGTTCGGCTAAGTATCCGTTTATCAGCTTTGCTAATTCGACTCTATAATCCGGGTTTTGCTTTGGCACATAAATAGCCAAAGCTCGGTCCTCGGATTACAGATTACAATTTAGTTGGGCTTGACGCCGGAGGTGGCGCGTTGGAAATTGCGTCGCTGGGGACTATGGTATCGGTGCAAAAGGGTATGCGAAAAAAGAACATATACCATAGCGACCACCTCCTTATCGTGAAATACGCCTTGGGTGAATAGTTGTTGCTATCCACCTCCGACGCGCAAAACCCGTTCACGATAATTCAATGTTATATCGGAATACAGAATTGGAGCCATATTCCATCTCCGTCTTTCGGGCATTTAACGGGATTGCGTACAGCAACCACTTTCCCATGCCCTACCAATTTGGGCGGCTCAAATAGCACACCCATGTCCTTTACTTTGCTGCCAAAAGCAGCGTTCCTCTTGAGTTGTTAGTTGTTTTCATTCATATTCTATCAATTAGCTCTGCGGCAATTACAGTATAATTTAATCGAAAAAGTTTGTCAATACGCCAGAAAGTAAACAGTTTATGAACGAATAAGGCGTATTGTGCTATATGACTTCGTATAAAGTTATATCGTGTTATTCCGTGTTATCTCATGCCCCAAATTTTTGCCATGCACGCCCTCTGTCCCCTGTCAATGGTCAAGATGAACGGCAAGCCGCCATTGACAGGAGCCGGAGGGCGTGCTTTTCGGTTATCAAGCAGCGTCAGCCGTAAAGTGCTGACGCTGCACAGTAATTATGAATTTCAAAATCAATATTTACTTCTATGCTTATTTGTGATATTTTATCTGCAAGGAGAGTGATTTTATATGGAGCAAATCGGAAAGCGGCTGCGGGCCTTGCGGGAGGGCATTCGGCTGACACAGGTACAAATGGCGCAGATTTTAGGCGTCCAGCAATCCCGTATCAATCGCTTTGAAACCGGGCAATCCACACCGTCACCGGAGGTCTTTTTGAAATATGCGAATTACTTCGATGTGTCGATGGATTATCTCTATTGCCGCACAGACGAGCCACGGGGCAAGCTGTATGATTACCAGCCGGAGCGGCTGAAAGGTAAGAACATCCAAAATCAGGAGCTGCGGGAGTTTATCGAAATGTGTTTTGACCCGCAAGCACCAGTCAATAAGCGTCTGAAAGAGGCGTTATTCCGCATCATGGAGGAGGGACAGGAAAAGACATGAAAGCTGTGATTTATGCCCGCTATTCCAGCGACAACCAGCGGGAAGAGAGCATAGAGGGCCAACTTCGGGAATGTACGGCCTACTGCAAGAAAAATGATATTACCGTTCTGCGGACATATATTGACCGCGCCATGTCTGCCAAGACCGACCACCGCCCGGATTTTCAGCGCATGATTAAGGACAGCGCAAAGGGCCTTTTCGATGTTATCATCGTCTGGAAGTTAGACCGCTTCGCCCGTAACCGCTACGACAGCGCCCACTACAAGGCCCAGCTTCGCAAGTACGGCGTCAAGGTGCTGTCTGCCACCGAGAACATTTCAGACGGGCCGGAGGGCATCATTCTTGAAAGTATGTTGGAGGGCATGGCGGAATATTACTCCGCCGAGCTGTCCGAAAAGGTCATACGGGGTCATACGGAGAACGCCTTGAAATGCAAGTACAACGGTGGTACGCCGACTTTCGGCTATATCATCGACAAGGATATGCAGTATCAGATCGACCCACGCACCGCCCCCGCTGTACTGGAAATGTTCACCATGTATGATAAGGACGCAACGATGAAAGAAATCGTTGCATATATGAGTGAACGAGGCGTTACCACGGTGCGGGGAAAGAAAATCGACCTTAATTTCATGGCCCGCCTGCTGAAAAACCGGAAGTATATCGGAGAGTACAGCTACCGCCATATCGTCACGCCCGATGGGATTCCCGCCATTGTCCCGCAAGACCTGTTTGACCGAGTACAGCAGCGGCTTACAGTAAACCGGAAAGCCCCGGCACGGCACAAGGCCGAGGACGATTATCTTTTGACAACAAAGTTGTTTTGCGGCACTTGCGGGGCTATGATGGTAGGCGAAAGCGGAACAAGTTCCAGCAAGGGCCGGAAGTACCATTATTACCGCTGTGTGAATACCAAGAAACACCGTGCCTGTGACGCCAAGCACAAGACCGTCCGAAAGCTGCCGCTGGAAAACGCCGTTGTCAATGCGGTCATGGCGAAAATCATGGACGATAATTTTGTGGAGTATGTGGCGGATGCCGTGATGGACATTCAGAGCCGGGAAAGCAGCGTACTCCCCGCCCTCCGCAAGCAGCTGGAAGAAGCCGAGAGCGGCATCACCAATATGCTCAACGCTATTCAGATGGGGATTATCAATGCCTCTACCAAGCAGCGGCTTGATGAACTGGAAGAATGGAAAAAGGACATTGAGCTGCAAATCATTCAGGAGGAAATGAAGCACCCTGCCGTAAGCCGTGAGGATGTCGTTTATTTTGTCTGCCGTTTCCGGTCTCTGGACACAAGCAAGCTGGACGCCCGCAGGAGGTTGATTGACAGCTTTGTAAACGCCGTTACCATTTTTGACGATTATATCCTTATCACATTCAACTACAAAGAGGGCGAGACAAGGATTGACTTTGCCGATATTGAAAGTTCGGATTTACAATCGGTCGGGGGACCAACAAAAAAGCCTTAAAATCGCATGATTTCAAGGCTTTTTGCAACTTTTCATAGTGAAATGCGCGTTTTCAAATCGTGTGATTTTTCCAAAAGCGCACAAAAAAGCGCACAATCCCCGAAAAAAGCACGCGAAAGTCATTGATACATCGGAAAAGAAAGAGTGTATTTCAATGGCAAATATCAGAGAAAACACAAAGAATGGAAAGGTCATATCCTATCGCTTTATCGCCTAAATGGAACGCGATGTGCGTGGCAAGCAGATACGAAAATACACAGCATGGATGCCGATAGGCCGAGGAGACCGGCGGATTGCTCATTCTGTAAAAAAGGGAATAAAAATTTTGCGCATATTGCGCAAAGAAGAAAAAACCGGCGGATGACAACTGCCGGTTGCTAAATTTTCAAGTCCGCTTGGTGGACTTTTTCGCGGCTGTTCGCTATACTGGAGTCATCAAAGCAAAGGAGAACGCCTATGCCCCTCGGACAAAACATCGCGCGGCTGCGCGCGCAGAAGAACCTATCGCAGGGCGACCTCGCCGACGCGCTGGAGGTCAGCCGCCAGTCGGTGAGCAAGTGGGAGACGGACGCCAGCATCCCGGAGCTGGATAAGCTCCTGCGGCTCGCGGAGCTGTTCGGCGTGACGCTCGACGAGCTGGTGAAGGGGGAGAGCGCGCACAGCGAAGCATCGGACAGGGGGAGTGAGGGAGCCGCCCCAACAGAAGCAGCGGGAGCGTACACCGCCGCCGCGCCCGCGGCGCGGCGGGAGACGCGGCAGATCGTCGGCACGATATTGCTGTGCTTCGGCGCGCCGATCGGGATACTCATCATGCTCTTCGCCGGAACGCTCGCCGGCTTTATACTGGCGCTGCCGCTGTTTGTCTGCGGCGCCATCTGCCTGACGGTTAGGCGGCGCACGGGCCTCTGGTGCGCGTGGGCGCTGTACATCGGCTTTGCTCTGTATATGCGCTACGCCACGGGGCTTGTGGCATGGAACATTTTCCGCACCATTTCGTGGACCATTCGGGACAACTATTTGCGGCTGCTGTTCAGTTGGGTCATCGCGCTCCTTCTTCTTACGATGATCGTATGCACGCTCTATTCCTACCGCACACAGGTTCTCCGCTGGAGAAAAAGGAACATCGCGCTGCTCGCTGCCGGCTGGCTCGCGTATCTGGGCATCCGTTACGCGCTGAACCTTTGGATCTGGCACGTTGTGGGGGCGAATGGTATGCCGAGCCACTCCTGGCCGGTCGTGCTGTACAATACGCTTGATTCGTTCAATGGTTTTGCCGCGGTCGCGCTCCTCGTCCTCACCGCCGCGCTCTGGCGCGGCTGGCGGCAGAGCCGAAGCAAAACAGAATAAGACGAAAGCCCCGCCTGTCAACCGACAGGCGGGGCTTTACCATTTTCACATAAAGGTACAAAGTAAAATCGGGAAGAACACGGCGGGGACATAGTTCATCACCTTGATCTTCGTCATATCGAGCATATTGAAGCTCAGACCGATGATGAGCAGCGAGCCGACGCACTTCATCTCCGCGATGACGGCCTCGCTGAGAAACGGTGCGATGAACGACGCGCAGAGCGTGATGAGCCCCTGATAGAGAAACACCGCGACGCCCGAGAGCGCGACGCCCGCGCCCATGGTCGAGCCGTAGACGATGGAGGTGATGCCGTCGAGCGTGGATTTGGCGTAGAGCGTCGCGTGGTCGCCGGTGAGGCCGGAGTCCAGCGCGCCCATGATCGCCATCGCGCCCACGCAGAAGAGGAGCGAGGCGTTCACAAAGCCTTCGGAAATGGAGGTCTTGGACTGCTTTTTCGCAAAGCGCCGCTCCACCCAGTCGCCGAGCGCGTGGATGCGCCCGTCGAGGTCGAGCAGCTCGCCGAGGATGACGCCGAGCACCATAGAGAGAATGGCGACGAGCGTATCGCTGCCCGCGAGCACGCCGTCGAGACCGATGTAGAACACGCACAGGGCGATGCCCTTTTCGATGGCGGAGTTGAAGCGCTCGGGGATGAAGCGCCCGAGCGTCACGCCGACGAAGCAGCCGGCGAAGATGGCGAGCATATTGACAAGGCTTCCAAGCAGCATCATTTGACCTCCTCCCTTGCGCGGCGCACGAGGTCGAGCACGGCTTCGCCGCCCATCATCAGCCCACCGCAGCCGGGGACCCAGGTGAGGCTTGCCGGCACGCTGCGCCGTCCGGGCGGGGGCGCTTCCTTCTGCTCCGTTGCGGCGGGCAGCTCGGGGGAGAAGAGCACGCGCGTGTGCAGGATGCCGCGCGCCTTGAGCTCCTTTCGCATCACGCGCGCGAGCGGGCAGCCGTAGGTCTTGGAGATGTCCGTGATCTGAAGCTGCGAGGGGTCGAGCTTGTTGCCCGTGCCGAGCGCGGAGAGGATGGGAATGCCGCGCGCGAGCGCGGTCCCGATCAGGTCGAGCTTGCAGGAAACGAGGTCGATGCAGTCGAGGATATAGTCGTATTTTGCGTCAAAGAAGCGCTCGCGGCTCGCGGCCTCGTAGCGTCCCACGATGGGATGGAGGACGGCTGCGGGGTTGATGTCGCGGCAGCGCGCGGCGATGGCCTCCGCCTTGCTCTGCCCGAGCGTGGAGTGCAGCGCCTCGAGCTGGCGGTTGAGGTTCGTGAGCGCCACGGTGTCATCGTCGATGAGCGTCAGCTCGCCCACGCCCGAGCGCACCAGCGCCTCGACCGCGTAGCTGCCCACTCCGCCGAGACCGAACACGGCGACATGGCTGCGGCGCAGAGCGTCCATGCCGTCCGCGCCGAGCACCATTTCGGTGCGTAAGAATTGATTTTCCATAGGTGTTCCTCTTGAAAAAGCAGGGACCGGCAGTCTTGCCGATCCCTGCCGCGTTGCGGATGCTGCTCAGCCGACGTACTCGATGGCGTCGAGCTGCTCGGCGGTCACGCCGTCGGTGATGGCGTCATACCAGTCGTTCACGGCGCTGTTTTTGAGCGTGTTGGTGGCCTTGTACTCCCAGTAGGGAAGCTCATTCGTCTCCACGAAGTACATCACATGGAAGCCGTACTCGCTCTCGACGATGCCCGTGTCGCCGCTCTGACGGCTGGGATCGAAGCTCCAATCCTCAAAGGGCTGGACATACGCGCCCTTGCGCATATTGCTCACAAGACCGCCGTTGGAGGCGGTGCCGCTGTCAGTGGACTTGGTGGAGGCGAGGGTGGCAAAATCGCTCTCGGTGGCGTCGCCGGCCTTGAAGTCGGCAAGGATCTCCTCTGCCGTAGCCTCGTCCTCAACGAGGATGTGGCGGACGGTGACAGGGTGATAGTCGTCGCGGCTGCGGGAGTGGAAGAGAACGGCGACATAGCCGCTCGACTGCTCGGCGACCGTGGTATCGCCCTCCGCGCGGCCGGCGGCGAACGCCCAGGTGAGCATGTCGCTCGTCACGCTGCGGTCGGCGTGCGCGAGGCGCGTATAGGTGCCGTCGCCGGCGCTCTCCTCAAAGCTCCTGCCCTCCGCGTAGGCGGCGAGGACGGCCTCGGCCTTCGCCTTGGCTTCCTCCATCGCGGCGGACTTCTCCGCATCGGTGGCGTCGCTCGAAAGACCGGTCGTGAAGGAGACATACTCGATGTCCACGCTGCAATAGGCGTCGGGGTCCTCGTCATAGGCGGCCTGCAGGTCGGCGGCAGAGTAGGTCAGACCGTCGGAATAGCTCTGCTGATAGGCGCTCGCGAGCGCGTCGCGGCGGACGCAGCGGACAAAGGCCTCCTCGGTCATGTACTTACCGAACATCGCGGTGAGGTACTGCGCACGGGTCGTGCCGCTGTAGGAGGCATAGAGGTCGACCATGGAGAGATTGCTCTGTTCGGCGGAGTCCATCTGCTCGGCGCCGTCAAAGCCGGCAGCCTCGGCGGCGTGGGCGACGGCAACACTGTCCTCCATGTAGGTCAGCGCGGTCTCCAGGAAGTAGTCGTGCCAGGTCTTGCCCTCGGTGTACTGCTGGTCACGCGCGTCCACAGAGGTGTCATAGCCGGAGTAGCTGCTGTTGGCAAAGGTGTTGTAGACGCTGCCGTAGTAGTAGGCGACGTCGTTCACGGGGAAGTCCTCGCCGTCGATGGTCACGGCACTCTCCGCGCCGATGCGGGCAGTCTCCTTGGCCTCGCTGCTCGCCTGGATGCGGCCGGAGGCGAAGAGCACCGCGCCGAGCAGCACAAAGGCGACGATGACGGCGGTGTAGATGCGGGTGGAGCGGCGTTCCTTCGCCTTTTCCTCAGCCTCGCGGGCCTTGCGGGGGTCGACGTAGCCAGATTCGTTCAGCTCCTGACGAGCCTTCTTTTCTCTCGATGCACTCATGGTCAATGGTTTCCTTTCAAATTGCTGTTTGTGATAAAGTCCTTTTGCGCAAAACGCTTGAACGCGCTTTCCGGCGCGGACGGCGCCGCAGGATGGGGTGCTTACTTTGTGCCGAAAATACGGTCGCCCGCGTCGCCGAGACCCGGGACGATGTAGCCGTGCTCGTTGAGATGATCGTCGAGCGCGCCGGCATAGATCTCCACGTCGGGGTAGAGCTTCTGGATGTGCTCGATGCCCTCGGGAGCGGCGACGAGCACCATGAGCTTGATGTGCTTGCAGCCGCGCTTTTTCATCTCGCCGATGGCCTCGGCGGCGCTGCCGCCGGTGGCGAGCATGGGATCGACGATCAGCACGTCGCGCTCGGCCACGTCCTTGGGCATCTTGCAGAAGTAGGGATGGGGCTCGAGGGTCTCTTCATCGCGGTACATACCGATGTGGCCCACGCGCGCGGAGGGAACCATGCGCAGCACGCCGTCGACCAGACCGAGACCGGCACGGAGGATGGGGACGACCACGAACTTGCGGCCGGCGAGGGTGGGGGCGTCCATCTCGCAGATGGGCGTTTCAATGTGCTTGGTGGTGAGCGGAAGATCGCGGGTCGCCTCGTAGGTGATGAGCATACCGATCTCGCTGACCAGCTCGCGGAAATCCTTGACGCTGGTGTTCTTGTCGCGCATGATCGTCAGCTTGTGCGCCACGAGGGGATGGTCCATGATGTGTACCTTGCTGCCAAATTTCGATTCCATTGCTTCGTCCTCCGTAAACTATATATTTATTTTTGCGTTGCTTCCTGCTGTAATCTTGCGTTGCGCTCGCGCTCGGCCTGCGAAATGCGCAGGTAGACCGGCGCAAGCTCCTGCGCACTCACCGGTGTGCCGTGCTCCGCAGCGAGGCCGACGCCCACGGCGTTCTGGTAGAGCAGCTGCGCGGGAGCAAGCTCGCTCTCCACGCCGAGCTGTGCGAGCCCGTCGCAGCAGAGCCGTCCGCCGTCGCCGAGCACGAGAAGGCGGCGCATTTCGCCGCGCAGCTCCTCCGCCAGCTCCGCGACCGCGATGGCGCGGTCGGGCGTGAGGCGGGTGAGGACGCCGTTTTTCGCTTCAAAGAGCGCGTTGTAGACTTGATTGCGCCGCGCGTCCATCGCGCAGACGAGCAGACCGTCCATGTGGGCGAGGTTCTGCGCCATGGCCTCGAGCGTGGAAACGCCGAAGCACGGCTTGTCCGCCGCCCAGGCGAGGCCCTTGACCGTGGCAATGCCGATGCGCAGGCCCGTGAACGAGCCGGGACCGGCGGCCACGGCGACCGCATCCATGTCGCCGAGCGTCAGCTCGGCGTTTTTGAGCATGGCGTCCACCATCGGCATCAGCGTGCGCGAGTGGGTGAGGCCGGTGCACTGATAGGCGAAGGCCAGCGGCGCGCCGTTTTCGACCACCGCGGTCGAAACGGACTTCGCCGAGGTCTCGAGCGCGAGAATTTTCATAAACCGTCCACCCCCGTGATGGTGATGACGCGCCAGCCGTCGTGCTGCGCGCCGCGCCGGAAGTCGATGCGCACGGTGGAGCCGTCGAAGGCGTCCTCCGCCCGCTCGCTCCACTCGACGGCGCACACGCCGCCGCGCGCGAGGTAATCCTCCCAGCCAATGTCAAACAGCTCGTCCGACGAGCCGAGACGGTAGAGGTCAAAGTGGAACAGGGGGATATCCCCCTCGTATTCGTTGACGATGGTGAAGGTGGGACTGGTGACGCGGCCGCGGCAGCCGAGACCGCGGGCAAGCCCGCGGGTGAAGGCGGTCTTTCCCATGCCGAGCTCGCCGGTGTAGGCGATGACGGTCCCGTGCGGCAGCCTGCGGGCGACCTGCTCGCCGAGCTGCTCGGTCTCCTGCTCGCTGTGCGAAAGATGCTCCACGGCAAATGCCCCCTTTCGACCCATTCTAAAAGCATAGTATAGCACACCGCCGCGCGATGCGCAATTCCTTTTTGCATGAACAGAGTGTAAACAGTGAAAGAAAGAAAAACGCGCGGTTTACAGACGGGCGGAATCGTGCTATACTGATACATCATTCCGAGAATTTTCGGCAGAGGGGGGAGGACCGATGGGACGGATGCGGGAAACGCTGCATGACGCGCTGCGCCAGACCGACGCGGTGCTGCTCGCGCTGTGCGTGGCCTCGACGCTCTACGGCATGGTACTCATCGCCAGCGCGACGAGCTTTCGCGGCACGCTCAAGTACGTTGCCGTGCAGGGTCTCGGCCTGCTCATCGGGCTGGTGCTCTACTTTTTCCTCTCGAGCATCGACATATTCGAACTGGCGAAGAAATGGAAGTGGCTGCTGGGCTTCAACGTCGGCTTTCTCCTGCTGCTGCTCACGCCCTTCGGCCAGACGAGCGGCGGCAACCGCGCGTGGCTCGGCGTGAACAGCATCGGTAAAAAGCTCGGCGTCGACTTCCTGCGCTATTTCCCCATCACGGTGCAGCCGGCGGAGGTCGTGAAGGTCTTTTTCATCGTCCTGCTCGCCTATCAGCTCGCGCTGCTGAAGGATAAGCGCGACCTTGTGCGCTTTGAAAACGTCATTCAGCCGACGGCGCATACCGCCTTTATGGTGGGATTGATCATCGTCATCTCCGGCGATGCGGGCAGCGCGCTCGTGTATCTCTTCATCTTCATCTGCATGGTCTTTGCCGCGGGCATGGCGAAGCGCTGGCTGGCGCTGGGCATCGGCGGCGGCGCGGCGGCGTTCCTTGCCGTGTGGCAGCTGGACCTGCTGCCGGGCTATATGCGCGACCGCTTCCTTGCCGTGCTCGATCACAGCTATCAGCCCGACGACGCGGGCTTTCAGCAGACGCGCGGACTGATGGCGCTCGGCTCGGGCGAGCTGACCGGACAGGGACTCTTTCACGGCGCGCAGACGCAGTCGTCCAACGTGTGGAGCATCCCCGAGCGGCAGACCGACTTCATTTTCTCTGTCTGCGGCGAGGAGTTGGGCTTCCTCGGCTGCGCGCTCATCATCGTGCTGCTGCTCGCCATCGTGGTGCGCTGCCTGCTCGTCGCGCGCGACGCGGCGACGCCGATGGAGAGCTACGTCTGTGTGGGCATGGCGGGTATGCTCATTTTCCAGACCATCGCGAACATCGGCATGTGCCTGTTCCTGATGCCGGTCATCGGCTTGACGCTGCCGTTTTTCAGCTACGGCGGCTCGTCTATCGTCACGCTCTTTGCCGCCATGGGCATCGTCTCGGGTGTGAAAAAGCGCTCGCGGCCCGAGTGGCTGACCAACTGAAAATTTGAAAAGGGAAGCGTCCGCGCCGCGGACGTTTCCCTTTTTGTATAAAGCTCCCTTTTTCACAAAGAATAACCGTATCACACTGAAAAAGGGAGGAACCGATTTTGAATACCGATAAGAACAGAGAGCTTTTGTGGCGCACGGTGCCGTTTGTCATGGCGATGCTGCTGCTCGCGCTCACGGGCATTCCCGCCTCGGCCATCTTCGGACGGGAAAAGGCGGCGCCTGCGGCGGACGCGGGCGCGCCCATCGCGCAGAGCATCGACGTGCGCGTCTACCGCAGCATCCCCTACACCGGCACGCTCGCCGCCGTCGGCCGCCAGGGCGGCGAGGTGAGCTTTGCCATCGTGGAGCAGCCGTCCAAGGGCACGGTGACGCTCGACGGCGAGACCTTCGTCTACACGAGCGCAAAGAACAAGACCGGCGCGGATCGCTTCACCTACACCGCGACCGACGCCGCGGGCAACACCTCGGCGCCCGCAGAGGTGCGCATCACCATCGTGCGCGCCAAATGCGGCGTGACCTATGACGACATGGCGGAGAGCGCCGCCTACACCGCGGCGGTGGATCTGGCGGAGCACGGCGTGTTTGTCGGCGCGCAGGTCGGCAGCCGGCGCTTTTTTGAGCCCGACCGCGCCGTCAGCCGCGGCGAGTTTGTCACCATGGCGCTCGCCTGCGCGGGCATTCCCGCGGGCGACCTCACGATGACGGGCTTCTGCGACGACGCGGAGATCCCGACCTGGGCGAAGGGCAGCGCGGTCAGCGCCCTGCAATGCGGTCTGATCCGCGGCGTGGGCACGGAGGGCGGCATGGCCTTCTGCGCGGACGAGGGCGTGACGCTCTCCGAGGCGGCGACGGTGCTCAACCGCCTTTTGCGCGTGACGGATGTGGATCTTTCCGACTACGACGCAGGCAGCGCCGACGCGTGGAGCGCACAGGCGGTGGCGAATCTTGAGTCCGTCCGCGTGATCGAGAGCGGCGGCTTCTCCGCGGGCGACTGGCAGCGCCCGCTCACGCGCGGCGAGGCCGCGCAGCTTCTCTCTGCGGCGATGACGCTCGCGGAGCAGAAGCAGGAGAGCGCGGGACTTCTTTCGGGCTTATTCCGATGACACGGAGAAAGGCGGCGGGAGGCCGCCTTTCTTTTGCTTGTAATTCGCGCGGCGTTGTGCTAAAGTATATTCTGATAAAATAGCATAGATATGTAGTTTTCGCGAATTCAGGAGGAAAAGCTATGCGCATCGTTGTATTGGCCGGCGGCTTGAGCATGGAGCGCAATGTGTCGCTTTCGAGCGGCACACGCATCTGCCGCGCGCTCCGCGCGCGCGGCCACCGGGCGGCTTTGGTGGATCTGTTTTTGGGACTGGAGGGCTATGACGGCGCGCCGGAGAGCATTTTTGACGCGCCGGACGGTCTGTGCGGCGATTTCTCCGTCGCCCCGGAGGAGCCGGATCTCGACGCCGTCCGCGCGAGCCGGAAGGACAAGAGCGAAAATATCTTCGGCAAGGACGTTCTGCGTGTCTGCGCTATGGCGGACGTCGTGTTCATCGCGCTCCACGGTGCCTGCGGCGAGGACGGACGGGTGCAGGCGGCGTTCGACCTGCTCGGCATTCCCTACACCGGCTCGGGCTACCTCGGCAGTGCCATCGCCATGGACAAGGACCTCACCAAGCGCCTCGTCGCGCCCTACGTTACCACCGCGAAATGGCGCGCGCTGAAGTACACGGCGGACGAGATCGACGCCATTGCCGACGAAACGGAGCTGCCCTGCGTCGTCAAGCCCAACGCCAACGGTTCGTCCATCGGCGTGACCATCGCGCACACGCGCGATGAGGTCGCCGCCGCGCTGACCGAGTGCCTGCACTTCGGCGCGCAGGTCGTCATCGAGCAGTACATCCGCGGCCGCGAGCTGCAGGTCGGTATTCTCGACGGCAGGGCGCTGCCCGCCATCGAGATCATTCCCAAGACCGGCTTTTACGATTACGCCAACAAGTATCAGGCGGGGGCCGCCGAGGAGGTCTGCCCCGCGCCCATTCCCGCAGAATGGGAGGAAAAGCTCCGCAGCGCGACCGAGACCGTGTTCCGCGTACTGGAGCTGAGCGTCTATTCCCGCGCGGACTTCATCGTCACCGAGGACGGCACGCCCTATTTTTTGGAGATCAACACCTTGCCGGGCATGACGCCGACCTCGCTCGTGCCGCAGGAGGCCGCCGCCGCCGGCATCGGCTACGGCGAGCTGTGCGAGCGCATCGTGACAAGCTCCTTGCGGGCGCGGAAGGAGGGGAGAGCATGAGAAGGCTGAACGTTTCCGAGCTGCTGACCGCCACGGGCGGCACGCTCCTCGCGGGCGCCGAGCGCGCCGCCGTGACCTCCGTTTCCACCGACAGCCGCAGGGCGGGCGAGGGCGCGCTCTTTATCCCGCTCACCGGCGAGCGCTTCGACGGACACGACTACATTGACAAGGCGCTTGCGCTCGGCGCGGCGGGCTGCCTGTGCGCGAGGACGCCCGCAGCGTTCCTGCCCGGCAAATTCTACATCGCCGTTCCCGATACGCGCCTTGCGCTCAAGGCGCTCGCGTCGTGGTACCGCGGGCAGTTCGACATCCCCGTTGTCCAGATCACCGGCTCGGTCGGCAAGACCACGACGAAGGAGATGATCGCCTCGGTCGTGTCGCAGAGGTACCGCACACTCAAAACGGCGGAGAACTTCAACAACGACATCGGTACGCCGCTCACGCTCCTCGACATGGACGACACCTGTGAGGCCGCCGTCATCGAGACCGGCATGGATCACTTCGGCGAGATCCGCTACCTCGGCGAGATGGTGCGTCCACACATCGCCGTCATCACGAACATCGGCGACGCGCACATTGAATTTCTGGGCTCGCGCGAGGGCATTCTGAAGGCCAAGAGCGAGATCTTTGAAAACCTCGATGCGGACGGCGTAGCCATCCTCAACGGCGACGACGCCCTGCTCGACACGGTGACCCTCCCGCAGCGCATCGTCCGCTGCGGTGAGAGTGCGCACGCGGACGTCCGCGTTTCCGCGCTGCGCGACCGCGGCATCGACGGTATCGCCTGCACCGTGACCACCGGGCGCGCGGAGTACCGGCTCAATATCCCCGCCCCCGGGCGGCACATGATCTATGCTGCGTCGCTCGCGGCCGCAGTCGGTGAGGAGCTGGGCCTGTCGGTTCCCGAGATCGAGCGCGGCGTCGCGCTCTATGAGCCCGCCGGCTCGCGGATGCGCGTCCACCGTCTCAGCGGCGACCGCCGTCTGCTCGACGACTGCTACAACGCCAACCCGCAGTCCATGTCCGCGTCGCTGCGCGTGCTCGCGGCGAGCGAGGGCAAGAAGATCGCCGTGCTCGGCGACATGAAGGAGCTCGGCGAGCTGACGGAGTCCGCGCACCGCGCGATGGGCGAGCTGTGCGCTCTGCTCGGCATCGACCGCGTCATCGCCGTCGGCGAGTACGCCCGCGGCATCGCGGACGCCGCGCACGAGAGCGCCGAGTGGTACCCCGACGCGGAGAGCGCGGTCGACGCGGTGCGGGCCGCGTTCACGGAGGGCAGCGTCCTGCTGTGCAAGGCGTCGCACTCCATGCACTTAGAGAAGATCGTAGAGGAATTGCTCAAGACAACATGATCGAGATCAGCGTAACGGGACTTCAAAAGTCCTTTGATTTGGAAAAGAAAATACTGGACGGACTGACCTTTCAGATCAACTCCGGCGAACGTGTCGGCCTGCTCGGCAAGAACGGCGCGGGCAAGACCACGCTCTTCCGCATCCTCACGGGCGAGATCGACTACGACGCCGGCGAGGTCACCATCGCGTCGGGCCGCCGCGTGGGTCTCATCTCGCAGATACCGGTCTACCCGGCGGGCTACACGGTGGAGGATGTGCTGCAATCCGCCTTCGAGCGCATGAGGAGTATGGCCGACGAGATGGAGCGGCTCTCCGCGCAGATGGCGAACGGCGACGAATCGGAGGAGACGCTGCGCCGCTACGGCGAGCTGTCCGCCCGCTTCGAGGGCCTCGGCGGCTACGACACCGCCACCGCTGTCAACAAGGTGGCCAACGGTCTGTCCATTCCCGCGGATATGCGCACGCGCCTGTTCGACACGCTCTCCGGCGGCGAAAAGACGCGCGTGAACCTCGGCCGCCTGATTTTGGAGGACACGGACATCCTGCTGCTCGACGAGCCGACGAACCACCTCGACCTCCACGCCATCGAGTGGCTGGAGGAGTACCTTGCCTCGTTCAAGGGCACGGTCGTCGCCATCTCGCACGACCGCTATTTTCTCGACCGCACCATCACCCGCGTCATCGAAATTCTCGACGGTCACGCGGAGTTCTACAATGGCAACTACAGCTTCTACGCCGTGGAGAAGGAGCGCCGCTATCTGGAGAAAATGCGGCAGTATGAGAAGGAGCAGGCCAAAATAAAGCAGCTTGAGGCGGCGGCGGAAAAGCTGCACCTGTGGGCGTTCATGGGCAACGACGCGCTGCACAAGCGCGCGTTTTCGATGGAAAAACGCATCGAGCGGATGCGCACGACGGACAAGCCCACGCGCGAGAAGAAGATGACCGCGCAGTTCCGGAGCAGCGAATTTCTCGGCGACGAGGTGCTGACGCTCAAGGGTGTCGGCAAGTCCTTCGGCGAGCGGACGCTGTTCTCCGGTGTAGACCTCAAGGTCGCCGGCGGTGAGCGCATCGCGCTCATCGGCGACAACGGCACGGGAAAATCCACGCTCATCAAGATGATCATGGGCGAGGAGTACCCCGACGAGGGCCGCATCAAGCTCGGACCCTCGGTAAAGATCGCCTACCTGCCGCAGATCATTCACTTCGACGTGCCGCAGCGCGATCTCGTGGACACGATGCTTTATTCCAAGAGGGACATCACGCCGCAGAAGGCGCGCGACCGTCTGGCGGCGTTCCACTTTCGCGGGGAGGATGTGTTCAAGTCCGTCTCCGTGCTCTCCGGCGGCGAGCAGAGCCGCCTGCGGCTGTGTATGCTGATGGACGACGAGGTAAACTTCCTCATCCTCGACGAGCCGACCAACCATCTCGACATCGCCTCGCGCGAGTGGATTGAGGAGGCGGTGGAGGCCTTCGACGGGACGCTGCTGTTCGTCAGCCACGACCGCTACTTTATCAACCGCTTCGCCACCCGCGTCTGGGAGCTGGAGGAGCAAAGGATCACCGACTACCCGATGGGCTTTGCCCGCTACCGCAAGGTGAAGGCAGAGCAGCCGACGAAAAAGGCAGAGCCGGAAAAGACAGTAAAGGAAAAAAACCTTACGGAAAAGCCGCCGCGCGGCAATAAAAACCAGCAGGCGGCACGCCGCCAGCTGACCATCTGCGAGCGCGAAATCGCGCAGCAGGAGGAGGCGCTCGCCGCGCTGGACGCGCGGCTGGAGGAGGCGGCGTCTGACTACGAGAAATACAGCGCGCTCTACGCCGAAAAGGAGGCGCAGGAGCAGAAGCTCACGGAGCTGATGGAGCGCTGGGAAGCGCTCGCCGCCGAGGCGGGCGGATAGGAAAGAGAGAAGCGGCAGGGACAAAAACGCGCGAGCGGGGAGGTCGGGCCATGCGGGAAAAATGGAAGGCGCTCACAGGGCGGGAACGGCGGCTGTTTGCAGCGGCGCTCGTTTTCCTCGCGCTGGAGGTGCTGCTGCGCTTCGTTCCGGGGCTGCGCTTTTCCGCCCTCCTCTGCCTGTGCGCCGCAACGATGCTGTTTGTTCTGTTCGTGCTGGACCGCGCCGCACGGCGCGGCAGCCGCGCGGCGGTGTGGGGCAGGCGGGTTCTGCTCGCGCTGCTCGCCGCCGGCTTTGTCCTCTTCGCCGTGCTGGAGACGATGGTCCTCCGCGGCGCGCGTGCGGACAAGTCCGACGCGCCGGTGAGCGCGGTCATCGTGCTCGGCGCGGGCGTGAACGGCGAAACGCCGTCGCTCACGCTGCGCACGCGCATCGACGCTGCGGCGGCCTATCTGGAGGAGCACCCCGACGTGCCGGTGATCCTCTCCGGCGGACAGGGGCCGGGCGAGGCCATCACCGAGGCCGAGTGTATGCGCCGCGCGCTGGTGCGCTGCGGCGTGGACGAGAGCCGGCTGCATCTGGAGGAGCGCTCCACCAGCACGCGGGAAAACCTGCGCTATTCGCGGGCGATACTCGAGGGGCTAGGCGTTGATCTGGCGCGGCGCGTCGCCATCGTCACCTCGGACTTCCATCTCTGCCGCGCGCGGCTGATGTGGGGCGGCAACACCGCTGCCGTGCCGGCGCATCTGCCCTCCGCGTTCTACTTTCAATGCCTGACCGTCAACTATTTTATCCGCGAGGCCTTCGGCCTTGCCGCCTATTTTGTCTACGGAGGTTAACGATGAACAAGGATATTCTGTGCTTGTATTACTCCCGCACGGGACACACGAAATTTGCCATGGAGGAGATCGCCACCGCGCTTGACTGCGAGTGCGTGGAGCTGCGCGACCGCGTGGACCGCGACGGCGCCATCGGCTGGCTGCGCTGCGGGCTGGACGCCATGCGCCGCCGTACCCGCGCGATGGAGCCGTTTGATACGCGCCGCGCCTTACAGGACTACCGGCTCGTCATCCTCGGCACACCCATTTGGGCGGGACGCTGCTCGAGCATCGCGCGCGGCTTCCTCAAGCGCCGCGGGCTGGAGGTGCAGAACATCGCCTATGTCGTTGTCCACGGCAGCGAGGAGCTGTATAAGGATGTGTACGACCAGATGGACCAGTACGTCGACCACCCCCATGTGGCGGACGTCTCACTGCGCATCGGCTCGGCGGGCTATCACTTCTGGCGCGACGAGTTCATCCGCAGCGTGACGAACTACATGACGGCGGAGAGTTGAAGCAATGTGGGAAAAGCTGGAACAGATCGCGCGGCGATACACGGAGATCGGAGAGCTGCTGACCGTGCCGGAGATCTACGGCGACGCGAAGGAGCTGCGGAGGCTCACGCAGGAGCAGAAGGAGCTTGAGCCGGTCGCGCGATGCTATGAGGACTACCGCCGCGCGGAGCGGACCATCGCCGAGGCGACGGAGCTGCTCGCCGACGCCGAGCTGCGCGACATGGCGCAGGAGGAGCTGCGGCAGGCGAAGGCGGACAAGGAGCGGCTTTACGAGGAGCTGCGCGTGCTGCTCCTGCCGCGCGACCCGAACGATGGGAAAAACGTCATCATGGAGCTGCGCGGCGGCGTGGGCGGCGAGGAAAGCGCGCTCTTTGCGGCGGACCTCTACCGGATGTATTCCATGTACGCGGAAAAGCACGGCTGGAAGCTCGAACTTTTGAACTACAACGACACGGAGCTGGGCGGTGTAAAGGAAGCTGACTTTATCCTCAACGGCGCGGGCGCGTGGTCGAGACTGAAGTTTGAAAGCGGCGTCCACCGCGTGCAGCGCGTGCCGGAGACGGAGAGCGGCGGGCGCGTCCACACCTCCACCGCCACGGTCGCGGTGCTGCCGGAGATGGAGGAGGTCGACGTCGACCTCCGGCCGGAGGACATCGAGATGCAGGTCTACCGCTCCTCGGGCGCGGGCGGGCAGCACGTCAACAAAACGAGCAGCGCCGTGCGGCTGATCCACAAGCCGACGGGTATCGTCGTGGCGTGTCAGGAGGAGCGCTCACAGGTGCAGAACCGCGCGAAGTGTATGCAGATGCTTGCGAGCAAGCTCTACGAAATGGAACGCGAGCGCGTGGAGAGCGCCGTGACGAACGAGCGCCGCGCACAGGTCGGCACCGGGATGCGCAACGAGCGCATCCGTACCTATAACTTCCCACAGAACCGCGTCACCGACCACCGCCTGACGGGGGACAGCAAGAATTTCAACATCGACGCCGTCATCAACGGCGACCTTGACCCGATCATTGACGCGCTGACCATGCAGGCGCAGGCAGAAAAGCTGCGCGAGAGCACGGAGGGCTGAGCGCTTCAGACACGCAGAAGGGGGAACCTTTTTGAATACCCGATACTTTACCATCACCGATCCGGTGCGGGAGAGTGCGGCGGTCGAACAGGCTGCGGACATCTTGCGCTGCGGCGGGCTGCTCGCCATCCCGACCGAGACGGTCTACGGCCTCGGCGCGGACGGGCTGAACGCGGACGCCGTGCGGCACATTTTTGAGGCCAAGGGCCGCCCGCAGGACAATCCACTCATTCTACATATTCCCGACGCGGGCTGGCTCGCGCGCTACTGCAAGGACGTGCCGGAGACGGCCTACCGCCTTGCCGGACGCTTCTGGCCCGGACCGCTGACGATGATACTGCCGAAGGCGGACTGTGTGCCGCTCGTCACCACCGGCGGACTGGAGACCGTCGGGATGCGCTGCCCAGACCACGCGGTGACGCGCGCCATCATCGCCGCCTCCGGCGTTCCGGTCGCCGCGCCGAGCGCCAACACCTCGGGCCGCCCGAGCTGCACGACCGCCGCGCACGTCCGCGAGGACATGGACGGCAGGATCGACGGCGTGGTGGACGGCGGCCCCTGCCGCGTGGGCGTGGAATCGACCATCATCGACCTGACCTGTACGCCGCCGCGCCTGCTGCGCCCGGGCGGGCTGCCGCTCGAGGAGCTGCGCGCCGTGCTTGGCGAGGTGGCGGTGGATAAGGCCGTCACACAGCAGATGGCGGCGGGGGAGAAGCCCCGCGCGCCGGGTATGAAGTACCGTCACTACGCGCCGAAGGCGCCTGTCACGGTCGTCACCGGATCGCCCCGCGCGAGCGCGCGGCGGCTGCTCGCCGCGCTCGGCGAGCGGGACGGCGTGATCTGCTTCGACGAGTTCGCGCCGCTCTTCGCGGGACACATCGTTCACCGGCTCGGCGCGAGCGGCGACAAGTTAGCGCAGTCGCAGCACGTTTTTGATGCGCTGCGCACCTTCGACGCGACCGACGTGCCCGCCATCTGGGCGCAGTGCCCCGACAGCGCGGGACTTGGCCTTGCCGTCGGCAACCGGCTCAAGAAGGCCGCGGGCTTCCACACGGAGGAGGCGGACGGCGCCTTTGTCCTCGGCATCACCGGCGGCACCGGCGCGGGCAAGACCACGCTGCTGCGCGCGCTGGAGAGGCGCGGCGCGCTGGTGCTCGACTGCGACGCGGTCTATCACGAAATGCTCCGGACCGACGCGCCGCTGCGCGGCGACCTGACCGCCGCGTTCGGCGATGTATTCGCCCCCGACGGCGGATTGGACCGGCAAAAGCTGGGCAATATAGTCTTCGGCGACGCCGGCGCACTCGCGCGGCTCGACGCGGTCATCTTCCGCCATCTGCCCCGTGCACTCGCGCGGAGCATGGAGGAAAGCGGCGCGCGGCTCATCGCGCTCGACGCCATCAAGCTCGTGGAGAGCGGCCTCGGCGCGATCTGCGACGTGACCGTCGCGGTCACCGCGCCGGAGGAGGTGCGCGTGCGCCGCATCATGGCGCGCGACGGCATCTCCGAGGACTACGCGCGCGCCCGCGTGCGCGCGCAGCGCAGCGAGGAGGCGTTCCGCGCGGACTGCGACGCGGTCTTTGAAAACAACTGCCCGACTCCCGCGCAGGCGGCGCTTGCCGCGGAGGAGTTTCTGGATACCATCATCAAAAAATCCAAGGAGGAATGAACCATGGCGGAGAAGAAAAAGAACGAGTGGGCGGAAAAGCTCGCTTATGCGCCGAAAAACGGCTACGAGCGCCTGAGCGCCGAGGAGGAGCGGGCGATGCACGCCTACTGCGAGGACTACAAGGATTTCCTCGACCACGGCAAGACCGAGCGGCTGTGCGTGGAGCACTGCATCGAGCTGGCGTCCGCGCGCGGCTTCGTGCCCTACGAGAAGGGCATGGCGCTCAGGACGGGCGACAAGGTCTACTATAACAACCGGGGGAAAGCAATTATGCTTGCCGTCATCGGCGAGCAGGATCTCAGCCACGGCGCGAACATCGGCGCGGCGCACACCGACGCGCCCCGCCTGGACCTCAAGCCCCGCCCGCTCTATGAGGAGGCGGAGATGGCATATCTCAAGACGCACCACTACGGCGGCATCCGCAAGTACCATTGGGTGACCATCCCGCTCGAACTGCACGGCGTGGTCGTGCGCGGCGACGGCTCCACGGTCGCCGTCCACATCGGCTCGGACGAGGGCGATCCGCAGCTCATCATCAACGATCTGCTGCCGCACCTCGGCCGTGAGCAGGGCAAGAAGCCGCTCAACGAGGCCATTCCCAGCGAGAGCCTGAACCTGCTCGTCGGCGGCCGTCCGCTCGCGGGCGAGGACTGCTCGGACCGCTTCAAGCTCAACGTCCTCAAGCTCCTCAATGAGAAGTACGGCATCGTGGAGGAGGATCTTATCTCCGCCGAGCTGGAGGTCGTGCCCGCCGGCAAGGCGCGCGACATCGGCTTCGACCGCAGCTTCATCGCCTCCTACGGCCACGATGACCGCGTGTGCGCCTATGCGGAGCTGGCGGGCATCTTCGACGCGAAAAGCCCGAAGCGCACCGCCGTGTGCATCTTCGCAGACAAGGAGGAGATCGGCTCCGAGGGCGTTTCCGGTATGCTCTCGCAAGCGTTCGACAAATTCATGGCGGACCTGTGCGAGGCGCAGGGCGTCGCGCTGCGCGACTGCCTAGCGAGCTCCTTCTGCTTGAGCGCGGACGTGACCGCCGCCTACGACCCGAATTTCGCCGACGTGTACGATAAGCGCAACGCCGCCTTCGTCAACTACGGCGTGGGCCTTTGCAAGTACACCGGCGCGGGCGGCAAGTCCGGCGCGAGCGACGCCTCCGCCGAGGTCGTGGGCCGCGTGCGTAAGCTGCTCAACGACAACGGCGTGTTCTGGCAGATGGCGGAGCTCGGCAAGACCGACGCGGGCGGCGGCGGCACGGTCGCCAAATTCATGGCGCAGCGCAACATCGACACGCTCGACGCAGGTGTTCCCGTGCTGTCCATGCACGCGCCCTACGAGACGGTCGCCAAGCTCGACTGCTATATGACCTACAAGACCATGCGTGCGATCTTTGAGCAGAATTGACGAAAAAACGGCAGGGTGACCACCCTGCCGTTGTCATGCTGTTAGGTTAATGTAAAGAATCTGTAACTTCGCTTGTTTCCGCGCGCGGGACGTGATACACTGCTTAGAAATACAGAAAAGGAAGTTTTGCCATGACGAAGCTCTATACCGACACCTCGGCCAATCTGCCGTTCGCGCTGCTGCGCGAGTACGATATCGCGGTCATTCCGTTTTCCTACACAGTCAACGGCATGGCGGAGGACTACAACGAGGAGACGGACTTCGACGGCAAGGCCTTCTACGACGCCATGCGCCGGGGCGCCGAGGTCAAGACCTCGATGGTCAACCCCGCAACGGCGGCGGCGTTCTTTGAACGCGCGCTCGCGCAGGGCGACGATGTGCTCTACGTCGGTATGTCCGGCGGCATCAGCGGCACGGCGCACGCCGCCGCGCTCGCGGCGGAGGAGCTGCGGGAAAAATATCCTCACGCCAAAATCATGACCATCGACACCTACGCCGCCTCGCTTGGCGAGGGCCTGCAGGTGCTCGAGGCGGCGGAGCTGCTGCGCGATGGCAGGAGCTTTGAGGAGGTCATCGACCGCATCCTCGCACGCCGCCCCCACATGTGCCAGTTCTTCACGGTGGACGATCTGAACTACCTCAAGCGCGGCGGGCGCATCTCCGGCGCGGCGGCGCTGGTCGGCTCGGTGCTTGGCATTAAGCCCATCCTGCGCGGCGATGAGACGGGTCACATCGTCTCCTGCGGCAAGGTGCGCGGGAATAAGAAGGCCTACGCCGAGCTGGCGGACTATTTCGACAAGCGCGCGCTGGATAAGACCGCGCGCATCGGCATCGCCCACGCGGACAACCGCGATGGGACGGATTATCTGCTCGGCCTTCTGCGCGAAAGGGGCTTTACCGGCGAATGCCTCGAGGTCTACTACGAGCCGGTCACCGGTGCGCACGTCGGCCCAGGCACGGTGGCGCTCTTTTTCTACGGCACAGAAAAATGAACAGCGAAAGCGCCCGGGACACCCCGGGCGCTTTCTGATGCACCGGGAATATCACGGCAGAGCGGGAAAAGCGGGAAGACGAATGCGGATTCCCCTCAAATTCCCCAAACAAGGGATGGCATTTCTGCGGAAAACGGGTATTCTTTTCAGCAGAAAAAGAAACGGAGGAAACAATATGAACCAATCGGCAACCGGAAAGCTCCTGTCGCAGAAGAGAAAAGAGAAAAACCTAACGCAGGAGCAGCTGGCGCAGAGGCTTGGCGTGACCAACAAAACGATCTCAAAGTGGGAGACTGGAAAATGTATGCCGGATTATGCGGTAGTGAAGGATCTGTGCACAGAGCTGGACATCACCATCGCGGAATTGATCGACGGCGAGCCTGCGGAGGAAAAAAGCGTCCGCACCTATGACGAAGAACAGATGCTGGATCTGCTGAAGCGGACACAGGAGCTGGAAAAGCAGAAAAATCTGCTTTGCGGGGTCCTTCTGATTGTGATGGGGATCGCCCTGCAAGCGCTGTCCCATACCATAGGCGGCTCCGATGTCAAGGACTTTTTCGCAGGACTTCTCCTCGGACTGTCGGTCGCCGAAATGCTGGCCGGCGTTTACATCGTGGCAAAGGGTATGTCGGGCAGATGATCCGCCGGGCGAGGTATGCTTTCCTCTTTTCTGCAAATCCTACCTTGTGAGAAAAGAGGAGGGATGCGCCACGACGGAACCGACAAAGCCGAACGAGAACGAGGAGCAGAGGTCTGCGCCCGAGCAGACGCCGCCCATGCAGCCCATTGTGGATATGGGAGCCGTGACCACGCGCACCGCGCGCGGCACGGTCTACTGCCTGACGGTCATCGGGCAGATCGAGGGCCACAGCCTGCTGCCCAATACCGTGAAAACGACCAAGTATGAGCACGTTCTGCCGCTGCTCGCGGCGCTCGACGAGAGCGAGGAGATTGACGGCGTACTCTTTCTGCTCAACACCTGCGGCGGCGACGTGGAGGCGGGGCTTGCCATCGCCGAGCTGATCGCGGGCATGAGGAAGCCGACCGTTTCGCTCGTGCTCGGCGGGGGACACTCCATCGGCGTGCCGCTGGCGGTCGCGCCGAAGCGCTCGCTCATCGCGCCGAGCGCGTCCATGACCGTCCACCCCATCCGCACGAACGGAACGCTCATCGCCGCGCCGCAGACCTATCATTATTTCGACCGCCTGCAGGAGCGCATCGTGCGCTTCGTGACGAAGAACTCCGGCATATCCGAGAAAAAGCTGCTCGCACTCATGCTGGCCGCCGAGGACATGGCCGCCGACGTCGGCAGCATCCTCTACGGCGAGGAGGCGGTGGCGGACGGTCTT
>ERZ808245.293-NODE-293-length-27459-cov-3.975004_pt1 | contig 27459 bp, 30 predicted proteins | sample MGYA00521243_ERZ808245 | MGnify/ENA primary metagenome ERZ808245 (study PRJEB31516, sample SAMN03275576) | gut metagenome | biome: mammalia-associated habitat; material: feces | host: Papio cynocephalus | place: Kenya | collected 2012-07-07 ... | reverse complement strand
GGTATCTCCCAGCCAAAAGACCGTTAAATTAGGCGATTTATACGGTGATTTGCCTGTTCCGACAAAAACGGGTTATTCTTTTGTCGGTTGGAAATACAGCAATGAACTTGTCACATCAACAACCAAAAACTTGACCCAAGGAGACCACACCTTAACCGCTTCATGGGGACATTCAGTTAAATTTGACTATAACAACGGGACATTATCAAACTCACTTTCTCCAACTTATGCTGGGGAAGTCGGCACAACAACATCACTTCCAAGCACACTTAACCCAACCTACTCGGGGCACACCTTTGCGGGCTGGCATTATGGAAAAAATTTAATTGAGCCAACAACATTCACTGGCTCAAATTTTATCGCACTCGGCCGTGACTATATGTTCACAGACAAGTTCACTGTCGTAGTCAGGGCATATATGGATGATTGGACGAAATTTGGTACAAAAAAAACCACCCTTATCAGTTGCACTGAAAGGGGTGGGTGGTCGTTGAGTAATGAGATTGACTATAATGCTGTCAACTATATTTCATTTGCTTTTATGAGTGAAAAGACAAATTCATATATACACACATATAGTTCTATAACTTTTTCCCAAATGTCCAGTGGTTATCACACATTTATTGGGACTTTTGATGGCTCATATGCACGCTTGTATATTGATGGAATTTTGGTCGGGACAAGTGCAAATGCTTCAACTACAATAAAATATGATTCATCAAATGGAATATTTGTTGGAGCTGAAGCAGAAGCGAATACAGTTTCTCCTTATGGTTATTTTTTTACGGGAAAGGTTGATTATGTATCAATAGAAAATAGCACAATAGACGAAGCAAAAAATATAGGAGCTAACTTAATAACAGGAACCAATTTTGATGGGTCAAATTATATTTCACTTGGGAAAGCATATAAGTATAAAAGTAAGATAGCTATAACAATAAGGGCTTCAATGAATGACTGGTCAAAATTCTCTTTAATGTCAATGATTTCTTGCACCAATGGCGGTGGCTGGGCTATTGAAGCAAAGCAAGATGTAATTTTATTTGCTGCATATGATAGTAGTAGCAATGATTACAATCGTGCATTTTCTTCCATAAAGACATCTGAACTAAAAAGTGGATATCATACTTTCGTTGGCATATTTAATGGCGAAGATTTAAAATTATATATAGACGATGAACTTGTGGCAAATGGGACAAAGTTTGGCTCAAAAAACATTAAATATTATCCCGACAATGGGATATTTGTTGGGGCTGAGGCGGGCAATAATACTTCATCTCCAGAAGTAGATTATTATCAGTATTTTAAGGGAACAATAAGCTACGTTTCTATTGATAACACATTTGTGGCAAATAAAAATAGTTATATTTATCAAGACTTTGATGTTGTTGCAACAGCAATTTGGAACTGAAAATGTATTTTAAAACAAATCTCTCACAAATCCCTTGACAAGTGATAAAAAGTGTGGTAAAGTGGCGGTATCCGCATGGAAAAGGTTAAAAAGTGGGCTTCTGGCTTCACCTTAACAGCGAGTTTGGAGGATAAGGAGGAAAACAAAATGTATGCTATCGTTCTTTCTGGCGGAAAGCAATATAAGGCAGAAGAAGGCAAGTTTATTGATGTTGAAAAACTTGACGGAAATGTTGGAGATAAAGTAAATCTCGATGTGCTTTGCGTGTCAGACGAAAAAGGTCTTGAAACAGGCAAACCTGTTTTGAGCAAGGTTAAGTGTGAAGCAGAAATCATTCTTCAAGGAAAACAAGACAAAATCATCGTTTTCAAATACAAAGCAAAGAAGAATGAAAGAAAGAAACAAGGTCACAGACAACCTTTCACCAGAGTTAAAATATTGTCGATAAAGAGAGTTTAATTTTTATGACAAAAATTACGGTCACTAAAAATAATGATGAAATCGTGGAACTGGAATGTGACGGACACACCGATTATGGCGTGAACGGCGAAGACATTGTGTGCAGTGCATTATCCAGCATTGTCCAAACAGCAGTTTTGGGGCTTATGATGGTCGCTGGCATAAATGTTTCACTAAAAAGGGACGAAAATAGGGGATATCTTAAACTCGTTCTCCCACAAAACATTTCGCAAGAAGCAAGACACGATGCAAATATAATCTTAAACACAATGATGTGTGGAATAAGTGACCTGAGGGAAGGTTTTTCAGATTTTATAGAACTGGAGGTTAAGTAAGATGTTTATTCAGTTGCAATTGTTCGCTCACAAAAAGGGCGGTGGTAGCACAAAGAACGGACGTGACAGTCAAGCCAAAAGACTTGGTGTCAAATGTGGTGACGGTCAACACGTTCTTGCTGGCAATATTATTGTTCGCCAACGTGGCACAAAATTTTACCCAGGCGACAATGTAGGTCTTGGAAAGGACTACACATTGTTTGCACTTCGTGACGGAAAGGTGAAATTTATCACAAAACACGGCGACAAAAAATATGTCACAGTGGTTGAAGAAACTGCAAAGAAAGCAAAATAAATGGAAAATTCCTCGAAATGGGGAATTTTTTTCTTGACAAAATTTAACATATATCCTACACTTTTTGAGAATAATAGAACTATGGAGGAATTTTAAAATGACTAAAAGGGAAAGATTTGTGTTGTGGCTTAATAGGTTTTATCACAAGCAAAATAAAATAACAATCTGTGTCCTATACACCCTTATTATGGCTATCCTTGGCGTCATTATTTATGGGGCAACTCATCAAAGTTCCTCAAGCAATGTTTCTGTCAAATATACAGTCCCATACTACACAATTACTTTTGACCCAAACGGCGGAACCTTCGAAAATGCAGGGGGGGGGGTATCCTCTAAGCAAGTAAAACTTGGTGATACTTACGGCGATTTGCCACTGCCCAGCAGACCGGGTTATAGCTTCAACGGTTGGTATGAAGAAGCCCTTGTAACATCAGAATCAGTCCTTTCCACCCCATGCGACAAAACCCTAGTCGCCGAATGGAATGATGGGATTCCCGTTGATATGAGAAATTGGAGTTACTCTTCTATAACCTTTGGGTGTTTATCAAATTATACAATGTCCCAAAATAAGAATGTTTTTGACTTTACTGGCACAAACTATTGGGAGATTTTCTACATCGGAATAAGTTTGGAAGCCAACAAAACCTATTCAATTACATTCGACTATGTTACTCCAGCCTTTGGCACCCCAACCGATATAGAACATGGTGGGAATGGAGCAATGTTTGCAGGTGTCGCATCAGAAATAGATGCTGGTTGGTTTTGGAATGAGGGGCGTGAGAATCTGCAATTGGATAAACACATAGCGATTTATCCAATACAACCCAGCACGAGTAAAAAAGCGATTATGTCCTTTACTGCACCAGAAACAAAAACATATTATTTTTTCTTAAATTTTGGATATGTAGTGGATTATACAATTTATCACTTTGAATTCAGTAACTTCACCCTATACACTCACCAATGCTCTTTTGGTTGATAGTATAAACGATGGGGAAGAAAAATATAAATAATATAATAGGTTTTGGCTTGTTATATTATTTTTTTTTGCTGGGGGGATAATGGTTTCGTTTTTAGAGGAGATTGCAAAGGTTTCGGGGGTTGACCCAAGTGTTGTGGTGGGGAGCAGCAGGGTATTGTATCTTGGTGGCAAGGTTGTTATGATTGAAGGCAAGACCAAGTTAATTGAGATGTCAAATGAACTTGTAAAAGTAAAACTTAAGCGGGGCATGGCGGTTGTTAGTGGCAAAAACTTGAAACTTAAAAACCTTAATCTTGAAAGCGTTATGGTAGTTGGGGATATTGCAGAATTTCAGATTTGTTAAAATAAATGTGTAGTCAAGTAGAAATTACAATAGAGTAGTAATTCAGACTGGACTACCCCCTCGTCTTGCTAACGCAATCCACTCCCCCTTACAATGGGGAGCCTTCAAAAAAAAATAACATATTAGTTTATAAAAGTGGGGGATATATGACGACTTATGAAGTTGTGGGATTAAACTTCCCAAAGTTTTTAAGCGAGATTGAAAGGAGAAATATATCCTTAAACAGCCTTGTCAAACTTTCGCATGACAAATTTTGTGTGGAAGTTGCTTTGGCACAGAAAAAGAAGTTTTTGAACCTTTGCTCGCTTCTTAACATGGAAGTGGTGGAAAAGAAAATTCCCGTTTATGAGCGTGTTTTCCGTGGGATAAAATGCCATGTGCCACTAACTATTTTTGTTGCTGTTTGCGTGGCTGTTCTTTTGTTTTCGCAAATGTTTGTGTTCAGAATTGAAGTCTTTGGCGAAACAACTGTAGGCGAAGATGAGATTGTTTCCGTCTTAAAACAAAACGGCTTTGACACATGGAAAATGCGGGGAAGTTATGACACGCAAGAAGTGGAGCGGGTGCTTGTATCAAACATTCCAAAGATAAGTTTTGCTTCATGCGTTGTGCGTGGCGGGACATTGGTTGTAAATGTCTATGAAAAAATTGAGGCGGAAAAATCTTTAAGTGCGGGCAAGCCCGTTGTTGCACCTTGCGACTTGATAATTGAAGAAATTTCTTGCACCAGCGGAACAGTGGTCAAACATCAAGGTCAAACAGCAAAGGCGGGTGAAAGCATTGTTGAAAATTTTGTTATGCTAGGGCAAACGAAAATTGACATTCCCGCACATGCAACATTTACTGCAAAAGTGGAGCAGAGTATAAGTCAATTTTTGACACAAAAGCCACAAGATGATATGGATATAAAAAAAGTGGTTGAAGAAAACAAAAGAATGTTGTATAATATGTTATCAGAAGCAAAACTTCTGGATAATATTGAAGAAGAAACTGAACTTTTGGAAACGGAAAACGGGTGCTTGGTGATAAGCCGTTTTAGAACTAAAATTGAAATTTCTTCATAACAAAGGAAACATTATGAAAGTTGAAATAAACGATTATGCATTGTCAAAGAATTTTACAAAACTTATTGGAAAATTGCTTAAAACTGCAAACAAATATTCAAAATTCAATCAACGAAAAGTGCAAGTGGCCATTAGTTTTGTGGACAAGGACGAAATCCAAAAATTAAACAAGGAAACTCGTGGCATAGACAAGCCAACGGACGTTTTGTCATTTCCAACCTTAAACCTTGTTCCACTTCAAAAAATCAATATGAAAGACCCAGAGATTAGGTGCGACATTGACCCAGAAACCAAACACCTTATGCTTGGTGACATTGTTATTTGCGAAGACGTTGCAAGGAAAAATGCTGAGGAATATGGACACAGTTTTGAAAGGGAAATTTGCTATCTTGTTGTGCATGGCTTCTTGCACCTTTTGGGTTATGACCATATGGAAGAAGACGACAAAATTGTTATGAGAGCTTTAGAGGAAGCAGTGCTTAAAAAATATAACATAACGAGAGATGAAAAGTGAAAATTAAGTGTGGATTTGTAGCCGTTGTTGGCAAGCCCAATGCGGGCAAAAGCAGCCTTGTAAACGCAATTATCAAGGAAAAGGTTTCAATCGTTTCGCCAAAGCCACAAACAACAAGAAATAACATTTTGGGGATATACAACAGTGATCACAGTCAAATTGTTTTTGTGGACACCCCTGGCATAAACAAAACTTCAACTGGTCTTGACAAATTTATGCAAAAGAGCATAAAAGGGGCAGTGAGTGACGTTAATGCGGTTATTATTGTTTGCGACATAACAAAAGGCGTAGATAGAGTGGAAACTGACCTTGTAGAAAAATATAACAAGGAAAATATCCCTGTCGTGCTTGTTTTGTCCAAAATTGACCTTGTGAGCGATGAAGTGGTGTTTAAAACATTGCAACAATTATCTCCATTCGCAACAAAGTGCGAGATTGTTCCACTTTCAAGCATAAAGGACAGAAATGTTGAAACAGTGGTTGACGTGGTGGAGAAATTTCTTCCAGAAGTTGACGAAAGAAACAAATATTTTGACGATGACGAATATACAGACAAGCCACTAAACTTTTTGGTGGCGGAAATTGTTAGGGAAAAAGCACTTTACTATCTCGATAGGGAAATTCCACATGGCATAGCCGTTGTAACTCAAAGATTTGAAGAAGACGAAAACTTGATAGATATTGACGTTGATATTGTTTGCGACAAAAATTCGCATAAAGCAATTATCCTTGGCAAACAAGGAACTATGCTCAAAAAAATTGGGCATGACGCTCGTGTTACTATTCAAAAAATTGTCCAAAAAAAGGTTATGCTAAATATTTTTGTTAAAGTTAAACCAAATTGGAAAAATAATTTGGAGTTTTTGGATAGTTTGGGTTATAATATAAACGAGTTGTAGGAATAAATTTTGTTTTTTGAAACATTCTAGTGCTGATGATGCAACTTGCACGCAAGGGGGACACAATGAACATTGAAGAAGCGTTTGCAAAAGTAAAACTGAATAATAGTAAAAGCAAAGCCTGTGTTGAAACATTAAATTTCTTAATGGGCAAATATGGCTGGGGTGTAACTGTGCTTGCATATCTTACGGGCGAAGACCCAACAACTCATGAGCATTATTGCACAGACGAAGTTTTTGACGCCTATGTTGAAGCACTGGAAAATCAAAAATTTGAAACAAATAACAACTTGGAGCAAGAAGAACCTACACTTGAAAGATAATTAAAAAAAGAGATTAACAATGGATAAAGCAGTTTCGGGGCTTGTTTTAAAAGCCATTGATTACAAAGAGAACGATAAACTACTCACAATTTTAACTTTGGATATGGGCAAAATTTTAGTAACCGCTCGTGGCGTCAAAAAACCTACAAGCAAACTAAAATCCTATAGCCAAAGTTTTTGTTTTGGTGAATTTGAATTGCAACAGGGCAAGGCGGGTTGGGTGCTTGTTGGAGTGAACCCAGTTGACACATTTTTTGAACTTTTGTCAGACTTTGAAAAATATAAGGAAGCATGCACCGTTATTGAAATTTGTGACAAGATATGTGTTGAAAATCAGTCCTATCCAAAACTTCTTTTGGAAGCCTTGAAAACTATAAAACAAATAAATTACTCGCAAACTTCCCCAAAATTGCTCCTTAGCAAGTTTATTATGAATGTTTTAAATTACGAAGGCTTTGGAATGAGTGCAACCCATTGCGCAAACTGCAGAAGCCCATTTATGAAAGAAGTGTATTTTGACACCACAACAGGCGAACTTCTTTGCCATGCGTGCAAAAATGAAAATTGTGAACAACTTGACGGTGGGGTGTTTTCCGCACTTAAAATTTTGTCCACCACCGAAGAAAGCAAACTTTCCACCGTCCGCCTGCCAAATGCAGTTGTCGAACGCACCTTCACCTTCCTAAGCCGCAACCTTTGTAACAAGTTTGAAATCCACTTAAGTTCAGCGAAGTTGTAAAGTTGTTTAACTCACAAATCATAATTAAAGCATTTAACATAAGATTAAAAAAATTACAACATTGTGAAATCTATTTGACGGCAAAACTGATAACCTGTATAATATAACTGATATGATTATAGGAGATATGTATAATTGGAAAAGAATGATATCCCAAAGGTTACACTTCATAATATAGATAAGTCGTCTTATATTAGACAATTGGCTGAAACCGAAAGACAAATTAATGCATATAAAAACATTGTTAGGTATGGTATAAGCAATTCAATTAAACATGTTTTTAAAATAAATGGCGATTGTTTCAGTGTTTTTGACAAAAGAGCAGGTGGTGTGCTTTTTAAAGATTGGGAATGGGAACTTATACCTAATTCAAATCCCCTAAAGAATCTTTTTGAAACTAGGGATCAGGATTGTTTGACCTATTGTTTGGATACTGATGAAGGTAAGATGCTTCGTGGTGCTGATACATATTATTATTTTCTCACAAATAAGGGTAAATCACAAAAAGTCGATATAAATATGGTTTACGAATGGACAAAAAACAATGTTTTGTTCATGGATAATTTTCTAAAAGTTCTTCCTGAGGTAAAAAATGTTGATGTGAATAGTAGGCGATTGCTCTTGGGGGTATTGGATAATGTTAGAAATATATCACTTATTATGTTGAATTCAAGTATAATAAATTATTCAGATAAGCAGAGTTCAATTTTAGGTTTGTCAGACAACAAGGAAAACGAGGATATCAGCAAGTGGTCATTGTCTTGTCAAAATATTGAAAAGTACATGAAAATGTTATGTTTTTCTGACAAGTTAGATGATTCATTTGTAGGTGATATTCACGAAACGGTTGGAAATGCTGCCAAAAATTTATTGTCTGATGTGAAATCTATTTTTGATAGACAGAACAGTGTAAATCTAGATAAGTCTTTTAGAAGTTATAGAGAAATTGATAACTTTATAGAAAATTACATAGCAGTCAACTATGCTTTACAAGAAATAAAGAGAAGAAAACCCGAGGTATTAAATAAGCAAATCAACTTTATAGGAGCTACTTATGGGGGACTTGAGTTGCCATTTATTGCAAATGAAATTTTGAATAATGAGATTTCAATGTCAGCAATTATTTTACAGAGCAAGTATAAAGATAGAAAACCAGAAGATTATTTGAATAAAGAGTTAAAAACTCAAAATTTGGACAAAGCAAGTAGGATATACAATATACTTGGAGATGACAATGTTTTGTCTGGGAAAACACTGCAATCAATAATCAATTTATTATTCACAAATGATATTCCAATAAACAATATAACTATTGTAAGATATCCATCAATTAACAGAGTAAACCAGATGATTGCTGAAGATTCAGCGATTGATACAACAAAATTTTTTGACTATATACAAGGATTGGTTTTTACAAGCCCTTACACAAAAATAAAAACGGAAAGCAATGCATTATATTTAGATGAACTTGGGATATTTAATAAAGATAGACGAAGATTATTAGAATATCTTTTTAAAAATGGAAGATATGCTGAAAATAGTGAAGTGGCAAGTATTGAAGAAATGTATCAAAGGAGATAAATTATGATAAAATTAGAACAGTATCGTGACCCATGGCTTGCGGAGAAGATGGATGAATTTATTGGATTTTATCCAAGGGAATTCTTTGTTTTTGACAACTTTTCGTCTTTCAGAGTTCTGGTTGACGGAACTTTATATTGCACAGTGGAACACGCTTATCAAGCAATCAAGTTTTTGGAAACAGCACCAGAAATTGCTGAACAAATAACAAATTGTTATTCCGCTCATGACGCACAAAAAATTGCCTATGCAAACAAGGATAAGCAATGCAAAAATTGGGATGATATCAAACTTCAAGTTATGGAGAAGTTGTTGCGACTTAAGTTAGCACAAAACCCATATGTAAAGAAGAAATTGCTTGAAACTGGTGATTTGCTTATTTGCGAAGATTCACCAAAAGATAGTTTTTGGGGGATAGGACCAAATAGAGATGGACGAAACGAACTTGGCAAACTTTGGATGAAGTTGCGTGAAGAATTAAGATAGATTCGGCTAAATTGTAAGAAATTGGGAATAATTTGAAAAAATAGGGCTTTAAACCCTATTTTTTATGTCATTTTTGTTGACAAATTGGGGACAAATATATAAAATTTTCTTTGTGATTTTTAAAGGAGAAAAATAAATGGCAAAAAAATACGTTTATCTATTCAGCGAAGGAAACTCCAAAATGAGAGAAATTTTGGGCGGAAAAGGTGCTAACTTGGCTGAAATGACCAATCTTGGACTTCCAGTTCCACAAGGCTTTACAATTTCAACAGAAGCCTGCACGCAATATTATGAAGACGGTCGTCAAATCAATGACCAAATTCAAAAGGAAATTATGGAATACATTGCCAAAATGGAAAAGATTACTGGAAAGAAGTTTGGCGACAAAGAAAACCCACTTTTGGTGTCTGTTAGAAGCGGTGCAAGGGCAAGTATGCCTGGCATGATGGACACAATATTGAACCTTGGACTTAATGAAGAAGTTGTTGAAGTCTTGTCCAAAAAATCTGGCAATCCACGTTGGGCATGGGACTGCTACAGAAGATTTATCCAAATGTATAGCGATGTCGTTATGGAAGTTGGCAAGAAATATTTTGAACAACTTATCGACAAAATGAAAAAGGAAAAAGGTGTTAAACTTGACACAGAACTCACAGCAAGTGACCTTGCAGAACTTGCACATGAGTTTAAAGCAGAATACAAAGCAAAAATTGGGCAAGATTTCCCAAGTGATCCAAAGGAACAACTTATGGGAGCAATTAAAGCTGTGTTTAGGTCATGGGACAATCCAAGAGCAAACTACTACAGAATGCAAAACGACATTCCATACAGCTGGGGAACTGCTGTTAATGTTCAAATGATGGTGTTTGGAAACATGGGCGAAACAAGTGGCACAGGTGTTGCTTTCACTCGTAACCCAGCCACTGGCGAAAAGAAACTTATGGGCGAATTTTTGATGAATGCACAAGGTGAAGACGTTGTTGCTGGTGTCAGAACTCCAATGCCTATTGCAAAAATGGCAGAAATTATGCCAGAAGTTTATACACAATTCCAAGAAATTTGCAAAACTCTTGAAGGACACTACAAAGATATGCAAGATATGGAATTCACTATAGAAGACAAGAAGTTGTATATGCTTCAAACAAGAAACGGCAAGAGAACTGCACGTGCAGCACTCAAAATTGCTTGCGATTTTGTTGACGAAGGAATGATTACAGAACAAGAAGCTCTTATGCAAATTGACCCAAAGAGCCTTGACAGCCTTCTTCACCCACAATTTGACCCACAAGCATTGAAAGATGCAAAACCAGTGGCACAAGCGCTTGCTGCTTCTCCTGGGGCAGGGTGCGGGGCTATTGTGTTTACAGCTGAAGACGCAGTGGCTCGTGGCAAAAACAAAGAAAGAGTTGTGCTTGTCCGTCTTGAAACTTCTCCAGAAGACATTGAAGGCATGCACTATGCTCAAGGCGTTCTAACTGTTCGTGGCGGAATGACTTCTCACGCAGCAGTTGTTGCTCGTGGCATGGGAACTTGCTGTGTTTCTGGCTGCGGCGAAATTGAAATGGACGAAAAGAACAAATGCTTCACCCTTGCTGGAAGAACTTATCATGAAGGGGATATTATCTCCATTGACGGCTCAACAGGCAAGATTTATGGCGAAGAAATTAAAACTGTGCCAGCGAACACAAATGACGGCGACTTTGGCAGAATTATGGCATGGGCTGACAAATATAAAGCACTTGAAATCAGAACAAATGCCGACACTCCAAAAGACGCAAAACAAGCCAAACTCTTTGGCGCACAAGGCATCGGTCTTTGCAGAACAGAACACATGTTCTTTGACCCAGACAGAATTTCTGCAATAAGAGAAATGATTTGCTCTGACACTCTTGAACAACGTGAAAAAGCATTGAGCAAACTTGAACCAATGCAACAAGGTGACTTTGAACAACTTTACGAAGCAATGGAAGGACTTCCAGTTAACATTCGTTATCTTGACCCACCTCTACACGAATTTGTGCCAACTGAAGAAGCAGACATTGCTCTTCTTGCCAAATCTCAAGGCAAAACTGTTGCTCAAGTAAAACAAATTATTGCTTCTCTTCATGAATTTAACCCAATGATGGGACACCGTGGCTGCAGACTTGCAGTTACATTCCCAGAAATTGCCGTTATGCAAACAACTGCAGTTATAAAGGCTGCTCTCAATGTCAGCAAAAAACACAACTGGAATATCGTTCCAGAAACTATGATTCCACTTGTTGGGGAAGTGAAAGAACTTGCTTATGTCAAGAAAATTGTTTGCGAAACTGCAGACAAACTTATAAAAGAAGCAAAATCTAACATGAAATATAAAGTCGGCACAATGATTGAAATTCCACGTGCTGCACTTATGGCTGACAAGATTGCTGAAGAAGCAGAATTCTTCTCATTCGGAACAAATGACCTAACACAAATGACCTTTGGCTTCAGCCGTGATGACGCTGGCAAATTCTTGGGTTCATATTATGAAAAGAAAATTTATGAATCTGACCCATTTGCACGTCTTGACCAAGAAGGCGTTGGCAAACTTGTTGAAATGGCAGCAAAACTTGGAAGAAGTACCCGCCCAGACCTTCACCTTGGAATTTGTGGTGAACATGGCGGCGACCCAAGTTCAATCGACTTCTGCCACAGAGTTGGACTTAACTATGTTTCTTGCTCTCCATTCCGTGTTCCTATTGCACGTCTTGCAGCAGCACAAGCAAACATCAGAAATCCAAGAAAATAATCTCACAACTTGTCTTGGCACAAAAAGTATATATTCTACAACCAAAAACAGCACTTATCTGGTGCTGTTTTTGCTATTATCACTTAAGTTGCGACATTTTGGCAAGTTCTGATATGGCTTTTGCAAGCACATTTATGTCGTGATAAGAATTTTTGAAATCTACTCCCACACGAGTAAGTCCACTTTCCATCGTTCCCAAAAACTTGTGTGCAAGCGGGGCACAATGAAGCCCACCACGGGAGGCAATGTGATATTTGTCACTCAAAAAATCTGTCACTTCAATGGAGTCAAAGCCCGCAACGGAAAATGCAACAACTCCATATGTGTTGTCAAGATTTGAATAAATCCTAACTCCTTTAATATCTCGCAATTTGCTTATCATATATTGTGTCAACTTTGCAACTTTTTTTGTGTGATTATCAAAATGATGTTCAATATATTTTGCTCCCGCAGACAAACTTGCAATAAGCGGACTTGCAACTGTTCCACTTTCATAACACTCAGGTGGAACAGTTGGCTGTAACAGATTTTCACTTTCTGTCCCCGTTCCGCCAAAAGTTATTGGGGCGGGATAGATCTTGGAATTTATGCACAATGCTCCAATGCCTTGCGGAGTGAGCAATCCTTTGTGCCCAGAGAAGGCAAGAAAGTTTATGTGCGACTTTTTCATATCTATTTTTATGTGTCCAACACCTTGTGCGTCATCAAGCAAAAATAATATTCCATTCTTGTAGCACAATGCTCCCACATCTTCAAAATTGTTTCTGTTGCCCGTTACATTTGAAATAGCGGTCAAACACACAAGAAAAGTATTTTTCTTTATGACCGAGGCGATGTCGCTTGCGGTGATAAATTTTTTATTTTTTGGGCTAACAACTGTCAGCGTAATTTCACCCAAACTTTCAAGGTGATGAAGAGGTCTTAAAACGGAATTATGCTCAAAACAACTGCAAATGACGTGTTTTCCTTTGTTTTTTCTGCAAAGACCTAGAATTGCAATGTTCAACGCTTCAGTCGCATTTTTTGTAAAAATTACATCTTCTGGCTCAATATTTCCAAATTGTCTTGCCAAATTTTCACGAGTTTGCCAAATCATGGCGGCATTTTTGACGGCAAGCGTGTGACCGCCACGACCGGGGTTGGCACTTAAGGAAAGATATTTCAAAAAAGCCCTTTTTACACATTTTGGCTTGTAATGGCTGGTGGCTGGGGTGTCAAGATAAATAGTTTTCATATTCAACCTCAAAACATTTTATGTGTTTTTGAGTTTTGTTGTGTTTATAAACATTATTTTGAAAAAGATAATATAGTGGTTTGAGAGAAAGATGTTTCATGGGTCTTTCTCAAAAAGTCTGAAAAGAGGGAATAAAATGTATTATCTTGTGGTCTTTAGGGCAAGGAGCGAAACAATGAAGTTTGCCAGCATATTGTCGTCTTATGGAGTTAAAAGCACTATTGTAAACACCCCAAGGCAAATTGCTGTGTCGTGCGGAATTTCCGTTAAAGTTGATGCAAACGCACTTAATATTTGCAAACAAATTTTGTCACGAAGGCAATTTTGGACTTTCGGCGGCATTTATCTCATGCAAAATGACTCTTATGTGCAACAATAAGGTTGATTAAACACACATTTTGTGCTAAACTTTGTCAAAGGATAGGAAAAATGCAAGCAAAAGAAGTTTATGAAACACTGCTACAAAGATTTGGTGATAGAAGTTGTGAACTTGATTTTCGCAACAATTTTGAACTAATTGTGGCAGTGATTTTATCAGCCAGATGTACGGACAAGCGTGTAAATATTGTAACGAAAGACTTGTTTAAGCACTACAAAACTCCTCAAGATTTGGCAAACACAAATGTTGACGAATTATCAAAAGAAATTTACTCCTGTGGCTTTTATAGAAATAAAGCGAAAAATCTTATCCTTATGGCAAAAGATTTGTGCGAAAGATTTTCTGGCGAAGTGCCAAATAATTATCAAGACCTAGTAAGTCTTGCTGGAGTGGGCAGAAAAACGGCAAATGTTGTGCTATATGTGGGCTTTGGCGTGCCAGCCATTGCCGTTGATACTCATGTTTTCAGAGTTTCAAACAGACTGGCTTTAGTTAATGCCAAAACACCTCTTGAATGTGAACTTTCGCTTCAAAAACAAATAGACAAGTCCTCGTGGGGCAGATTTCATCATCTTTTGGTGCTTTTTGGAAGATACATTTGTTCCTCACGCTCGCCAGCGTGCAGCGATTGCGAATTTAAGACAAAATGTCCTTATTTTGCTCAAAAAAAGCGTAAAAAAGTGGCAAAAAGTGAATTTTCTAATTAAAATCTAAAAAAATAATAAATTTGAACCAAATAAAAAGTAAATGTGTAAAAATGTTTAGAAAATTGTCAAATTTGTTGTATAATATATGTAGAAAGTTAAATTTTGGAGGCAGATATGTTTGTTGACAGAGTTAATATAAAGATTAAAGCAGGCGATGGCGGGAAAGGTGCCATTTCTTTTAGACGTGCAAAGGGAATTCCGAATGGCGGGCCAGACGGTGGCAATGGTGGACGTGGCGGGAACATTGTTTTTCGTGCGACAAAAGATTTGAACAATCTTGTTGCTTTCCGTTTTCAATCGCATTTTAAGGCTCAAAATGGTGAACCGGGTGGCAAAAAAAGTTGCAACGGCAAAAGTGGACAAGACCTTGTTATAAAAGTGCCACAAGGGACAATTATAAAAGACGCCGAAACGGGCAAGGTTATTGCGGACTTGTTCTATCTTGACAAGGACTATGTAATTTTGCGTGGCGGTGACGGCGGAAAAGGCAATGAGTTCTTCAAATCACCAACACGTCAAGCACCTCACTTTTCTCAAATGGGTGAAGCAACAAAAGAACACACCGTCACCCTTGAACTAAAAGTCCTTGCAGACGTTGGCTTGATTGGTTTTCCAAATGTTGGCAAAAGCACACTTTTGTCTGTTATTTCAAACGCAAAGCCAAAAATTGCAAACTATCACTTCACAACTCTCAGCCCAAATCTTGGCGTTGTGAAATATTATGACCACAGTTTTGTTGTGGCAGACATTCCTGGGCTTATTGAAGGAGCAAGCGAAGGACAGGGCTTAGGTCATGAATTTTTAAGACACATTGAAAGAACTCGTATGCTTGTTCATGTGGTGGATATTTCCGAAGCAGACGGCAGACAAGCATACAATGATTATCTTACAATCAACGAAGAACTTACAAAATTTAACAAGGTTCTTGGCGAATTGCCACAAATTGTTGTGCTTAACAAAATTGACCAAATAAGAGATTATTTTGTTGTTGAAGAATTTAAGCATAGATTAAACAATAGCAAAATTAAGGTTATTTGCGTTTCGGCACTGTGCAGAGAAAACATTGAAGAACTTGTGCGTGAAATGTGGAAAACTCTTGAAACTTTGCCGCCTCAAGTGCCAGTTGATGTGGAAGAGTTTGGCTTTGACGAACAAGACAAAACGGCAATTAACATCGAAAAATTGTCGGGCGATACCTATGAACTTTCGGGCGGGTTTATTGAAAATATTTCTCGTGGAATTGTCGTCAACGATTATGAGTCTTTGTCATATTTCTGGAAACGTCTTAAAAATGACGGCATAATTGATATGCTAAAAGAAAAAGGTGTCAAAGACGGTGACACTGTAAAAATTGGCAGTGTAGAATTTGAATTTGTGGAATAAGGAGAGAATATGTTAGCATCAAAAGATAGAGCAACTTTAAGGGGCATTGCCTCAACTCAAGAAGCAGTTTGCTTTGTGGGGAAGGAAAGTCTTAGCGAAAGTTGCCTTGAAAGCATTGAAGACGCACTTGCTGCTCGTGAACTTGTAAAAGTTTCCGTGCTTCAAAATTGCGACAGCGACACAAAGTCCATTGCGAACGAAATTAGCGAAAGACTTGAATGTGACTGCGTTGGCATTGTTGGGAGAAAAATTGTTATTTACAAATATAACCCTAACAACAAAAATCATGTTTTATCAATAAAATTTTAAGAGGACTTTTGTAAAGTCCTTTTTTTTGCCAAACATAAAATTGATAAGAAAAACATCACAGAACTCATCAAAACATAATAAAAATTATATCTAACTACAAGCGAGCAGAAAAATATCAAAAGTCCGCTTAAAAAATACTTTTTTGCTTTTGGCGGGTCAATGGCTTCCTTGGCTAGTTCTTTAAATTTAATTTTGTTTTGTGAAACGCTTACAAGTTCAATTTCTGGTGGGGTGGAATATTTGCAAAAATATTCATATGCCTTTGAAAAAACATAAACTTCAACCTTAACATTCTTTATTGATTGCAGCAGAGTTAAGTCTTCTTTTTGACAAGTTTGGCACAAAATAATAAGCGAATTAACCTCACTTTTTAGGGCAAATTTTGCGTGAGATAGTGCCAAAGATATGTCAAGCGGTTTTTGTTCAAGTGCAACAAATGTAAGAGTATTTTCCTTCAAATACAAATTGTTTTTCACTCGCTTGCCAAGTGTTTCGCCCACAAGCATTGTCCGTTCTTTTTGAGAAAGTGACATATAATTTATAAAAAAATCTTTTGTGTTATCCAGCAGTTGTTTTTGAGAAGTTGCGGGACGCCTTTTATCACGAAGAGCGTACCTTAAAACATTTAGCCCCGCCAAAATTACAAGAGAAATAGCAACCGATGTGGCAAAAGATTTTGTCACAAATCTTATCCACGCAAGAAGAAATAGAAAAATACATAAATTGAAAAATATCCAATCAAGAAGTCTTGCAAGAGAGAATTTTTTGAACAATTTTGCGAGCGTTTCTTTAAAGTTATATGACTTTTTTGTTACATTTACATTTTCCATATCTCAATTTTTGACCAAATTATCTACAATATTCTTGTTTTGCTTGTGTTTTTTTTGCTTTTGAGTTATGCTAATAGCATAAATGTAATTTCGGAGGACTTATGAGCAAATACCCAGAAAAAGTTGTTGAACTTTGCAAACTTCTTGACGAAAAAAAAGCAAGCGATATTGTCGTGTGTGACGTTTCAAAAGCAAAGGACTTTGTAAAATATTTTATTGTAGCAACACTTGATTCTACAGCACACATAAGGGAAGTTGTAGATTTTCTTATGGAAAACACTTCTGGCGGTGACTTTTCTTTTTGGCAAAGAGAAGGCTTTAATATGAGCGAATGGGTCGTGCTTGATTATTATGACGTCTTTATTCACTTGTTTACAAAAGACGAGCGAAATCACTATAGTTTTGACAAACTCATGTCGGGCGAAGCCTCTGTGCAATCTTACAAACGAATTTTATCCGACATCCAAAAACAACAAAAACTTCAAAATGAACAAACAAAGGAAAAGAATAAAAAATGAATGCAAGTGAAATATTTTTTTGGGTTCTTATCAGCGTGTTTTGTTTGGCGTTTTTGTTCCTAATTGTGGAAGTGGTGGCATTTCAAATTGTAAAAATAAAAGGCAAAAAACTTCTTCCAGATGTAAAGGAAGATAGACTTTTGATGTTTGAAATTTCACTTTCACTTCGCCAAACAAAAATCATTGCAAAAGAAATTTTGCCTTACATAGAAAATGGCGATATAATAGTTTTGCAAGGTGACTTGGGGGCTGGCAAAAGTGTCCTCACAAGGGAAATTTTGGGACAACTTGGTGTAAAGAACAAAATTACAAGCCCAACTTTCACTTTGGTCAACGAATACAAAACGGGAAATGGGCATTATTATCATTTTGATATGTATAGGCTTGAGGACGAAACAGAAGCGGAAAACATTGGCTTTGAAGAAATGATTGCAGACGGTGAGGCTATAAAATTTGTTGAATGGGCAGAAAATGTGAAAAATTATCTGCCAAAACACTATAAAAAAATCTCAATCGCAAAACTCGGCAAACACAGCAGAGCCATTGCTTTTGAGCAAATTTAAAGAGGAATTATGGAACTTATTATTGACACAAGTTCAGATGAACTTATTGCTATTTTAAAAGATAAGGGAAAAGTGTATCAAGCAGAAAAACTTCGCGGAAAACACCAAGAAACACTTTTGCCACAAATTGACTTGTTGCTGAAAAACACTAGCAAAACTTCAAAAGATATAGACGTTTTTGGCGTTGTTGTGGGGCCAGGGTCTTTTACGGGTGTAAGGCTTGCAGTGTCCACAGTCAAAGCCTTTTGTTCAGTTTTCGACAAAAAGGTTATCGGCATAAATATGCTTGAACTTTTGGGTGAAAAACTAAAAGACGGGCAAGCAGCCGCAATAAAATGCACCAGTCAAAAAGTTTATCTTGTAAAGAAAGAAAGAGGTGAACTCCATAAGTCCGTTTGCCCAAATGAAGAAGTTTTGCCACTTGCAAAAACTCACAATCTTTTTGGCTTCAACATGGGCAAAATTGGGGAAGAAACTCTGCCACAAATTGCTTTAAGCACAGACGATTACATTAACTTTGTTGAAAGGGAGATTAAACAAAACAACTTTGTTCCCGCTCAAAGACTTGAACCAGTGTATATGGCTCTTTCTCAAGCGGAAGAAGAACTTTTGAAAAAAGAACATACACAAATTGTTCCTTTTGAAGAAAAATATGCAGAAGATATGTTTGAACTGCAAGACGCCGTCATGCCAGAACTTGACAAAATGTCAAAAAAGAGTTTTATGGCGGAATTTAAGGAAAAAACAAGAACATATTTTGTTGCAAAAAGAGGAGATTTTGTTGTAGGCTATATTGGACTTTTGTCTTGCGACACCGACCAAAATATAGTTAGCGTTGCCGTCAGAAAAGAACTTTGGGGACAAGGAATTGGAAGCAAACTTGTCTTGCGAGCAAAAAAGTTTGCCGTGGATAATGACTACAAAACTTTGTCACTTGAAGTTGATGAAAAAAATGATAGAGCGGTTACTTTTTACAAAAAAATTGGCTTTGAAGTAACAAATATTAGAAAAAAATATTATAAGGATAATGACGCCCTTGTGATGTTTTTGAAAATATGAAATGTTATTTTGAGAATGTAGAAATAAACTATGAAATATTAAAAACGGGGGAGATAGGCACTCCCCTTGTTTTTTTGCATGGCTGGGGTGGCAGCACAAAAAGTTTTGAATATTTTGCAAAGAAAATGAGTAAATATCGCACATGCGTCCTCATTGACTTCCCGCCATTTGGAAAATCTGGAAGTTTTGACACTCCTTGGGATGTTGACAAATATACAAATTGTGTTTTGCAAGTTTTAAAAGACATTGGGGCAAAAAAATGTGACATTGTAGCACATTCCTTTGGCGGCAGGGTCGCCCTTCAAATGGCTGGAAAAACTGATATTGTTAGGCGAATGCTTCTCACTGGCTGTGCGGGGATAAATCAAAAAAGTTTTAAAACAAAATGCAAAATTAGGATATATAAGTTTAAAAAGTTTTTATGCAAATGCGGACTTTTATCAAAGTCAAAACTTTTGGGCAAGGGAAGTGAGGAATACAAAAATCTTTCCCCTATTATGAAACAAACTTTTAGGAATGTTGTAAATTATGATGAAAGATATTTGTTCAAAAATATTTCTTGCCCAACACTTCTTGTTTGGGGAAAAGATGACACAGCAACCCCTTTTCGCTGGACAAAAATCTTTAAAAAACATATAAAAGATTGTGAAGTTATAAGTCTAGACGGCGACCACTTTGCTTATCTTCAAAATGCGAGCAAATTTCTTAAAATAATGCAATCTTTTTTGGCAAAAATATAAAATCATTAACTTTTGGTTTGAATATACAAAAAATAGTGCTAAAATAAAGCGAGGTGAAAATGAATTTTCTTGCAGTTGATAACATTCATTTGTATATAACGATTGTCCTATCGCTCCTAAACGGAGTGCTTATGTGCTTTGCTTCATACAAATATTTTCAAATTATCCAACTTTCTGGCTACAAACTCAAAGGCTACTTCAGTTGGCTTAGGGAAACAAAGTGGAGTTATGCTTTAAGAATGGTGCTTTTAAGTTTGCTCAGTGGCTTTTGCGTACTTGTAACGAATGCACTTTTCAACGTCTATCACAAGCAAGCGTTATATTCATATATCGGGTTGATATTTTATTTCTATTTTGCAATCGTCTTCATAAAAGCCCTTTACAACGCTCCAAAGAAAATTCCACTTAAAAACACCACCCGCATGACAAGACTTAATGTTGCAATGTTCATTTTCGTAAGTTTGTTTTCGTTTGCAGTCGTTTGGGCGTCATTTCAACACCTAAATTTTGTAAAGTTCGGGGCCTTGTGCTTTGTGCCTGCATTTGTTGTGTTTATTGTTCCTATCGTGCATATAATAATGCTTCCACTTGAAAAACTTATCGTTGCAAGATATCTTCACAGTGCAAAAAGAAAACTTGTCAAACGCCAAGACTTAATTAAAATTGGCATTACGGGAAGTTATGCGAAAACAAGTGTAAAATACATCTTGAACACAATTCTATCTCAAAAATACAAAGTTTGTATGAGCCCTCAAAGTTTTAACACCCAAACGGGACTTAGCAAAGTGGTGAACAACTATCTTACAGACCTAGACCAAGTTCTTATTGCCGAAATGGGGGCAAGGAGCAAGGGAGATATCAAAAAACTTTGCAAACTTATCTCGCCAAAATATGGAATAATAACGGGAATTTCACCACAACACCTTTTGACATTTAAATCTTTGGATAACATAAAGAAAACAAAATTTGAACTGGTGGAAAGTTTGCCAAGTGACGGAACTTGTGTGTTTAATGGTTTTGACAGCGAAGTTTGCGACATGTATTCATGGACAAAATTAGAGAAAAAATATCTTGTTGGAAAAGACAAAGACCTTGCCGCAAAAGACATTACATTTGACCAAGATGGCACAAAATTTACCCTTGTTATGGGTAAAAAAGAGTATAAAGTTTCAACAAAACTTTTGGGCGAACACAATGTCCAAAACATATTACTCTGCGTCAAAATGGCAAAATGCCTTGACCTTGACGACAAACAAATTATTGCTGGAATTGAGTCCTTGCAACCAGTGCCACATCGACTTGAAATTATAAAAACTCCAACAAACATTATCCTTGACGACTCCTTCAACGCAAATGTCCGTGGCAGCAAAATCGCTCTTGATGTGTTGAGCAAACTTCCGGGTAGAAAAGTTGTTATAACTCCAGGGCTTGTGGAACTGGGAGAAAAAGAATATGAAGAAAACTTCGCCTTTGGTGCGGAAATCGCAAAAATATCTGACTTTGTAATTATCGTAAACAAAGTGAATTTTGAAGCAATTAAAGCAGGTCTTGACAGCGAGAACTTTAAGGAAGAAAATATCTTCCAAGCCGAAACCCTAGACCAAGCCAAAATACTCATGAAAGACTTTCTCGCCCCCGGTGACACAATCCTCTTTGAAAACGACCTCCCAGACAACTATATCTAACCTCAAAAGACTAGACCTTCTAGTCTTTTTTCTAGGGGTTGACAAATAGATGAAAATATGGTAAAATTCCTATAATATCAAGGAGGGGGATATGAAATTATTTAAAAAGAAAGCAATAATTGTATCTATCTTTATGGCAATTATTGTGAGTTTATCATTTCTTATGTCAGGATACATAAACTCAAAAACAGAAATCGCAGTCCGAAATGTGGATGTTAGCGAAATTGGCACCTTATCGTATGAAGAAAAAGCCGCAGAACTAAAAGAAAAGTTTGATAGTATTGAAACTTTTGAAAATGATGATTATATTGGCTTTTGTGGTGAGATTAATGTTGATAAATATAATTTGTTAAATACAAGTTATGAGAATGATGAGGTAAAGGAAAAATATGCCTCACAAATTAACAAAAATACAGATGAAATTACTATAGAGAAAAATATAATTGTTGATGGGACAAGTGTTGGAACTGTTTCAGAATCTTTTAGTACAAGGTATGATGAAGTAAATGATAGATACCTTCTTATTGATCAAGATGGGAATGAGATTGATGTTTTTACACAACTAAATGAAGACAATATGAATGAATGTTTTGCACTTTTTGCTGTTATTGCAACGCTCACTATAAAACAGATTATAGCAGTTTGTGTTGTTACAGCAATCACTATTGTTGTCGCTGTGAATGCAAAAACTATTGCAAATGATATTAAAACCTTGGTTGATGGAGTTCGTGACGGAGTTATTTCTTTCTGGGAAAGAATTAAACTTATGCTTGGACAGATAACTGCAATAGCCTTGGCTGGAACAATTTCTTTAACAGAGGCTTTGGCTAAGGAAATATATGAAGTGGCAAAAAATCGAAAAGATTGTTATTTGTTGTGTGGAACTATAACTGGGGCAGGCTTTATTCCAATTATGTATAAATTTACAAATTATGAAAACGCACGTAATTGGATAAAACGAGGCGGTTCTGTTTGGTCACCATTCTCATCAACAGCCGAAAGATGTGTTGAAGGGGCGGGATTTGTCCCAGGGGGAAAAGATGAAATGAGCAAGCAATATGTTCCTTACGTGGCAGAGTGCCACAAGATTTCACCATTTTCATTTTATCATTATCATACGCTTAGAAATCATAGTTATATTAGAGTAAACAATTCTGCTCATTCGTTCTTTGGTTTGCCAGTTAGAAAATAGTGAGGGTGTTATGGAAGAATTTAAAAAGATAAATGACTTATCGGATTACATGAGTGAAAATTACAAGGCAAGCAAGTTTCTAAATTTGAAAAATGCTTCTGAAAGATTTCCTAACTTGTTTTACTCTAAAAATATTTCTGAAATATCAAACTGCTTAATAAACGAGGGTGATAGATATGTTTGTTATGTGTTTGATAGGAAAGAGAATGTTTTTATCATAGCCAGTTATTATGAAGATAACACAATAAGAGAAATCTTTATTCCTGACGAATTCCAGTGCGATTTTGATAAAAGTGAAATTGATAAATTATATTCATTTGTCCCTTTCTTTACACAATATATGAGTAATAACGGAGCAAGTGAATTTAACAATATAATAAAAAAATACAATGGCGTTTATAATGAAGAAAACATAAAAGATTTGTTTGTGAACTGCTTTAATGCGAAGGAAGTTAGTGAACAAGAAGTTTATGATAATTGTTTTTTGATTAGAAATATTGAAATCAATAATATAAATCAAAAAGAGAAAGTTAAAAATCAATTTCATAATTTTACAAAGAAATGTTTTTATCTCGAGGGAGAAATGTTCTATATCCCTAGACTTGAAAAAGAGTGCTATATTGTTGTTGAATTTAGTAACAACAAACTTATAAGTATTATGTTTGGCTTTAACCGTTTTAAATATAAAAGGCAACTTGAACAACTTGTTGATGTTAAAGAAGTTTTGAATTTATTATCTTGAGGATTGTGCTTTTATGATAAAGGAGTATTTAATTGAAAAAAAGAACTTTAATTATAAATTACATCGTTTTGGGGCTGCTGTTTATTGTGAATATTATGGCTATAATTTTCTATGTAACACCAGTGGACACGGATAGAGTTTTTGAAGAAAATATACTGAAAGTTGTTGAAATTAAGTCTTCAAGCGACGAAGAGGCTTGGGGATATGCCACTGGGTTTTTTATTGATGGTAATGGCACAATCTTAACGAATAGGCATGTCGTTAGAGATTTAACATCTAATGTAAACTATGGTGTGATAAAAGTGCGAACTGCAACTGAAGAAGAATGGATTGACGCAACAATTTTAAAAGTTAGTGAAAAAGATGATTTGGCGTTGATAAAAATAGAAAGGGAAAATACAAAATATTTTGTCTTTGATGAAAATGTCCTTAATGGAGAAACAATTTTTACAATAGGCAACCCTAGTGGGTTTGGGTTGTCATTTGCTACTGGTGTTGTTTCCAGTAATAGAAGGGGTATTGTTTATAATGGTCAAGAGATTGAAACTATGCAAACAAGCCTTGTGATAAATGAAGGAAACAGTGGTGGACCTGTTTTTAATTTAAGTGGAAAGGCGCTAGGAATTATCAGTTTTAGATTAAAAGATAGGAATAATGATGTTATTCAGGGTGTATCATTTGCATTAAGAGCAAGCACAATAAATAACTTTTTAAAAGACTAGACCTTCTAGTCTTTTTTCTAAACATTTTGGCGGGCTGTTTCATATATAAAGCCAAAGGACGGGAAAGATATGAAACAGAATGTTGTGGTGTTATTTGGCGGGGTGAGTGTTGAACATGATATTTCAGTTATAACGGGTTCGCAAGTGCTTGCAAATTTGGATAGGGAAAGGGACAATATTATTCCAATATACATTTCAAAAGACGGCAGATTCTTGACGGACGAAAACTTTTGGGATGTTACATATTTTGCAAAAGAACAAAACTTCTCTAAGGCGAAGCAAGTGTTTTTTGCTGCGGGTGGCAATTTGTTTTGCATAAAGGGCAAAAAGGCAAAACTTTTATGCAAGATAGATTTTGCATATCTTGCACTTCATGGCGGAATGGGCGAAAGCGGCTCTGTTCAAGGGCTTCTTGATTGTGTTGGGGTGAAATATTCCAGTTGTGACAGTTTTGCAAGCGGTGTTTGCATGAACAAATTTTGCACCAAAGTTCTAGCAAAAGAGCAAAAAATACCTGTTGCAAAGGGCATTTTGCTATCTTCAGACGACAAAAATATTTCTGCAAGCAACCTTGCCGAGCGGGTTAAGGGGCTTAATTATCCAATAGTTGTAAAGCCAAACAATCTTGGCAGCAGCATTGGCATAACCTTTTGCAAAGACGAGGAGATGTTGCATGGAGCGGTGACTTTTGCTTTCCTATTTGACACAGAAGTTCTGTGCGAGGAAGCAGTTTGCAACTTAAGAGAACTCAACATCGCTTGCCTTGGGACAAGGGAAATGTGCGAATGTTCTCTTGTTGAAGAAGTGACACCAAACAAAGATTTCTTAACTTTTGAAAACAAATATCTTGGTGGCGGCAAGGGCATGGAATCGCAAAAGCGAATTGTGCCAGCAAGCGTTTCAAAAAAGATACTGAATAGGATAGAAATTTATGCAAAGAGAATGTTTAAGGCGGTTAAAATGAAGGGCTGTGTGCGAATGGACTTTCTGATGGACGAAAAGACGGAAACAGTCTATCTTAATGAAGTCAATCCAATCCCTGGCTCGCTGGCGAATTATCTTTGGGGGAATAAGGGCTATTCTTTCCAAAACCTGCTTGAAAAAATGAAGGACTATGCCGACATGGACTATGAGGAAAAGACAAAAAAGATAACTCAATTTTCATCTTCTGTTTTGAAAAACTTTTCTGGGTGCGATGGGGATAAATTCGGGAAATAACAATTAATACAAAAATTGGGAAACATGATTTTCGTTGATTTTTGTTGTAAATTTGTGTAATTTATTGTATCATTTTACAAAAGGGAAAAGAAATGAGAGTTTTACAAGAGAAAAACAGAATTATTGTTGAAAGCGAAGACGATTTTGACATAAAGCAAATTTTGGAATGTGGGCAAGTTTTTAGTTTTTACAAAAGGGACAACAGATACATAGTCACAAGCATGGATAAGGTGGCACACATAACTTTTTGTGGAAATAAGACAATTATTGATACAAGTGACGTTGACTACTTTTACAACTATTTTGACCTATGCACAGATTATGGCGAAATTAGGGCTAGAATTAAGGAATATTATTCCAATTTTGACAAGTATTTTGCTGGCGGAAAAGACATCCGCATTTTGCACCAAAACCCATTTCAAACAATTATTAGTTTTATCGTTTCGGCAAATAACAACATTGCAAGAATTAAGAAAATATTAAACAACATATCTTTTAAGTTTGGAGAAAAACTTGAAGATAAGATTTATTCTTTTCCAACATTACAAGCACTAAAAAGTGCTAGTGAAGAAGACTTCGCTGCTGCTGGGGCGGGTTATAGAAGTGAATATCTTGTTAAAACTATAGAAATGTTGCAAGAAGATAGATATGGCATAGAAAATATGATGAAATTGTCAACAAGTGACCTTAGAGAACGGCTTATGGAACTTAAAGGGGTTGGCGGAAAGGTGGCAGATTGCATACTATTTTTTGGCTTTGGGCGAAGTGACAGTTTTCCAGTGGATACTTGGATAAGAAAGGCTTATCTTCTTTTTTGCAGCAAACCTAGGACTGATAAGGAGATTTCAAAATATTTTTTGCAGATATTTAGGGAAGTTTCGGGCTATGCGCAACAATATATCTTCAACTACATGATAAATTACAAACAAGCGGCATAATAAAGTGCGAAGAATGTCGAAAAAAAGTGGAGAAAAATCAATCAATTTATTTTTTTATTGACCTTTTGTGTGATAAACTAAAGTGTCGAAAGTCAAAATAGGGAAATTTATCTTAAAGGACTTTTGGCAAAAACTTAAGAAAAAAATTTCTTGAAACACACAAAGGAGGTTTCAACTTGAAAACAAATATTGTCCTTGTTGGACTTTATGACAAGATGACAAAATCTGTTGCGAAACGGCTGGCTGACGATTTTGATATGTATCTTGCCGATTTGGTGGAAATTGTAAAGTATAACTTAATGAATGAAGAAGAAATTGAGAAAATTTGTGGCGTGCAATATCTAAACAAGCAAAAAGCAAAAGTTGTGGGTGATGTTGCAAGTTATGAAAATTCTGTTATCCATTTGCCATATTCCATTTTTTCTGAAGGGGAAAACTCGGACAAGTTCAAAAAAAATGGCACAACAATTTTTTTAAAACTATCTCTTTCCGCTTTCAAAAAACTTCTTGACAAGGACAAAACAATGTCAAGTGACGAAAAGAAACTTGCTTTGATTGTTTTTGAAGATAGGACAGTTTTGGGGAAGAAAATGTGCGACTTGACGGTGGAGGTGGACTCGCCAGACTATTTGACGGCTTACAAAAGGACGAGAAAAGCTTTGGACAACTTTCTTTTGTAAAAATTTGATTTTTGCAAAAACTAATAGTAAAATTGTGTGTAAATATGCGAAAAATGTAGAAAAATGTAAAATGTGAGGAAAAAATGAACGAAACATTGGTTAATTATTTAAGAGTTACATCTTGCCTTGAAATTGAAAAAGCGGGTTCTGGGCATCCAGGGGTTTGCCTTGACGGGGCACCCATTGCCTTTTCCATTTTTAAAAATGCTAAAAGAGATTGCAAAAATCCACAGTGGGGAAATAGGGATAGAATTGTCTTTTCCGCAGGGCATGCAAGCGCACTTGTGTATGCGTGTCTAAATCTTTTTGGCTATGACATGACTGTTTCTGATATGCAAAGTTTTAGGCAACTTGGCTCA
>ERZ808245.292-NODE-292-length-27467-cov-3.981869_pt1 | contig 27467 bp, 35 predicted proteins | sample MGYA00521243_ERZ808245 | MGnify/ENA primary metagenome ERZ808245 (study PRJEB31516, sample SAMN03275576) | gut metagenome | biome: mammalia-associated habitat; material: feces | host: Papio cynocephalus | place: Kenya | collected 2012-07-07 ... | reverse complement strand
GAGTCTTTTCACCATCCCAAGCAATAAGACGAGGATTGCCCTTGCCACCTTGCGCGTAGACTGTAGTAGCAGCACCTTCAAGGCTAGAAGTTTTAGCAGTATCAATATAAAGCATAGGCTGACCAGCATCAAAGTGTTGACCACCAAGATCTACCGAAGTGAGAGGCTTGAAGACAACATCGCAGATTTCGCGCACGCCAAATCTATTCATAAATGTTTTCTCCTTCAAATTTGAAATGTATACAATTCCTTAGTTGCAGAAATATAACGCGCTATTTTCCGCATCTAAATATATATAAACGCAGACCTTCATCTACGGTTATAACACTATTTATAGATATTTCCAATCCAATTATCAGGTTCCTCAATTTCATTCGTATCCACCATAGGCATAGTAGAAACTCTCTGATATAAGTCATAGGACGATTTAGCTGTATACCGTCTAAATGCATCATATAGCTGAAATGGCGTATACATATATAAAATATTAATATCCATACTTAACCCAATAGATAAAACAGAAAGGTAATTAGCAAAGATGCTTTTTATTTTATCTTCACCAGATTCCTTTGCCTTAATAGCCGCACGCTTTCTCCGGCCTTCTTCAAGTTTTTTGGCAATCTCTGCAGCTTTATCGCTCGATGGGTTAAAATCTGGTTCATCATCTTTAGACGAGCCAGGTAGAAACAACTCACTCAATATCATTTTAAAATTATCAAAATTCATTGGATTAAGCTGTCCCACAATACCAGATTTATCATCAACATAAAATTGAATACACCCAGCATCATATTTATACGTATAATCCGGAAGAATTAAGCTAAACAAATTATCAACCATTTTTTTAGCTTCTTTATCTTCCCGAAATATCACTAATAATACTTGAAAATCAGACAACATTGCTAATTGAGAATTGTCCAATTTTATTTTTTCTACTAAATTTTTTGCTTTAACGAATAAGCTTAATCCTTCAAAAAATTCATCTTCTCCAAAAGCACAGATATCTTTAATGGATGGTTGCGAAATTGCTATATTTGCTCCTGCAACCATCACAGGCATACCAGAAAGATATCGTGCCAAGTCTCCTTTTATCACCAAATCAACCACCTACAACAGATCTTGCGGCGCAGGTAATTTATTATCAATATTTTCAGAATCATCAGCTTCAGAATGCACTGCTTGATAACGCAACATCACTCCTCCAAGATATTCATTTAGAATAACTTGTGAAGCACCCATGAATTGCAACGTGCCAATACCAGATAGCTTAGCTTCATTTAAAATACCATCAACATATCCGGCAATCATCCATGGACGCAACTGATAATCGTCCATTTCCCAATAGTCCAAATGAGAAATAATCGTTAAGCTAATGACGCAATTGCGATAACGAGGATTGTCAGAAGGAGTAAAATCATCAAATTCAAGCATAACGTAAGACTTAACTTCTTCATGCTCGCCGAAAGAAAGCTTAGGAACAGATTTAATATATTGTTCATCCATCATACGCTTAATATTATATTGCTCAATTGTACGCTGATATTGCTCTTGAGTCCTATCGAGACAATTCGACGCGTTAATAATTAAAAGTTTTTTGAGCATATCACTATAAGGACGGCTTTCAACTAATAGCTTACGCCAAATAGTTTCCTGATCTTTTGCATGAGATAAAAAAGTAGATTTATAATTGGTCTTTAAAATATTAGAAGCAACATGTTTCATACAATACCTCCAATCTATAAAGACTTAACCATAACAGGCAATTTTGTATCAACATCCGCATATTTAGCACTGATAACGAATTGACCTTTTTTACCAGTAACAATATCAACTTTACAAGAATCAAAATTAGAATCTACAATATTAGCTACAGATTCATCATCAATCATAAAATTAACTTTTGTACCTTCGGGTACATTCTTAATCCAATATGTGTGAGTATCATAAGGATATACTTCTTGCGGCCCATGAATAATTGGTTTTTGCCATTCCACGGTAACAGTTAAAGCCTGTTCACCATAACAAATATCAAATGTCTTGATAGCACCGGGGTAGACTTTAACTTTGCATATACGACCATCTTGTAACGTTTCAATTATTTTGACCCTTGAATTATTCTTAACTTCCCATTTAATCGATGAATCGTAAGCTTCATTAGAAATAGCGTAACCAACAATAGTATCTTGTTTAACAACCGTTTTTCCAGAAATAACATTAACTGGTGTCGTTTTGTCTTTTTTGACTTCTGGAAGCTCAATGATACTATTATCATAATATTCTTGAACCTCTAATTCAAGGATACCTGGAACTGTAATGGAATCAGTTACCTGCACTTCCCACATATGTCCATCCATTTTAATACGCGTAAAACGCTGAAAAAAGTGTCTAGTATTTTCATCATTTTTAATATAAATAGTACCTGATAGGTTCAATTCATTTACATTAATATTATCTTTAATGAACCATCTTAGATCAGTTTCCGATGGGCCTTGAAAATATACCCAATACATTTGTCCATTAACTTCAAGCTTATAACGACATTTAATAATTTCAGAGCGTAAATATGCAGTTTCAGTAATAATAGGAAGATATATCATCCAATGAGAGCCATCCTCTAAAAGCTCAAACGTATCTCCGGCTTGCAATCCAGATGCAAAATCAACAGAAATTACTTTCTTGTCGTAATCAGATTTTAATCCACCAGACTGAGTATTAATTAAACAATTCCACACGGAATTATGCACTTTAATCTTACGCGAGTTATAATCATTTCTTAACGCCCACTTAAAAGATTCAAGCTTATTTTTATTAATGCGGCCAATTTGATCTCCACCTAGATACTGGATTCTACTCGCCATAGTTTTAAAACTCATAGGCTCTCCTGAATCTCATTAGCTATCCCACAAGCTTCAAACACCATACGACGAAATAAAAGAAAATCGATATCTTTACCCTGCTCTTTTAAACCCTGAAGCTTATAAATAAGCTGGTAAATTTTAGTATCTTGATTAAGCATAAATGACATGCCTGTTAATTCAATAATTAATGTATCAAGTGGCTTAGTCCAATCTTTTTCCTCTTCGAAAGTCGGAAGCAACCTAAAAATTTGACCTACGATTCTTTTTAGGCTACTTTTAGCGTCCGCCATCTGATAATTTAAAATACGGTCATCAACCACCATTAATGCCAATCTGGTTTCTCCATTATCTTTCCAAAAGCAGAGCGTAGGTTCCCTTTTTTATCTTTGAATCTGCGACAATACAATCTTTGGAGGTGAAAGCCTTTAGTTTCATACTCTTGCTTAAGACTAATCAATTGCCGCATATGGCTTGCTTGACTTGTCAAAGAAAAATCAGACCCACTATATTTTTGCCGCACCAAGTCAACATTCGCAAGCTGATAACTTAGCCATTCACTGATCATATAACAGCGAAGAATCAATTTTTCTTCAGTCGTTAAACAAGCTGTAAAGCATTTATGCTCTAAGTCTAAGTCAAAAGGATTTTCCCAACGCGGAAATTCAAAACTAGGCATCGCCGCGATAAGAATTTCCTCCAAAAGCTGTTCAGTGTCTTCTTTTGTCAATTCCATAAACATATCATCTGTAATACCAGACAAAAAGAATTCATACATCTCTTGAAACGTGGTCGGTGGAGTCACCTCTATGTCTTTATCGATTTCTTCATCCATTGACATACCTCCTTTTACTCAGTATGAGACACGCGACGCTTTCGAGTAGTTGACTTTGATTGAGTACGACGAGTCTTAGGCTTCTTATCTTCAACATCAGCATTATCATTATCATAAGCGTGCTTATTCTTAATGGCAGCGCTGATATCGATACCAGTTTTTTCTGAAATGGCTTTAATCTTAGCTAAATCTGTAATTTCAAGCTCAACGGCTTTATCTTTTAGATTTTCAATAATACCGACAGGCGCAAAGTCAAGAGCATCTAAAAGAACATCCAAATCATCCTTAGTAAGACAATTTACAATATCTCTGTCAGTCCAATCATATTCAATTGCATCTGCTGGAACACCAAATTCTTGAGCAAGAGATTTATTCCCAACATGAATAAAATTTTGTAATAGAAAAGCACCGCCAGGCTGCCAAAAAAGCTCACGAAGCTCGCCAGCTGTTACCCTCATGGTAACATTTGGCATAAGCCGACGAGAGCGGCCTGAAGAGGTAAGAATATAGCCGGTTTCAAAATCTACGATATTTCTAATTGGAACTAGAATCTTATCGTCAATCAAATCAACAGTACTCATATTATAATCTCCTTTTAAATCTATAAAAATAAAGGGGCATCGTATAAACGATGCCCCGTAATTAAACTATTTGAAAGAAACAACGGGGTCGTTGATTCCATCGGCAAGAATGCCCTTAGTATCTTGATAGACATAATAGACATTGTCAATACCAGAGCCTTTTTCAGTAAGTTTTTTAGTTCCACGAACGAGATTATCAAAATTAATTGTAAACTTAGTGAAATCTTGCTTACTGCCACTCTTGGAATAATCCTGAAGTAGCATGAATCCAGTATAGCCATCAACATTAGGAACATCACTTGTGAAATTATAAGTGGTATCTTTAAAATTGAATGTGGCACTAACATTCTTAGGATTGCTAAGACGGATTGGATTGTTAGAAACATCAATATCGGTAAAGGTATTACCAACGAAATTGACTTTAGCACCTTCAGCTAGATTATAAAGACTCACGCCATTATTCTTTAATTCGCCTTTAAAGGTATTGTTCTTAAACGTGACATTAGAAATGTCACGAGCATTAGAAATGCTAAATTCAATCATATTGTAGATGCTTTTATTTCCAGCGTCAAAAACATTGTCTTCAATGACAATATCACCGGAAGTCATAATAGAAAGCGCTGTACGAGTTGTACCAGATACCTCACTATCCTTTAGTAAGAAAGGTTTGGTACCAGACACCTTCAGAGCGACTGTCTTATCACTCGCATCTGTGCCCGAAGCCACAATTTTAACGCCATCGAGAGTAACATTTGCATCTGAAACGATTACAGGTTTCTCAAAAGTAACACCGTTGCCTTTGACGGTTATATCCTTATCAAAGGTTACTTCCTCTTGAACAGCAGATGAACCTGCAGGGATTGAAAGGGTTCCACCTACAGGAACATCTGCAATAGCGTCAGCTAAAGTATCGTATTCGCCAGCATCTACTGCATTACCAGGCTCAGGGTCTGGGTCAGGCGTAGGGATTGGATTTAGCGAGTTGCTTTTTTTAGTGCGGTATTCTGATAAGAGCAAATAGAAGGATTAGAGAATACAGCAACGCCAAACTTCTTGTAAGTTTGGAGATCAGTTGACCAATCATCGTTCTCAGAAGTGGTACGGACAGCTGTCTGACCTTCGAAAACAACCTTAACTGGCTTTTCACCAACAGAAGCAAAGATATAAGCCTGAGAAGGATCAACGACTTTTTCAGCATTGGTTTCATCTACCATTGACTGAGCAAGGATAACAACTGGGTGACCCTTGTAATCGGTGAAATAACCGTTACGGAAAAGATCGTTCTTCATTTGATCGGAAGCCCAATCGGCAGAAGCAGGCTTCATAGTAGAAGCAAATTCTTTAGTGCAGTAAATAGTAGAAGTACCATTACCATAAGAGTCTGAAATGGCTAGAAGTTCATCCATCTTAGCTTCGTCAAAACCAGCACCAGCATACTTGTTGGCAACAGGTAGAGTCTTAACGGCGTTGGCAAGAGCTTTAAGAATCTCGTCGTAAATATATTCGTCCATGCCTTCAGCCATAATATCGGTAAAGTCAGCGAAGGAATAACGACCATCAAGGAATTCTTCAAAGCCAATACGAAGAGCATAGCCAATAGCGCTAGTGGCAACTTCAAGCTCTTTACCCTCAAGCATCATGGTTTCATAACGACCAGCAAGGCCGACACGAGTTACAAAAGCCTTCGCGCGACGGCGAGCAGACTCAGTAATACGAAGACGGAAAATAGCTTTATCACCCTGAGCAATAGTTTGAACGTCAGCAAACTGTTCGAATTGCTGAGCAACCTTAACAGGAAGAATTTCGTCAATTGTATTTTCAATTAGCTCATAAACGGCAACTTCATTACGACGGAAAAGTTTATAATCACCAGCGAGTAGATTGAACTGCTCACGGAGAGTACGGTTTACAGTTTCAGCGTCAAAAGACTCTTCATTACCATTCACTGAAAAAGTAAGAGGAGTATTGTGAGACGCGGCACGAGCGAGCTTTTTAAGTTCGTCAAACTTCATTAGTTCCATTATCTACATTGCTCCTTTCTTATTCAGCGATAACTTGTAGTTTTAGGCCAGGCTGACCATCTGGCATGGCGTAGCACTTAACTACCTTGCAGGCAAGACCATTACCAGCTGCGCCCTTTTCAAGAATACCGGTAGCACTGGGAACTAGGACGTCGCCAACTTCATAGTCATCAGCCTTAACGGTGTTGGTGGTGAAGATATCACCAGCAAGCATACGGAAGACGCGAGGGGTCATTACGCCATCATAGAAGTCAGACTTCTGCATAGCGTAATCACGATGCATCTGACGATGCTCGTCATATAGTTTTTCTTCATTGAAGACCATCATCCAAGGACCTTCGCCATCAAAGTCAACTACGCCTTTAGCATAATCATATTTAACAAAAGTACCATTCTCAAGAATGGTGATATCATCTTTGGCAGGAAGCTGACCATAAACTAGACCACTACGAGGAGCAGACAGATGGTTAGGTTCTACAACACCAAAGTTGGAATGACCAGCGAGCTGTACAGCTTCGCCAGCACGATCAACATGCAGAGACATTAACAATCCTCCTATTAATAATTCTTAGCTTCGCGGAGAGCATTTAACATAGGGTCAACGTCTCCCGCATCTGTATCTTCAAGAGAAAAAGAAGTAAGCGGTTCAACGCTTTCGTCTTCATCTTCATCAAAGTTAACGTTTTTCTTTACATATAGTAAAGCGAGCTTAGATTCAATCTCGCTGAGAGTAAATTTATCTTTATTAGCGATGATATCCGCTTTGTCTTCGTCTGAAAGCATATGATACTTAGCAATCATAGCATCCTTATCAGCACTGATACGCTCTGCCTTAAAAGCGCGAAGCTCTTTAGCTTCAGCTTCAAGAGTAGAAAACTTTTCAGTAAGCTCGTTTAGACGATCGTTGAGTTTTGAAACCTCAGACTCAAGCTCATGCTTGGCCGCAAGCTTTTTCTTGTCATCATCATCTTCAGAATCGTCTGATTCATCAGCAGAATCCCCATCTGATTCATCAGATTCATCATCAGAGCCATCAGGCTTATCAGATGCGTCATCCTTTTTATCTTCGGACTTATCATCTTTCTTGCCATCTTTGGAAAACTCTTCTTCAGCGGGTTCATTGCCGTCTTCAGTAACTTCTTCTGCAAACTCTTCAACGGCAGGAACTTCTTCTTCAGCTACCGGAGCAGTTTCAACAGGAGTAGCTTCCTGAGTATTCTCTTCAGGCATAGACCCTCCTTTTTGTAACGCATTTTTCAATTCGTTCATCATAGCAAACAAAGTATGTGAGAAATCATTATTAAGTTCAAATTCCGCACTCACTTCAGGGCTAGTAATTGATGCGCCCTCAAAGCAAGGCTCTACATCATCACCCAAAACGCAAAGTTTAGTAAAAATTGCGTCATTTACAATATAAAATTCTACATCTGTAGACACATCTGTAGACCAATGACCATCCATTTCGTCAAGCTCCATGGACTGCCCTTGACCCTCTTCAATACATTTAGTGATTTCTGGATATTGCGCAGTCCACAAATATCCAGTAGTCATCATGTATTCACGAGTAATTTCATTGCCAAATTCATCAGTATCATTAAACTTTTGAAACCAGACTTTCGCGTCTGGAGCAACAAAACCATACGGAACGGTCTTACAAGAGAATTTTATTTCCCCGTCCTCAATGTGAATGACCTCGCCATGGTCACCAAAGTCTTCTTTTTCCTCATTCCATGCAGCAACAATTGGAGTCGCTGGAAGAGAATTAGCCATTTTCTTGGCTGTCTCTTTATCGAAATAAGAACCATTTCGATTTTTACCAAGATACATGACTTTGATATCACATTTAGAAATGCCGGGGTTGATAGCATCTGGTGCTAAATTAATAAATTCTGGCGAATCAATCGTCGCAACAGATTGATTTCTTAGCATTCACTATCCTTCCGATTCCTTATTTGCGATTGTTTTATCAGACTTCTGATCATCAGGTGTTTCAGGTCTTCCACCATCATTGTCAGACGGAGTCTGTTGTGTTAGTGCCTTTGAACCATTATTATCATTGTTGCTATCATTGTCATTTGAACTCATAGTAGATGACATTTGAGGAGCAACGAAAACATCGTTCAAAGACATGACATCGTTCTCAAAATATGCGGTCATAAGAACCGCGCTTTGAGACTGTCCAAGAGCAACCTGCGGTAAAAGTTTAGAAAATCCAAGTGAAGTCATATCTTTATACTGCTTAGCTAAATCTTTATAATTGTAAACAGTAGTTGGAAGAATATCAACTTTGTAATAGAGTTTCTTTGCAGATTTATTAAAAGGTGCAAGTATGCGGCCAGCGAACGCCTGGAATTGAAGAATCAAATCAGTCATTGTGGCTTCATCATTTGCAATAGATTTCTCTAAAGCTAGGTTTCCGTCTGCATTGAAAAGATTCTGTCCGGTACCAGCTTCATTATAAACTGTTCTCTCAACTTTTGTTAATTGGTCGATAGAAGAAACATTGTTGGTATCAGCCAAATCAGCAACGTCTACGTCAGCGAATGTCGTTAGAACATCAACACCGACCGCATCACCTAACATCATAACAGCATTGTTATGCAGCTCTTGCGCTTCAGCAACATCGAAAATCAAATCACCGTTCTTGTCGATTGGCATTTTTTGAATAATAATTTTCAATATCTGTTGAAGCATCTTTTTCTTATCTAAATCCTGCGCATCTTCCAAATCCAAGAGTTTAGGAATAACACTCATGAACAGCGGCGCGTCACTGCCAGTAATACTAAACTTCACACTCGAATTCGGATCAATTAAAAACCAGCCATCGGTATCTCCAGCAAAATCTTTGGGTAGCTTCCCATCCTTATAAGCAAGGTAAGCCTTCTGGATTTCTTTAGGCCAGAGCTTTAACACTTTTGTGCGATACGCAACGTCGGAAAAAGCATCATCAAAATACTTTATGTTAAATTCCACAGCCGCTACACCATTCAGTTCGTAGCGACTACGGCAATAGCCTACAGGTAACTCTTGAAGAAAGCACCCGTTTGATTGCTGAATAAGCGTCGCATAATATGCGCCATCTCTTACAACCTTTAGAGCTATTTCCCCAAATACCTTTTTGAGGTTGGAATTTTCAAGGAATCTTGAAGATTTATACCATCCTTCAATTACCTTTTTCTTCCCTTTTTCTGTCTTTCTCAATGAATCATCATAGACACAAGGAGTGATAAACCAATCATATCTGAACAGAAAAGCCATATAACGACATAGACGGCTATAGATGCCGCTCGTTTTAAAGAAAAATCTTGAAATACGGCGCATCTCGGAAAAATTATTTTGTTTCATTGCCCGCATAGCATCGTCTTTTGTTATATCACGTCTACTTTGATAAGAGCGCGATACAACATTGTCTAAATTCAAGGCAACATCGTTAGAGAGAGTCCGGTTACCGACTTTAATCTTATTGAATTTCATCGAACTTGAATTACTTCTGATTAAATGACAATCACGTTCCGTTTTATCCTTTACAGTAGCCAAAACTCACCTCCTAGTAATATCCTGCTGCCTGCATAATATAGCTATATGTTATTTTTCCTTCATCGTAGTAAGGAATAGTAACAAGCTTCAAATTATGCTTTAGACAATATTTTCTTTTTAACATGTCATTATATTTTTGGTATTTTAAAGCACGAGAACCGCCGAATTTGCTTACAGGTACATAATGTTGTCTCCCTTGAGCTTCAATTAAAAAATCAATATTGCCATCATCATCAAATATACAAAAATCAAATCTTAATGGCATACCTGATTTCCCAACTAAACCGGAAAATTCGTACTCTTCCTCAAAAGGCAAGCCTGCGTCTTTCAAGATCTCATAAATCTTGATCTCCATTTTAGAATCACGCATTTTTATCCTTTCAAAGGTATTTACTAATACCATATAAAAAAAAGTTTGATTCTCTAACGCAGATTTGCCCACAAATTTAAAAAAATTTTTTTATTTTACCCATTTCGCCGCATACCGCTGGAAAAGAACATAAAGTCCTTAATATTGCGGGAATTGCGGCGATTACGCCTGTCTTCTTGACGTTTACACCAATAAAGACCATAGATCAATGCTGAGACCTTATCTTTCAGGATCTTTCTATTGGATTGCTTTAAAATAATATTCGCACCTTCATTGTCTTGAACAAGATTCGCAAGTTGAGATTTAAGAATATCAGTCTCAACGTATGGCCGCAAATAATCTTGTCTTTGATATGGGGTCATCTTCTTGCCTTGAGATTGCTGAAGAAGTTTGTTCTTTGCGGTATTCGAATCAATCAAAAATTTAAGCTTACCATTTTTTAGTTGAGATTGAGTATAAGCATACATTTCAGTATTTAAAGGTGCGTTAGCTTTCATCATCCAAATGGCATTTTTGATAGTGTTCTCATTTTCAAAAGACTTATAATTTTTTCTATCCTGTTCATTCGGCAAATCATCTAGATTGATAATACCTAAGTTCGGAAGTAATTCATCTGTCTCGGGATCATTTTGGTCTACGATAAGATAGTCCAACAAACCCACTCCAAGACCATTACTATCCAAAACGATAGCTTCGCATTTAAAAGCGTTAAACAGTTGTTTGATTCTAACCGCCTGGTGCTCAAAATGAGATTCAGACAGGGTAAAGATATTGACTATCTTCTTATCGTTTACACCTGTTGTACGGGCAGGCGAAGATTCAATGATGACTATTTCTGTTGGGCAATTCAAGCGTCCAACGTCAACCCCCATTACATAGAATGTGTCTTTGTTCTGGCTATTGTTGTATTCAGTTCTCGCCAAATTAAGGACTCTGTGCTTATCAAACTTGTTTATATCGAAAAATGCTCCGTCAAGTGTTCCGCTCCATTGGCTTCCGTATTCGCGTTCAAAACCGATTTCATCCATTGAGTTCCCGGTTTCTTGCGCTTGGATGTAATTTGCTGGTTGCAAACCTTCAATTACTGGAATTCGCCAATCTCCTCCAACGATAAACGCATCATATCCAGGTGAAGCAACCATGCGGCACAGCGCATCAATGAGTTTGTCATACGCATACGAGCCTTTGAATCCGGCAGAGGTGACATATATATCGTTCTGATTCAAAGTCTCATTAGGGTCTACTTGTCCATTTACTTTACGTGAAATAACAAGCATAGGAGCTACGATTTCCTCGTACTTCTGTTGGTCTGTAATTGTAGCTACCTCTTCAGTAAGAACAGCATGGGCACGGAAACCACGAGAAGCAGATGACATACTTATATTTCTAATTTGCGACCCATTAGCAAAACTGTATATTACTTCATCTTTCGACTGCGAGGTCTTCGCTGTCGTACCTCTTGTGTCCCACACAATCTCACGCGCCATTGCAGGTATCAGTTTGCATAGCTCATTAATCTTAGAACTCAGAATTAAAGCTGATTGGCCCTTTCCGTCAGCTACTGTGATTAAAATAGAGTTAGGATATAAAATAGCTTTAACCATTAATGACAGAACAGCCATGAAAGATTTAGAGAAACCTCGACTAAACACTTCGTAAGCTGTTCTATACCGCATATTGATTCTAAGTATAAGACGTTGCGTAGGATAAAAATGAAACTTGTTATCAGGATTTAAAGATGCCATATAATCGACAAATTTATCAGGATACCTTCTCCAATAAGCAATAATCCGTTGATATTTCTCTAGATGCTCCTCAATCTTTTTCGGGTCGATTTCAGCCACGCCCTGTTTATCATGATTTGCAACCTTCAATAATTCCTTAAGCGCCATACTCTTCCGCCAATCTCTTAGCTTCCTCTTCACGCTCAGCAATTTTGAATTCTTGGAAGTCACGCGCTTCTTCTGGAGTCACGATATCATCATCGTCTGACTTTATTCCTTGCTTCAAGATATCATCTGCGGTCATAGCTTTATTTTCCTCAAGCTTCTTAATATAAGATTCGATAAGATTGCCAAGACCAAGTTCATTTTTAACAAGATTGTCTGTATAGTTTTTCATATCATTGATGATAAAGTCAATCTTATCTTGCGGCACATGGATAGGGTCATCTTTCATCGGAATGATACCGCCTTTATTTTCAACAAAAGCGACAAGCTCTCCAATTGAATCCAAATCGCGTTTCTTTTCCTCTTGCTTCTGAGAATCTGTAAATTTAGCAGATTTCCGCAACTGATCGTTCGCGGCCTGCAAGTCTTTAAAGGTTTTCGTATCTCCAACATCTATAGCTTGATTCATTTTCAAATCTGTTTTACAGATAGTTTTTAAAACCTGTTCACGATCTGTAGATAGCTCATAATCAGCCGCATATTTCTGGTATAACTCTTCCATTTTAACCCATTCAGAAGGTTTGTATAGAAGTCCCCATTTAAGTGATAGATATTTGATATCATCAGGAGTTAAGTCGTTTTGGATATCCTGTTCGTTGATAGCTGCAGCATCTGGAATGAATTGATCTGTTGGAACGTTGCCGCCACCGGTGATAGCCGCTATGTCCAATTGGCTATTTGCCGCATGTTTGCTTCCGATATCAAGTGCCTTTTCCTTTTCTTTTTTAGGTTCTTTCTCTGTTTTTTCTTCTTGCGGCTTCTCGTCTCCAAGTGAAGAGGATGTACCTTCATCATCAGGTTTATCCGCAACATCTAGTTTATCTTTAAATCTATAGACTTCACCGTCTACAGATTCGACAACTTCATCTATTTGCTCTTTCGTTTGCTGTATGATATCTTTGTGGCTTAAAGTCTTGTATTCAGCTTCAGAGATTTCACCTGCTTTAAACTTCTTTTCAAGTTCTTTTTCTCTCTCCGCGTCATAATTTCTCTTTTGCGCAGCTTGCCTTCTTTGCAATTCATATAGTTCTTGATTGTTGAGCATTTCAGAATCTTCATAGCCATATTTTCTATATTGTCCCATGCCCATTGTGCGGATATATTTTCCAAGTACTGTTTTAGGACCAAAAGTAGCAGGATTAGCAAGATAAGCTTTGTTAGCCATCTCAATCCATTTTCTTTCAATATACGGAACATCAAACATCTTTAAAATCCACCTGAATGTATCCGGTCTTCGATTATCCACATACATGGTAAGACAATCTTTGCAGATATCTATTCTTTCTCCATCTTTTTTCCAAAATTCAGTAACTTTTTTCGATTTTCCGCACTTGGAACACACTGCAACGCCAGTTTCTTTCAATGAATGTCTCCTTTCCAAGTAAACGTGATAATATCTATATAAAATTACCCTACGAAATCCAAAAGAAGGATAAAACGTAGGGTAAACAATAATCTATTTGATTTTACGTTTGCGGCTAATGGTTCTACATTCACGACACATAGAGTAAAAACCGTCTTTAGATGCAGAGTTACGTGAGAAGAAGAGAGGGTGCGCAAGCTTCATCTTGCCGCATTTCCCGCATCTTTTCCATTTACCATATTCCTGTGTTGAATAATACCATACAAGATAGTCTTTTTGCGCCTGTTCCGCGATTATCTTTGGAATGCGCTTAGACCACGTCGTGGCATAGAATTGTTCTGAATGATTTACACCGAACTCTTGCCGCATCATCTCGGCAATCTCCGCATTTTCATATCCATCGATCTTATAGATCAAAAGGTTATATAGGATTTTATCTTTTTTCAATGCCCTATCAACCGTTCTGTCAAAATCGATAAGCATCCATTTCATATCTGATTCCAGATCTTCATATGACTCTTGCTTCAACGTCTGATAGTAGTTTAGAAGAAAGGATATATGAACAGGATTGAACAGGGAAACGGTGCAGTCTGAAACAGGATACCCCTTTTCGTCAAAGGTGACGTGTTCCGGCAAATCCATATGAACCATTGTCTTCAGCTGCGCAGACACTTTAGATTTTGCGGGCCACCCTTTGTATGATGCTTTAAGGATATAGATTTGCTGGTATGTTTCTATAATATGTTTTTTAATCAGGTACTTCTGCTTACCTTCGCAATCGGGTAGCTGTTTTTTCAAGGTGTCTATGATATGAAGATAATCTTTGACTCCTGGAATTTCCTCGATATCATCATGTGTCAAAGACTCTTTGTTATCCAAGAACTGTTCGCTGCCGCCAGTCATGTACATGATATCATCCTCACCATGTTTTAAATCTTCTGCTAACCCATCATAAGACATAGTTCGGTTGCGTATGGTTGTCTCTCTATTTTTCGTTGAGATAGGATGTTCTCTTTTCTTTTCTTTTTTAGTTTGGTTCTTTTCTGTTAAAAAAAGAATATAGTCCGCGATAGCTTTTTTATACATTGAAGTCATGTCTTCTTTAGGCGTGGTATCTATAACCTTTTGAACGCATTCAAGTCTTTCTCCTGTAGTCTTCAGTGTATAATCTAAAATAGCTTTTTGCCGCATCTTTAAACTCCTTATATATAGATATCATCAATGTTCTGACTATATTATATCACAAAGATAAATATTTATCAAGGAGATATTGTTTTTTTCTTGCAAAATAGATTATTTTATGTTATATAAAAAATTAATTATGCAGTTAATCCGTATTTGCCCATAATTTTCTTCATTTTCAATTACATGTATTTTAAAAGGTAAATCCAAATGAATGATTGATTCTATCATTTCCCGCATCTCTTTTTTCTATTGGAATGTATATTATCTTTTATTCCCTTTAAATATAATTATACCCTAGACGGGATTAAAAAAATATTTTATGTATACTCAAGCTCCCCTTGTATACAACCTTACAGGAAAATATTCTATATTAAGCTGTTCCAACCCTCCGTTTGCGGCCAAGGTAGAGATGCCTTGCAGTTCAGCCCACGAATAAGCTCTGACTTGTTACCGTGCCGCGCGTCCAAGTGATGAAGGTTGCAGGTGAGTTAGGCATATGACGAATCTAAGCATTCATATGCGGCCCAGTTACATGCGGCTCACGACCTTTAGACACAATCATACAATGAATATGCCATTCGGTCACTTGGATGCTGATACCCGATTATTCAACTCAATTAAGGTGTCTTTTTGATTTTTCATCATGCTCAAAGCCTGTAGTTTGCGCATTTGGAAAAGCCCACCGGGAAGGGCGCTATGGTTCGTGGCTATATTAAAATATTTTTAATGAATCCCTCGTCGGTCAACCAGCAAGCATATTCATCTTGCCCTATCGACAATAGACGGTGGCGGGACTAGCGAGTTATATCGTTAAGCGGAACGGTGCTATCGTGTGACTCCGACTCAGACCTTAGAATCTAAGTAATTATATTATATCAGTAATTTCACATATGTCAATAGATTTTTTTATTTTTTTATTTATAATATTTTTTATTTTACATGCTTTTCCATAATGAATTTTGAAAAAATGACTTTGATCGGTAATGTGTGGTGGGCATCTTCATAAAAAAAACACAAAAAAATATATCCCGAAACACACCCCCCCCCAATAAAATATTTTATTGCATACCCCACTGCGATATTTTATTGCATACCCCACTGCGATAAAACTATCGCTGATATGCTATCCTATTGCTCAATGCAAAAACAAGCAAACTCACGAACGGAGTTTGTGCAGGTTTTATGAAAGCGGCATATCTCGCGCACGCAGCACGATTCTATGGCAATATATAACCGTACCGATTAGGACTAACCGAAGGAGAGCACTAAAATGCAAACGTTCAATTATGAGACCGCTTATATCACGTTCCTTGATGGTAAGTATTATAATATTGATTTTAATATCCGTGTTAACGATGACGGCGCATATACTATCAATATGAGCGATAGCGTTTACGGTATCGATACCGATATGCCGTTTGTCCGCTATGCTCATTGCAACGGAGACGAACTCTATATCATCAAGGAGGCAATCGACGCTATCGAGCATAAGATAGCGGCGTTCAAAGCCGGAGAGATGCTAGACTATGCTACAGTGCATATATCCGCATGTGAGGATATCGATGCATACCTCCGTGAACGCACGGGGAAAGACTTAGGGCTAGCAGATAAAACTATCAATGGTTATTTTAACACACTGTAAGACAAACAATAGGGCAGGACCGAAAGTAAGAGCCTTGCCCTATTGCTAACGCCCTGATATAATAGGGACATACACGCCAAACGGTATACAATACATGCTTACGATTACGCAGCCAAATTAAGCCGCCAATGACGTTGATTCGGCGGCTTAATCACATATATGGGCAGAAAATTTTAGCACGCATAAGACGGCAAGTCAAGGACTTTTTATCTTTTTTATATAATCTTCACATATCCTATAATCCCGTTATTAAAGCGCTTCAATTGTTTAAACGCTTCAACGTAACTCGATAGTAACCTATGGCTAACTATAATCGGTACATAATTGTAGCGTGGTGCATCGGCTTTTCAAGTGGGGCTATTTGCCCTTTTTCCTTGACCGCGATACTATTATCACATGCGGTAAGATATAAAACAAGTCCCTACATATAAGGTACACACTTGCTCAAGCGTCACGTGGATAGCTATAACGCTATGGACGGTTTGACGTAAACGCTTTGCCGTCACGTGTCATAATATCCATATATACCATCATCCCGCAAATGATATCCTATACGACCTTTCTCGTTATGGTCTATATAGAACCAGCTAGCTATTGTTTTGCAATTGTTCATAATTGTCTTCCTTTCTTCGTTGGGACTATATCTATTGTAGATATTGTAACTATATATTTCAATAGGCATTATTGATATGTGCAGATTTTATGAAAAGGCTCGCGTCGCTCTATAATACAAATATCAAAAAGTTGGAGGATATCATGAAAGATTGTTGGAGGATATCATGAAAGATTATAAGTATCCAATTGCAATCATCCTGCTATCGCTTATTCTAGCTGTGGTATCAGTTATAGCGCTCAAGCAGCCGCCTATAATCGAATGCGGGGCGTAACAATAAGCGCTTATGGCTAAAAAGATATTTGCTTGCGATTGATACGGAAAATATCCATATTGTTAAGTATGGCACCAACAAATGGCAAGTCAGCAGGTATAAAGGCGGTATCTTATTCGATGACGAACAACCGAATGTAGACAATTGGATGAAACATACCAACTTAGGTTACGCTATAAAGATAAAAAAACAAACATACAGTTATAAATACACTTGAACAATTGCTAATTCTAGAAGCCCAACATGGGCTTCTTTTTTATTAAAATTATTGTTTTTTAAGGTCAACGCAGCAAAACCGTGCTATACTATAGTTAGTCGGAGGGACAACGGCACCGAACATAGCCCACCTAGTATGACTTATTTATTAAGCTACAGTTATGCCTATATTTTAGTTAGCCGAAATTAATTGTTGAAACGTTTCAATAAAATTGAAATAATAGTTCAATTTCAATTTGAACTATTCTAAAATTGAACTATGTACAAAATATGTAGATATATATTTACATAAATTGGTAGTTGTTTGCCATGTAATATTAAGGCCGTCGAACAAACCGCAAACGAAAGGGTTTTACCTATGGCTAACTATGTTGTTCTCGATACTGAAACCGCGCCTACAGTTACATATAATGACGGCAAGGCTCATCCTGAAACGTCATTGGTCTATGATTTTGGCTATACAATTCGTGATAAAGATAATAATATTTTGTGCGAACGTTCGTTTGTTATCGCGGAAACCTATTATAATTCGCGTATTATGAATTCTGCGTATTATGCGAGTAAGTTACCTCAATACGCGAATGGTATCAAAACGGGCGAATGGACTGTATTATCGTTCGTCGAAGCGTGGCGCGCTTTTAAAACGGATTGCAAAGAGCTTAACGTTAAAACGGCATGGGCTTATAACTGCCGTTTTGACGAAATAGCATTAAACAACACAGTAAAAACCTATAGCAACGGGTTTGTAAACTTTTTCTTTCCATATAAAATGAAGCTACGAGACATTTGGGATTATTGTTCCAATATTACTTGCACGCCATCATATCTTAAGTTCTGCGATAGAAACGGGTTGTTCACGGCAAGCGGGAACCCGTCAACTAGTGCCGAATCAGTTTATAAGTTCATTAACAACATGCATAATTTTACTGAAAATCACACAGCGCTAAGTGATGCACGTATCGAAAACGCTATCCTTATAGCAGCACGTCGTAAGAAAACCAAAACGCGACACAGTAAGGGGCAGGGGTGGCGAGACGCAGCAGCTGCCAATAAAGCTAGGCAATAGGAGGGAAAGCCCGAAAGCGGGCTTTTCTTTTACCAAAAATATATTTAGGTACCTAATTAAAATATTGGCTTGATAGAATGCGATATAAGGCAGCTTAATAGTATGCCCGGTATTAGTTCACATAATTGATTTATAAAGCCTTATAGAACCGGTTCTAAGCCGTTGTAAGGGCACAAGGTAAGATAGTTGATTCACACGACTATAAAACTATATTGTTCTACAGAAACGTATAGTTTGTTGATTATGCATCTTATTAGATCTAATAGTTATTTTATGCAATCCAAAAGATATAGTAAACAATCAGCAAGTGCGGCAAATGATGAAAACATAGCTACCTACCAGAGCTTTTCATAGAATCTACATATTTTAATTTTCTTGTTGACGAAAACCGATATGCATAGTATATTAATAATTGTCAAAGGGGAGCCGAAAGAAAGGAAACAAAATGGCTACCACAAAGTACAATTTCACTAACGCGCAGTATGCAAGCATCATCCACGCAGCGGTGAACGCAAATAAGGCGGTAGACGCAGAGATTATCGCCGATATCATGGGCGATAAATACGATACCGACAAGCACTCAATGGAGGAATTCGCACGCAAAGAGTCTCATATGTTCCACGTTGCAACCGCTAAGACTACTAAAAAGGGCGTTTCTCTGAAAGATGAAGAAAATACACGTTTGGCAACCGAATTCATGAACCGTATCGGCTTTGGGACCGTGTTCTATCTTGATGATATGAAAAACTCACTTGAGGGGGTTAATAGCGCTAGTAAGGCAGCCGCCGTAGTGAACAAGCTCCGCACTATTGCAAAAGTTGAAAACGCGGAAAGCACTCGCAAGGGCAAGAAAGCCTATATTATCGTAGGATAAAACAATTAGCCGGGGCGCTTTATGCGCCCCTTTTTTTATGCCGCGAAACAATTAGGTACCTAATCAAATATGCGGAACCACAATAACATTGCACGTAAGCGTTTTAAGCAAACGTGGCAAATAAGAGCGTTTCAGAGCCTTATACGCAAAATAATTTTAGTTAGGTACAGAGCAATCCAATCAAGAGTTACACATAGTAAATAACGCCTTATATCGCGTCGTATGCGGCTAAAATGCAAATGGTTAAAATCATGTATAACAAATAAAGTCAATAGTAAATATAAAATATACCGAAAATTCACAAATATGGGCAGAAAATTTTCGCACATTGAAACGTTTCAGTCAAGAACTTTTTTGCCAAAAACACAACTTTTTCATAAAATCCTGAAATTCCTGAAACTGCGTATGTGCCCATTCTAGCCGTTGTAATAGCCTTAATTAGGTAGTTAAGGGTGTGCAGGCTATAGGTAACCTAGTGTAGCCTTATAGCGTCTTATACGGCGTTTCACGGGCTTATGTAGAAAATGTGTAGAAAAAAACAACACATATTCTCACTTGACGGATGACCATCGTACGAGTATAATTAATTAGTTTGAGGCAAAAGAACGGATATAGGAAATATGGAGGTTGTATGAAGAAAGTAAAATAAACCGCAGTTTAGGTTGACAAGTGCATAGAATTAGGCTACCAGATAAGAACAAGTGTTCGGGGGGTCAGATATAGGGCATAAAGTAGCTAAATGCGACAAAAAAGCTCTATATAGGCGCTTTCCATGGAAATGGGGCCTATGCGGTGCCAATAGAACGATGTAAAAGGTTGTTTTGGTAAAACAGGTCTATATAGGAAAAAGCTATGGAAATGAGGTCAATGGGTATATAGAAGCCGCAAAGTCTTCTATATAGGAACATTTCATAGAAATGGTAGAGTCTGCAATAGAACAAAAGCCAGTAGCAGATAAAAAGACAGTACAAAACTATATGAAAAAATTGAAACGCTTTAAATGATAAAACAATATAAAATCAGCGCAAAATCCAAATGCCAGATAAACAATGACCATGGTATGCGGCTTGTAGACATAGCCTTGTTGCCATTTACGAATAAGGTAAGATATAGCCATATCTGTGTATATTGAAGCGTTAAATAAAGGCGTCTGAGAGCCTTACAAAACTATTTGAATCTACGATAGACTGTTTTTCAATTAAAATCGGTTGAAACCCTTTAAAAAATGAAACGTTCCAATATAAAACGCGATCATAGAATGTTATTGCGGTAAAATGGTATCAAACTAGTGTCATTTCGCATAAAAATAGCCATCCCACCAACATTATGCAGCTTTTTCCGCATAATATCGATAAAATGGCATTAATTTTATTTAATTTTGAAGCTAGTTTACACGTCTTGTATGCCTTTTCTCTTGCTCTTGGGTACTACATATCTTTTCCATCTTTACTTGCCATTTGGTATCGTTGACAGAGAATGTGAATCCTGAATTATCTGGCATAGAATCAAAATCTTCAATACGGATTGGGGAACTCAGGTGGGCAAATGCTCCATCTCTTACTGCATCCTCAAGAGTATCAACCACGATATACTGTACGATATCGTCTTGTGCGCACTGTACAGCTTCATCGAAAGTACAGTCATCCTCAAGATATTTTTTTACGCACACCATATCAAATTCATCGAATAGCATATTTTCCTCCCTGCTAATTACAGAATCGCCAAACCGAGAACAAAAGATTTGTTTCGCACATTGAACGTAATTCGCCAATCGTCTCGATTCAGTTCGATATCGGTGAATTCGCTATCATCCGGCAGATATTCGCATTCTAGATTGTCAGCCAGAGCAGTCAGAATATCATTGACAAGATTACCAGTACAGACGTCATCAATGGCATCCTCCAAAGTCATGCCGTCATCTTTCATGCGGGCATCGATGCGCTTAATGTCATCATCGTTAAAGGTGTACATATAGCTCCTTTCCTCTTGGGTTGATTACATTATATCAGATTATACCTCCAAGTGTCAAAAGAAAAACATTGCGGTTGGAAATGAAAATCATTTTCAGTGACTGTGTTCAAAATGAAAATCATCCTATGTGACTCCCACGTTTTTTGAAAATCAAAATGGTTGGCTGAGACTCCCGATATCAGCGTACGCGGTCAAAATTATTTGCCTGAACTGCGGATTTTTTCTTGACATTCGTTTGCGGGGTATGATAAAATGCCGATTCCCATTCTATGGGGATATAATCGTTTCCTGCCTTATCTGGGCTTTTCTTACCATTTTACCACATTTTAAACTAAAACACAAAATCGTTTTCTGTCTTTAACGATAAAATCCAATCCCTATATTCAGCGTTGCTCCCAAGTTGTGCCGCATGTTCAAGATGCTTATCCCTCGTTTCATTGTCAAACGATTCGGCTATCTTCTTGAATTGCTCTTTAGTTCTCATTTTACCGCCGAACCAAAGCATCGGATCGATATTCTTTTCATCTTTCATAGTTTTCTCGATATGTTTTTCGCTTTCTCTCTCTATGACGCACCACTCGTTCACTTTGTACAATTCAGTATATTTGCCTTTTGTACCTTTGCGGCAAACGGCTTTATCCGCATAATCTATCAAACCTATTTTTTTCAATGTCCGCAAACACATATCGATTGTCTTGGTAGTATTTTTATCGACGTACATGCCTAAAGATCTGATGATTTCAGCCCTTGAAAAAAAATAGTTCTCTTTATAGTGCTTCACCTGTCTGGTTTGGTACCAGCTTTTTAAATAGCAATATACTTTAAAACTTAATGGAGATAATACTTTGGTGCAATATTTTATAGTTTCTACATAGATTGATACGAATCTGCCTTCAATAGATGAAACTATGCAATCTTCACCGTTTATCTCGATAACGCCGATTTCTTGAGATTCATCTAAAAATCTTTTTATTTTATAATTGGAAAGACCCGCTTTTTTCAATCTGTCTTTACAATCTTGCACTGGAATGATTCTTGTATGGTTTTCTTTCAACATCACGGTATCGACGCTGATAACTCCTAAAGCAAATGGGTTGTATCTTTTATCTTCCATCTTTTTTTTATCTACCGTCAATTTTACTTTTGCTTTTTGTTCTGTCATTTTTAGCCCTTTTTTATTAAGTTATTATATATAAGTAATTAATTAAGTTATTATATAAGTTATAGGTATGGGTATTTTTTAACATTTTAGAGGGTACCTATGGGTATTTTTTAACATACCTATGGGTATTTTTTAACATTTTTATATAGTTATATAATCAAAAAATACCCATAGGTGGTTTACCTGCGGAAATATTGGGTACCTATGGGTATTTTTTAACTACTTTGCTCTAGAAAAGTAAACCCTTTAGTTCACCTTTCTTTTCCTCCAAATGGGCTTGAATCTTCATATCTATAGCGTCTCTGATGAATTGCGTGAAATTCATGTAACCGCAATCTAACGCCATTCTCTTCCAATATTCCTTTTCTTCTTTAGTGATGCAGATATTTATCTGTCCATCTCTTTTCTGCATAGTATCCCCTCTCATATTCTATATAATATAGATATAAAAATGCCTACACGCTTTTAATTCAGATTTGTCCAGATATTCTATTTACATAAAAAAATAAATTGGCGTGTCAAAATCGCCGTAAACAGGTTTTAAAGCCCATACCGCCTTAGTCATATCAACCAACATCTAAACGCCATTCAAAACGGCTCTGAGTGGCTATAATGACACTCTATAACAACATACAAATATACAAAAAGACCTTAACCGCATGGCTAAGGTCTTTCATTTGCTCTACTCTTTTATCACTTGGATATAAAATAGTTTTAATAATCGCAGTACCGTACACTACGTGATACTGTTTATTATACTCATAAGTATATCTCACATTACATCAGACATTGCTGCATACTCAATTACTTATTCTATATTATCCTCGGTATCATAGATAATCAAATAGTCTTCATTTAACTTAAAATCAACGCTATTGATAAAATGCGCAACTGTTTATTTACAAGTCATGGCACCTGAAAGATTCAGCCAACCACGAAGGGCTCTATACACAGATTGGTTTGCCTGATCACCAAAATGATTGAGCGTCATATTAGTTATTTTCCTCTATGCTCATATCACCATACGCCCCGGTTTCAGTATATATCAAGTTATAATCAAGATAAAAACCACGCTTGCGGCACAGCTTATTTACATACTCAACAGCGTGCTGGATAGTATCTTTGTCACCGGTAAGATAAATAGAATTTGCGTAGATGCCCCTCTTTAGACACCACAGCACGTCAGATGCCAATTGCTCAGTTGGAGTGCAATCCCTCCAATCGATTTTACCATCAAAGATATCATAAGCAATTGCAGTGGTCTCATAACCGAATGGATTTAGGTAGAGCATATTTGCTTCTTTTTCTCTTGGGCTAATTATATTATAGACTATGGTACTCAATTTTACAAGAAAAGAATTAACGAGAAAGCATTTTCAACATCATGTTAATAATATCATTCATATAAATGCTACCTATCTCACATTTATAATCCTTTACCGTCAAAACACAATCGTTACTGTAATCATCTGATAGCTCGAAGCGCACATATCCTTCTCCATTGATTATCAAAACACGTACAATGACAGATGTATGTATCGCATAGTTAGACAAATCTTGAATATCAAAAGTAACAGTTTCATCATCTTTTTTTGAAATGAAAACCGGTTGCCAGCCATAGTCATTTTCCTGGCACTTGCGGTCAATGGTATCTACGATTGCAAAAACGCTTTTCATATTTATCCTTTCTCCTTTTGACAAATATATTATAAAACAAATACAACCATGACCGCAACTCTTTTTTCTTCTTTGGATAATTTTATTTAAACGCGGAATTACTAACCCACCCTATATATTGTGTTTACCAATTAATACTAATATCATAGATATACACAACATCTTGTGGTGCTTTATTAATGTTTACTTTATATCCCAGATTTTCAAAATGTCTAATGATTTTGATTTTATCGATGTCAGTTAATGGCATTGTGCATTGATAATTATAACTAGTAATATCCCACCTAATCGTGCGGCGGTTATTATAGATATAGGACAATTTGCTTTCTATCTGTTCGATGATAGAGTCACCAGTACCAATACCTGCTTCCCGCATATCTTGAGCCGTAGGAGGATACTTAATCATATACTACTCCTTGCAAACAGAATGCAAAAATTTACTCATTTGAGATGCAACATCATCAAAAAGATAATGCTTTACCATCGCTGCCATAAGACCACCAGCTTTAGAATAAGTATCATTGTTCGCGCACTTAACGCGCGTGATGCTGCCGTCATTCCACCATACAATTGTCCATGGATCACAGAATTTAGTACGCTTGATATTGCGCATCATTTTCTTACATTTAGATTGTTGATACGATTTGTTATTGATATTACAATAGACGTCTTCTAGAGACAATGAATTGTTAAAGATAGAATTAATATACTCTTCAATAGTCATGCTCGCCATTAATGCTAACCTTCCTGATAACTCCAATTGAGATATAGCGTCCATTCATCTTCAGAGAATCTGTCTTTTCTAACCGAAGTAAAGAACCCCTGATTGTCATAGTATTTAGCCACTTCAAGTATTACGTCTTGCGGAATACCGCTGTAGTGGTAGGAAAATAGACCCTGTCCCGCGACCCGCGTGATAACCTCGTCGATATTCTTCTTATAGTCTGCTACGCTCTTGGGTTGTTTTGCGCCAAGAGAATAAGCGATTTCAGTCATTTTGCGTAATTCATTAATAAATGCCATTTATTCACCTTCATTTTGACTTGGGAGGATGTATCCATCATCTCCTTCTTTTAGGGCATTAAAGCAATTGTAATCGTCAGCAATGCTCGCAGGGAAGTCAATCTCTGAATTATGATATTTCTCCATAATATTAGAAACGATGCAATTGATAAAGTCACTCAGTTCATAACAAACTTTATCATAAACATAATCCCATGCATTATCTTTCAGCTTTGGTTTGCTGCCTGAACCAAGCTCTCCTGACATGTATAGAAAATCTCGTTGATTGTTAATCAAGTCCATCATGGTGAAGCGGACAATATCATCCATCCATTTGTTATCGTCTTTGGAATTAAAGTACTCAATCATATTAATCACTCTATGCATTCTCGATAGACTCGATAATAACATCCAATTTAATATTTTTTTTATCAAGAGAATTATCTTTCATCTCTTGGATAATGCGGCGAGCCTGGCCCATATCCTTAAAAAGAAAAGCATCACGATATGCACCGATAAATTTTCCGTTACCAGTCAGGAACTCGTTGACTGCAATGTTAGCTTTCATATACTTAGTCATTTATTTTCTTCTTTCTCTCTTTCTTACAAAGATATTATATAATGAAACTTGTCCAAGAGTCAAGAAATACAACAACGCAGTCAAAATTTTTTATTTGCTTGACCTGCGGGGTAATCGTCTTTTGCCCACTAATTTTTAACACATTGAATGCCTGCTTTGATACATTTAACAAGAGATTTTGCTTTCTTTTTCTCAATACACCCATCACCGAACGCATAATCCAATTCTATAGTTTTGGCATCATCGTCAACGTTAGTCAAGGTAATAAAAAAGTTCTTTGCATCTACAGCCTGCATTACGTATACGTCAATATTACCATTAAGATAGCATTTAATCCATGTTGATTTATAATCATAAATATCTGCGCCGCAATCTTTTTTTAGCTGCATAGCTAACTCGTCAATAATCATTTTTCCTCCAAACATAAAACGCGGCCAAACCTTCAAGTTCAAGTTGAACTCTAGGCTTGCACCGCGTTTATCTATTCGTCATAATCGTCTAGCGGATAATCTTCATCAAATTCATTCTCATAAGGTTCTACGCTGTAGTCTTCAAGACTGTTTACGTACTGAATTGGATCAAACTCATTTCCCGCATAAATAAAGGTATCGTCATCTGAATCAAACACTACTTTTTTGTATCCTTCCAATTATAAATGCAACTTTTTTCATCAGTATTCAGTGCATCTAACTTTCCACTAGTATAGCCATACCATGCTACATCTGCAATATACTTTTTCTCTTCATCACTAAACTTAGACAAAGGCAGAATGTCGCTGATAATATGAGAAACAAATACCGTCTTATTGATATTCATTTAATTCTCCTTAGTAAAGAGTTACGTCGCCAGGATATGCAAGATATGTTTGCCCATTTTCAACGCAAGACAGTAGCATATATCCATCCTCATAGATATCTCGCACCATGCAAACCTTCTGATTATAAATCACATAGTCGTTGCGGCGAATATTAGACATAAGCTTTTCTCCTCTCTTGGATTAATTATATTATAATACAATCTTATCCAATTGGCAAGAAATTATTGCAGAATAGTATTTGAATAAAAATACGCTGTTGGCGAAGCATTGATTTCAACAATATTAATAATGCCGATAATTAAAAATATAAGTGCAAATGCAGCTACAACCAGATAGACAGTAGCAACAATAGCCAACAGTGTATCAAAGTAAATGCTTCTGGGATGCTTTTTACAGTACAAATATATCATTCTAAGTGCAACAAAACAAATGATAATAGCAATTACTGAAATCATTGTTGTGACTATAGATTTAGCCATAAATAGCTTACAGTATTCAGGGATAAAATCAGCAAGATAGTTTTCTATCTGTCTAGTGCCAATACCAAGTTGTTTAGCAAGCTCTTGAATTGTTTCTTTATTCATTAACAATCTGCTCTTTCAATCCAATTGTAGTCATCATCAAGATAGCCTGCTTCTTTCAGCAAATCGTCAGATTCAAACCAAATAAAATCATTGATATCAGTTTCAGTTGGGTTCACAAAGCATTCATTAATTGCTTGCTCAATATAGTCGAGAGCTGCGGGATGTTTTTTCATGTCATTAAGACGCGTATAAGCACCAGACCAAGCGTCAAAATCTTCAAGAGACTGTTCAACTATGTACTGCATTAGATATCCTTTCTGTTTTTTTCTTCGATAATTATATTATATATTAAA
>ERZ808245.287-NODE-287-length-27666-cov-4.640578_pt1 | contig 27666 bp, 30 predicted proteins | sample MGYA00521243_ERZ808245 | MGnify/ENA primary metagenome ERZ808245 (study PRJEB31516, sample SAMN03275576) | gut metagenome | biome: mammalia-associated habitat; material: feces | host: Papio cynocephalus | place: Kenya | collected 2012-07-07 ... | reverse complement strand
CCAGTTAATTGAATTTGAAAAGGTTTATTATCAATTTTTATGGTTAAAAGTTGTTTTCTATTTAATTGAGTTGCTATATTACCACCAGACCAAGAAATCATATTTGTTGTATCATAATAATAAAAATCTTTTACAACTTTATTATCTGCTTCGTCTTTTGTCCAAACACGAGTAGTGTATGTTACAAAATCTCCCAAGTATTGCATACCAGTTGAGCGACAAGTCGTTGTCATAAGTGATTTATCTGTAAAATAATCTAATCGCAACTCTTGTAATTCAATACCGTTATTCTTTGAGTTTGAATAATAATTTACATTAAACAACACTCGATTTTCATATTCAGATAATTGCTCACTTGTTAAATTGTCTGCTTTTTCTACCAAATCAATAGGAACTTGGTTGCCAACATAATTAACACCAACTACTACATCTTTAACAAAAAAATGATAATAACCAAATGCAAGAGAGATACAAACACTAATTACTGCAAGGAAAACTAAACAACAGTTACCTAAAACTTTTAATGTTTTCATATTTTCTCCTTTATATAAATTTTTAATTAAAATAAAAAGCACTATATAGGTTGTCCTAGATAGTGCTTTTGTTTATTACACAATTCCATTCCACCCAAAAACATTTAATATTTTTGCTAGCCATTCGAAAGCCGTGCTGATAAATTGAAATATTTTAGATAGAATGGACAACGGAAATGTCCCAAACAACACTACTAAAACAACTATTAAAATAATTAGTAATATTTTTTTCATAGAACAATTCCTTTATTAGATTATTGGTTTAATCATTGCAAGTGCTTCTGCACCAGTATCAACAGCGGGCTTTGCTGTGCCAAACCAATTAACAATTTGTTGCCCGAAAGTTACACCGTTTACTGCACAGCCAATACCGACTGTTAGGCAGAAAATTGCAACTGCACATACCATACCTAAAAGCACTAACATAACTTTTTGAAATACTGTCAAATTTATTCTCCTTTTTATTTATTTTCTTTGAGTTCTGCCGATACTGCTTTTGGCCCAAAGTTGGTAATTTCATATTTTACTAGAACAGGGGAGTATACGACAACTTTATCGAATACTTGTTTGTCCACTTTATATTCCAAGATTGTTGAGTTCAAAAACCCAGTATCTTTTGAAAAATCTTCGCCACTAACACATTTTAGAAAGTATCTATCAGGTTGTGCCTCAATAACACGACCGTCAGACAATTTCTTTGTGTCAAATGCTCCTTTGAAAATTTTTTCCAAAACTACACCGTCTTCTTTAATCATTCTTTTAACATTATTTGCCATTTTTTTATTCTCCTTAATTTATATATTTAATATTGGCTAATCTACTTTATAAATTGGCTTTAAAACTACCAATTGTATGCCTACTACTATTTTCATAGGACTTACAGTTTTGTTATTAAATTGTTTGTCGAATAACACCAAATGCAATTTGGTGACGACATCGACACTTTTTTGTTGGAATTATACAATTTATAATGTATAATTTGTTTTGGAAATATATTATGTTTGATATAACAAATAGAGTGAAAGATGAAAAACATTTTGCTAAAACAATAACTGCAAAATACAAAATGTCTAACACTAAACATAAAGATTTTGTTAATATTGTTTTACTTGATATTCAAGAAGTAAAACAATTTTTTGATATTAAAGAACTTACTAATCAATTACAATTACTAGATTTTTATTTCGTTGTTTTAAAGAATAACCCTAAATATATCGGTATAGTAAAAAATAATGAAACAAGAAGAATTGAAATAGGAAAAGTATTGAAAATCAAGGAATATTTATAACCTTAACAAAACTATGTAGTTTTTTATTATTGTCTAAATAATAGAATGAAAATATATTTTTATCAATGTGCCTTACTTCCATAGTTCCAAATGGACTATTAAGTAAAGACTTTTTTATTCTATATATCCTTTGATATTCAGTTTTCAAAATATCTTTTTTCTTAACATATTCTAATTTGCTTTCATCAATTTCAATATCTAAATAGTATTTATTTTCTATCTTAATTATCTCATTCATAATTTCTCCATTTTGTTTGTCATAAAGGGTTGACATTTATATTTGAATAATATATAATGTAATTGTTCTTAATGAACTACACATTATTTGTGTAAGGCTTATAACTTTTGTTTATAAGCACCAGAGCCGTATGGATGGCTCTTTTTTTTTATTCACTTACGCTTTTTAAATTTGTCATATTGTTTAACATTGAATTGTTTAGTTTTTGCTTTTTTAAATATAGTATCTCGAATAGACTCAACATCTTTATGCGAAACATCCATATTTTTATGGTTTTCTCTAAACTTTTCATTAACTCTAATTGGACGACCTTCATTATCTTCAATTTCTAAATAGTGCTTATAATATGTTTTTTGTTTAGTTCTAGGGTTTCTATAACCTTTCAACTCAGTTCTATTTGCACCTTTCTTTGAAGATAAGGGGACAACTGCTAAATCTTCATTATTTGTGTCAACCACTACAACAGGTCTTGTTTTGTAAGACTTTGTTTTTTGTTTGCCCAAAAAGTTATCTTTGGTTGTCAAAGTTCGTCCCCAAGGTATAAACCTTTTCTTTTTCAAATATCTTCTCCTTTATAAATTAAATTAGTGATTTTTGGTTTTTTAATATCTACCATTTCTTATACGACCCAACATCTTGCCAGCACAAGACAAGTTTTCTCTTGTCTTTGGAAAGTATTTTGTTGTGTCAGAACAAATGCGACCTTTTCTATCACTTCTAACTTCACGAACTGCAATTTTTGTTCTAGTCAAATAAACATCATCGGCAGAGTTAATTTTCTTGCAAAGTTGTTTTGTAGAAGCAACTTTTTTTTTAGTCGCAACATATCTACGAGCCAAATTTTCACCCCCTTTTGCTTAAATTAAATAAGGCGAAGGCTAACAGTTTTATGTAATAAAAAAAGTTTCATCCTTATTTGCTATAAGAATAAAACTTTACAGTTAGTAAGGTTTTTATAGTAATTTTCTTAAAACATTTTACAATAATACGGATTTACAATATACTAAAAGTGTAATTAAATATTACACAAATATTTGTTTGTGTTAAGGAGGACTTATGGCAAATAAAAAAGTTGAAAAACAAGAAACAGAAACTGTAGAAGTTGGTAGTTACAAACAACAAATTGCCGAAACACCAGCCGAACCTGTAAAAGAAGTTGCTACCGAACCTGCAACAGAAAAAACAACTAAACCTAAATTCGTACCTTCTGAAGATGCAATGCAAACCAAAAATATTGCATGGTTGGCTTACATTTTATTCTTCATACCACTATTAATTAATAGAAATAGTGCATTTGTAAGACATCATGCCAATGAAGGATTGGAAATTAATATTTTCGATTTCTTGGGTTTAACACTACTATTGGTAGGTGCATTAGTAGATTCAACAGTAGCAGGTGTACAAGCACTTATGTTGATTTTTGTAATAGTTGGTGCTGGACTATTAGTCCTTACACTTATCACTAAAATCTATATGATTGTTACCACCCTACAAGGTAAAGAGACTAATACTCCTTGGTTCTGGGATATAAGAATTATTAAATAATTATTTCATAACAAAATTAATAAACAAAAAGAACACTATCTTAAAAATAGTGTTCTTTTTTTATACATTAATATTATTAAATTATTGTAGACTTAAATACAATAACTATAATTACATTTTTGTAATTGCTGGTATATTAACAAGTTTAAAGCCATCTTCAAAAACAATTTTTGTAGCATACACAATAGCCAAATTGTTAAGATTAACTTCGCCATTATCAATAATACGGTTGTTGGTATAGAACTTATTAAATTCGCTCGCTATATCCATAAGCAATCTTACTATTAAGCAAGGCTCGACTTTTTCATATGCATCTACTACAGTTGATGGGAACTTATTAAGAAGTTTGATAAGTCCATAACCTTTACTTTCATCTATGTCAGCAAAATTAATTTTTGATACGTCCAATTGAACATTAGATTTTTCAATAATACTACAACATCTTGCATAAGTATATTGCATATAAGGGCTTGTTTCGCCATCAAAATTTAATGACGCTTCCATATCATACACAGTATCTTTTACTTTTTCATATTTAGTTGCTTCAAAAGATATAGCACCTACAGCAACTTGCTTTGATACTTTATCTGGATCGGTAACTTTAGTGCCACGTTCTGCCATAATCTCTTTGCTCTTTTCTATGCCGGCTTCTAGTAAATCTCTTAACAAGGCTTGTTTACCTAGTCTACTAGAAATCTTGCCTGTAGGCAAACTGTATCTACCATAGGCTATATGTTCAAGTTTACCTGCATATGGTTTACCTAAAAGTTCGACAATTTTAAACAATTGTTTAAAGTGTAATTTTTGTGCAACGTCAGTAACATATACAGCCTTATCAAAGTGATATGTATTATATCTATCTTCTACTGCTGCCAAGTCACGTGTTAAATATAGACTAGAGCCGTCACTTTTCTTAATTAATGCGATACCCAAGCCATATTCTTCTAAATCTACTACCAAAGCGCCTTCACTTACTTTTGTAAGTCCTTTACTTTTAAGTTCTTCAACTACTGGTTCCATCTTGTCCGAATAGTATCTTTCGCCACGCCAACTATCGAATTTAGCGCCCAATTCACCGCATAATCTTTCTACTTCGCCACGGCATAATTCGGTAATCCAATCACAAAGTTGGGTTGCTTCTTTGTCTCCATCTTCGATACGTTTAAACCACATTCTTGCTTCGTCATTTAAACTTTCGTCATTTTCGGCTTCACGATTGAATCTAACATACAAGTCTTGTATAGCATCAACTCCTGTTTTGTTGATAAGGTCTTTATCTCCCCAACGCTTGTAAGCAGTAATCATCTTACCAAATGGTGTACCATAGTCTCCCACATAGTTAATAGAAACTGTTTTGTAACCCAATTGTTCATAGATATTTTTCATAACAAGACCAATTATAGTGGTTTTCAAGTGTCCTATGTGCATATACTTTGCCAAGTTTACACTTGAATAATCCAAAACAACTGTCTTACCCTTATAGGTGTCGGTTTTGCCAAAATTACTATTTTCGCTTATAACTTCTTTAACGATATTATCTGCCAAATATGTTTTGTTAAGGAAAATATTAAGATAACCATTAACCGCTTCGGCTTTTTCTATAATACCACTAGCGGTAATATTGTTGTTAATATCTTCACTTAAACTATTTGCGATAACCATAGGATTGGTTTTTAATTCCTTTGCAAGTGGAAAACATGGTAGACAAACATCTCCATTTTTACCATCGCTAGACAATGTAAACAAATTAGTGTATGGTTTTAAATCATATGTTAATTTAATTTTGTTAAGTTCTTCAAAAACTGTATTTTTAATATCCATTATTTTTCCTTTAAAAAAATTATTGTGTCATAATATAATAACACAATAATAGTTTTTTTAAAACTGAATTATAAGTAATAAACCAAATTAATATAAAAAGTGTACATATTGATTAACAACTAATACAATAGATAATATTACTAGGTAAAAACTAAACCATGACAAGTTTTGACGTTTGACCATTTTTAACATAAGTTTTATACAGAATAATCCGCTTAAAAAAGCACATATACAACCTACAGCAATATTAAATGGCTGAAAGTTTAATACCACATTTCCACCTAAACATTCGATAATTTCTTTAAGCAGTCCACCCAATATTACTGGTATACTTAACAGAAAAGAAAAGTCTGCAGCATCATCTTTTTTTACTCCCAATATTAATGATGTCGCTATAGTACTACCACTTCTTGATATACCGGGAAACACTGCTAATCCTTGTGCTATACCTATAAGTATTGCTTGCTTATAACTTACATTAAGATTGGTCATATCTCTACCATTAACAATATTCTTATTAATATTATCATGATAGACACTGCATATTTTTTTATTCCTATTATCAATAACTTGCGAAATCAATAACAATATAGCAGTAATCAAAAATCCTATAATTATAAAATTATTACCGAAAGTAATCTCTACAAGATTGTTAAGTGCCAAGGCTAAAATAATCGTAGGAATAGTAGCCACAACTAATTTAAGATTGGTCTTACAAAATGGGTGTTTAAGCATAACCCACAATTCTTTTCTATAGCATAATAACACTGCTACTAATGTAGCCACATGTAATACTACAGACAATAACATTGTATTCTCTTTAACACCCAAAATATTGTAGAACAATACCAAATGTCCACTGGAACTTATAGGCAAAAATTCGCTAGCACCCTGCACTAGTCCCAAAATGATAATTATCCATAGTTCACTCATACCTACTCCATTATTGCTTGTTCTAAAAAACCTACAACACTAAAATTATTATTAGACAAAACATATACATATTCAACATATATACTTATTATATTTAAAAATTAAGCCAATAATTCCTTATATTAAATATTTTATTAATCGAAAATTGTATATTCGCTTTTAATTATTTTGTTTTTAATATATACTAGTAGAGCAAATATATATTAACCACATACGGAGGACTAATATGAAATTAGGTGTAGTTGGTTTACCCAACGTAGGAAAGAGTACATTATTTAATGCTATTACCAAGAATAGTATTCCTAGTGAAAACTATCCTTTCTGCACCATCGAGCCTAATGTTGGTATAGTTGCTGTACCAGATAAAAGACTAGATGTTTTAGGCGAAATGTACAATACAAAAAAGATTACCCCAGCAATTATTGAATTTGTTGATATTGCCGGACTAGTAAAAGGTGCAAGCAAAGGCGAAGGACTAGGCAATAAATTCTTAAGCCATATAAGAGAAGTAGATGCTATCGTGCATGTAGTAAGATGTTTTGACAATCCAAAAATCACTCACGTTGATGGCAGTGTCGACCCTATAAGAGATATAGAAGAAATCAATCTTGAATTAATACTTGCCGACCTAGAAACAGTAACCAAACGTCTAGAAAAATCAGAGAAGTTGTACAAGACTGGAAACAAGGCTATAATAGACGAAGTTGAAGTATTACAAAAAATCAAAACTGTGCTAGAGAATGAAAAACCTGTAAGAAGTTATCAAGCAACCGAAGCCGAAAAAGCACTTATAAAAAGTTTCTTTCTTATCACAGATAAGCCAGTAATATATTGTGCCAATATCAGTGACGATAATATCGCCACCCCTGAAGATGATATTGAGTACGTAAGAAAAGTTAAAGAATACGCTAAAAGCGAAAATGCAAAGTGTGTTGTTGTATGCGCTAAATTTGAAGAAGATTTATGCGGACTTACTGAAGAAGAAGCCGAAATGTTTAAACAAGAATTGGGATTAAAAGAAACCGGACTTAACAAATTGATAGTTGCTGGTTATGACTTGCTAGGACTAATCAGTTATTTAACAGCAGGTGAAAAAGAAGTAAGAGCATGGACAATAACTAAAGGCACTAAAGCACCACAAGCAGCAGGCAAAATACATACTGACTTCGAACGTGGATTTATTAAAGCCGAAATAGTAAGTTATGACGACATCGTTGAAGCAGGCAATTTTCTAAAGGCTAAAGAAAAAGGCAAAGTACGTATGGAAGGCAAAGACTATGTTGTACAAGACGGCGATGTAATACTATTTAAGTTTAATGTATAGGAATTAACAATATGGAAAAATTTAAAGCACTTAACGAACTTAATATAAAAATCACCAACAATAATAGTGTACTTGTCGATGAAAATTGTTGTACTGCAATAACTATATCGCTTAATAATGAAGGCAACGTATTCACTTCTTTTGTAGGTGCATACAACCCTGACATTATTAAGTTATTAAAGAAAGTTCAACACAAATATTATCGTAATCTTATTAAAAAACTTAAAGAAAACAACCAAGAAGTAGTAGATAATATTACTAAAAAAGCCGAAGTTACTGAAGACGTAACTCCAGTAGAAAAAGAGAGAAAAATTAAAGAAAAGAAAGTTCACGAAAATTCACGTGTAAAAAATGAAGAGTCAAAAACCGAGAAAGTCGACTCTACAGAAAATAAATCTGATAATAAATAATTGTTTATTAAATAAGTTAAATAATAATACAATAAAAAAGGCACCTAGTAGGTGTCTTTTTGTATATCAACAATTTATATTAGCCTGGGAATTCTAGATTATCTACAAAGTTGTATAATTCGCTATGATGTGTAGGGAAAGATACTTGACGATAACTATAATTCTCATTAGAACTACTTACAATGTAGCATTTAACTTTAGTTAATGTTTCATTGTTGGCTACGTCAAAATATACTGAAGTAAATTTAACAGTTTTGTCGTTGCCAGTGATAGTGCTATCTTCTACGACTTCGCCGTTAACTTTTAAAGTCATAGTTTCTTTAAAGTCTATTCTTAATACATAACTACCTTCTGATGGACTCTTTAAAGAACTTGTAGAAACAGTATTCTTTAATACTTCGGCTTTTGCTTTTTTACCATAAGCACCTTGGAATAAAGCACTCATAACAGATTCTTTAGTACCAGCATTGTATAAAGATTTCATTTTATTAAAATCATCTTTTTCATGATTATCCGAATAATAATTGTCTTTTTCGTGTGTATACACAGTGATACCTGCTATTTTGTTGGTATCTATAACTTGGTTAAAATTACTCTTTACTAGAGCCAAAACAATGGCAGCAGTAGCAATTAATCCTACCAATACTATTGCTATAATTGTAAAAACTTTTGTTAATGTTTTTTTCATTGCATTTACCTTTTCATTAAAATTATTACTAAATTGTATTATATAAAAATCAAAATGTCAAAACAAATTATTCGTTTTTATCGTCTGATTGTTTATCAGATTTTTCATTTGTCTTTTTTTCTTCTGATTTTTTAGTACTTTTTGCCTTGCTAGTACCTGTAGATTTTTTAGTAGTACTTGTAGTTTTTGCACTAGATTTTTTAGTAGGTTTGGTTTCTTCTTTAGTTTCTTTAGCATCTACTTTAATATCTAATGGTTCTTCTACAGTTTCTGTAGGTTCTTCTACATTAAGTTCTTTCTTTGCTTCTATCTCGGTACGTTTTTCGGCTTCGGTTTTTTCACCATCTGGCTTTTCTTCTGGAAGATTTTGTGCCAAGGTTTCTGACTTAATCATTTCATAGTCTTGTTTGGTTATTACACCCGCATTACTTAATGCTTCGGCAGCCTTAATTTTAAGTTCTTGCATTTTCTTAAAATTTTCTACTTCGGCTTTCTTTTTACGTTCTTCGTTACGTTTTTTTGCTTCTGCTTCTTTTTCATCAAGGGCTTTGGCTACGTCTTTATAGTCAGCGCCATTAATAATAGCATCAACTTCTTCACTATATATAGTTTCTTTTTCCATAAGTAGGTTGGCCATATTGTCCAAAATATTTCTATTTTCAGTCAATATCTTTTTACCTTTAGCATAACAACTATCCATAATTGATTTAATTTCTTCATCAATAATAGATGCTGTTTCTTCACTATAATTAACTTGAGTTTGATAGTCACGTCCAATAAATACTTCGTTGGATTTACCCAAATTAATAAATCCTAAACGTGGACTCATACCCCACTCTGTAACCATACGTCTAGCAATATCAGTAGCGTGGCTAATATCCGAACTAGCACCGGCTGTAATATCTCCAAATACTATTTCTTCAGCGATACGTCCACCCATAGTCATACTGATTTTGTCACACAATTTTTTATAGAATAGGTGATCATTATCATTTTCTGGTCTAGTAGATGTAAATCCGCCTGCCATACCACGTGGAATAATAGAAACTTCGTGTACGGCATCGCCATAATTAAGAAGTTTTGCTAATATAGCATGACCTGACTCATGATATGCAGTAAGTTTTTTATCTTCTGGAGTAATAAGTCTAGATTTCTTTTGTGGTCCTACTAATACTTTATTAATACCTTCGCTAATATCTTCCATAGTAATAGTTAATCTATTATCTCTAGCAGCCAAAATTGCGGCTTCGTTAAGGAAGTTTTCAATATCAGCACCAGTAAATCCGCTAGTTAATCTAGCAATTTCTGTAAAGTTAACACTTTCATCAATAGGTTTGTTCTTGGCATGAATTTTCATTATGCCTTCACGTCCCTTAACATCTGGAACGTTAACATAAATCTGTCTATCGAATCTGCCTGGTCTTAACAAGGCTGGATCTAATACATCGGCTCTATTGGTTGCTGCCAACACAATAATACCTTCGTTACTTTCAAAACCGTCCATCTCTACTAGCAACTGGTTAAGAGTTTGTTCTCTTTCATCGTTACCACCACCAAGTCCAGCGCCACGTTGACGACCTACAGCATCAATTTCGTCTATAAATACGATACAAGGAGCACTATTTTTTGCAGTTTCAAACAAATCTCTTACTCTGCCTGCACCTACACCTACGTATAGTTCTACGAAATCCGAACCACTTATTGAAAAGAATGGTACGTTACTTTCGCCAGCAACTGCTTTAGCAAGTAAAGTTTTACCTGTTCCTGGTGGGCCTACAAGTAGTACACCCTTTGGAATTCTAGCACCCAATGCTTTAAATTTTGCTGGGTTCTTTAAAAACTCTACTATTTCTTGAGTTTCTTCTTTTTCTTCTTCTGCACCTGCTATATCTGAAAAACTGATATTAGTTTTTTCATTTAATTTGGCTTTACTCTTTGCAAAACCACCTGCACCTTGACCTTTACCACTTAACATCTTGTACATAAGTATACCAATTACTAATACAACTACTATACTCATATATGGTAATAATGTTGAAAGTAAACTTGCTTTAACTGGAGCAGATGTAACTACAATACGTTGGTAATCTTTGTATTTATTAGTAATTGCAGTTTTTTGTTCGGCAGTTAATTCTGGGTCAAAATCTCTTAAACCTTTTGCACAGTCTATATTTTTACTTAACTCGTAGAATTGTTGCATTTCTATAGTTGTAGTGTATTCAAAATAATAGTCTGCATTCTTTGGCCATTGTTTATCAGTAATCTTACTGTCTGCTTTTCTTAATTTGGCTATACCACCATAGAAATATATGTCAGTAATCTCCTGATTCTCTGCCATGTTATAGGCAGCACCTACATCAATTTGTTTACCGCTACTACCCTTGTTGCCAATATAAAAAACAAGAAGTACGGCAAGCAAAATAATAATTAATGATATAATACTAGAACTTGCGCTCTTTTTCTTTTTATCCAAAAATATTGTCCTCCGATTATTTTTATGCCTAATAATTTTACCATATTTTTTTGGGGTTGTACACTAATTAACAATTCTTATTATAAATATAATTATAATAAACAATAAAATATATCAAATAATGTCGTAATTTCACGATTTTTTAAACATATTGAACGTGATAAAAAATATGAAATATATTTAGCATAACACTATTAATAACCAACTGACATATGGGTTTTATTGGAAGAAAATTTAGTAAAATTACATTTAATAGTATCATACAATTTTAAACTTTCTAATATTGATTTTGCCGTAAATTGAGCCATATCTTTTACCATAGTGTACTTAACACTTTTCAAAAACATTAGTTGACTTATACCTACACTATTAACCATGGCAAGTATGCTTAAATTACCCATAATTTTGTTGTTTTGTGTGGCATTGGGTATACACCCATAAGGACAAAATTTAACATATCCAACTTGGTTTTCGTCAGTCAATGCCGAATCAATAATCACTATAGGACTTAAAGGAAATTTGTTCTTAATTTCCGCCCATGTATCATATAAATTACTGGCTCTAACATTATCATTAAGAGTGCCAAAAACTTTTCCTTTTAGTCGTGTTTCGTCCTTTAGTATATCGCCAACCATAGCACCATACATATCGCCTACAACATTCGAATTTCCCACACATAAAAAAACTGGTTCTTCCCCATAATCAAGCAATTTTTCAGCAATTTCAAATGCCATTTTTCTTGTGTTATTATTACTACTTAATCCGTATACTCCCATTTTGACTCCTTTTATACATAATTATACAAAAAATTAATAAATTTTTTCTAATATTTAATATTTATACAAAATCATAAAAAATGCCTTTATATAGAGATTATTTACATATTTTATTAATTTAATAACAAAGAAAACAAATAACTTTTTTAATATTTTTTTCAAACAATTAGTGACAATTGAATAAATATATGATATATTATAAGTAACAAAACGTAAAATAAAGGGGTATATTATGGGTTGGGTAGATATTGTATTTATATGTTTAATAGTAATATTTGCAATCATTGGTATTGCTAAAGGCTTATTTGAATCCATTTTAGGTATCTTTAGTTCTGCTTTATCAGTAGTAGTTGCTATCTTGGTAAGCAAGCCAGTTGCTGCATTCATTAATAAAATGGTAAATGCCAACAAGTTCTTTAGTGACTTACTAATCAAATGGAAATGGATTTCTAGCGAAGGTGCTACTGTATTTGGTAAAACTTATACTGCTGCTCAAATTGGTAATGCATGTACAATTATAGTTTCAATTTTGGCTGTATGGTTATTAATCAAATTAGCAATTTGGTTGTTATCTAAATTATTTGACAATGCTACAAGCGGAAGTTCTGCTTTAAGCGGATTAAACAGAGTTTTAGGTTTAATCTTTGGTGCTGCTAAAGGTTTCTTAATTGGTTGCGTAGGTTTAGGTCTTGCATCTATTTTAAGTATTTGCGGTGTTAAGGGTGTTAAACCATTAATGGAAAAGAACAAAATGAGTAACTTCATTTATGGCTATGTTAATGAATGGGTTGCAAAAACTGTAGAAGATAGAATTGATGATGTTCTTGGTAAGAACGTTGAAGGCGCTAAAGGTGATGCTGAAGAAACTCCAGCAGAAACCCCAACAGATACTAACGAATCTTCAGTTACTGTTACTATGCCAGATGGCACAACTGTAGCAGTTAAATATTAAGCCGAATAATTAAACAAAATATAAAACACTAGGATTATTATATCCTAGTGTTTTTTTGGTATCATCGAAAGTTAGACGAAAGCAGTGCAAAGCAATATTTTCGAAAAACTGACAATATTCAAACTGTGATGACACGATAAACCGTGGAGTTGCATCTAGCAACTTGATTTACGAACATAGTGAGTAAATCAACATTACATTGTATATATAGTAAAATAGCATATATAGTAAAATAGTATATATAGTGAAGTGGTATATACAAAGTTATACCACCTATAATTATGACTAACAGCCAAACTTCCAAAATAAAAGACGATGGAGTGTAGACGATATCTTAATCAAGGCTGATTTTGAATTTAATATAAGAACTAGCATATTATGTTAAGTTATCCAATTTTCCCGCCTGCCATTATGAGCATTAGTCGAACTTGGGAGCAAAGCGGACAAGCGACAAACAAGTTTGTCGTAATCTAGGCGGGATTAAATTTTAAACAAATTATAATTAAGTAAAAAATACTAGTAAAATCTTCTAATAAAAACCATCATTAAAATATGATAATAAAAAATGAGATAACTAAAATTAAGATAATTAAAAGTGATAACAAAAATTAATTTATTAAAATTAGTTAATAGAAATTAAGGTCAGATTAAAAATTATAATTAAAAAAATGAACAAGAAAATTATCAATAAAATTTCAAATAAAAAATTATAAAAAAATTTACAGAAATAATTTATAGAAAAAAATAATAGAAAAAAATAAAAGAAAAAAAATGTTTGAAGATAAAATCTAATTGTAAAAATTAAGTTAATCAAAAACAACAAAAAAATAGTCAAAAAGTTGTGATTTTTTGACTATTTTAAATGACTAATATATCATCTTTTTATACGAAAACCGCTCAGAATGCGTTTGAAATTTTTGAAAAATGCGATTTTGTGGCTTTATTTAGCCATTTTTCGCTATTTTTAAAAGTACCAATTTTAGGCAATTATTTGCTTAAAAAGTCCAAAATTCTGTCCAAATCGTCACTAGAGTAATAATCTATATAAATTCTTCCTTTTTTGTCATTACCCATTACACTTACCTTGGTAGCAAACTTATGTTGCATTAAATTAATAAGTTCTTTTAGTTCTGGACTAGGTTCAACTTTAACTTTTTTGGCTTGTGGGTTATTAAGTTGTTTAACAGCCTTTTCCAAATCTCTAACTGTAACTTTTTTAGTAACAGCCAATTTTGCCAATTTTACTTGAGTTGCTGGATCACTAACCACAACCAAACTTCTTGCATGACCAGCACTTAATTTTCCACTTTCAATAAGAGCCAATACTTCTGGTTGAAGTGTAAGCAAACGCAATGTATTAGCAATAGCAGGACGACTTTTACCCAATCTATCAGCCAAAACATCTTGTGTCCAACCATATATTTCCAATAATTCACGCATTGCATTAGCAACTTCTACAGGATTTAGGTCTTCACGTTGAATATTCTCCAACAATGAGATTTCTTTTATTTGTTGTTCACTATAATCTTTAACAATAGCAGGAATTACCTTTAATCCAGCCATTTTGCTGGCTCTAAAACGTCTTTCACCGGCTACTATAATATATCTATCACCGTTTTTATTAACGATAATAGGCTGAATAACACCATGTACTTTAATAGAATCTGCTAATTCCTTTAAAGCGGTAGGATCAAAATTTTTACGTGGTTGGTTAGGGTTAACATCAATTAATTTAATATCAATATCTACAACCCTTTCTCCATTAATTTCTTCAATCTTACCTTTAGCATCTTTTTTAATCTCTATATCTTCGTCTTTCTCATCAAAAATACCTAGTAAACTACCTAGTCCTCTTCCTAGTCCTTTCTTATTATCCATAATTTTATCCTTTCTTATATAATATTGTAAAATGGCCGTTTAAAGCCATTTTTTTATTTTTAATACATAAAATATTATTAAATAATATATTATCTTATTATACATAACACTAACATAGATAATATACAACAATAATATATGTGTAAACTACTATAATCTATTAATAACTTACAATAATTAAAATATATTACTTATCATTATTTCTTTTTAAAAATTCTTCAGTCAATGTTCTGTATGCTACAGCACCATTACATTTTGGATCATACATACATATAGGCTCGCCATAACTTGGTGCTTCAGCAAGTCTTATATTGCGTGGAATAATGGTATCATATACCTTATTATTAAAGTATTTATTAATATCTGCAGCAACCGAATTACCTAGATTACTTCTAGCATCTTTCATAGTCAATACTACACCTTCAACTGCAATATCTGGGTTAAGGTGTTTTTTAACCAATTTAATAGTATACATAAGTTGTGTTAAGCCTTCTAGAGCGAAATATTCGCACTGTATAGGTATAATCAATGAATCACTTGCAGTAAGTCCATTAACTGTAATTAAACCCAAACTAGGTGGACAATCTATGCATATGTAATCATAACTATTTTTAATAGGTTGAAGTATCTTTTTAATAACTTTTTCTCTATTATTCATCTGCACTAATTCAATTTCTGCACCAGCAAGGTCTACATTGCTAGGTATTACGTCTAAATTATCTAATTTTGACTTAATAATTACTTCGTCTAATAAATTATCGTCTACAATAACATTATATATAGTCTTTAATCCAGATTCTTTATCGATACCTAAACTGCTTGTAGCATTACCTTGTGGGTCTAAATCTAATAGCAGAACCTTTTTCCCCATCATAGCCAAATAACTAGCCATATTAACACAAGTGGTAGTTTTGCCTACACCACCTTTTTGGTTAATGAAACTAACAATTTTGCCCATATAATCACTTCCTAATTAAATATTTTACTTGTATTAACATTATATCAAATATATTAAGAAAATAAAATAAAAATTTATATAAAAAATCAATTTATTTACAGATTTTATGGACTTTTTTGATATATGCAGCACAATTAATTAAGACGCACCAAAAATGTAGCATATCATGATATTTTGTATTACTATGATGATACAACCTAATACAAATACAAACATAAAAAAAGACAAAGACATAAGCATAAATATAAATATAAGCAAAGGCATATTCATAGGCAAAGACACTGGTATAGGTATAGACATAGCACAAGGATTAATATGGCCACATACCATTAATACAATTAATTATACACTACCACTATCAGTCCTAATAAAAACATAGCACAGATTATTAAAGCTACTTTAAGCATTACATTGACCGATATTGGGTAATATTATTGATTAATTAATAATTACGTGCATAGTTCCATAGGTCTTTCAAAAATGTTTCACGTGAAACATTAAATTATAGTCAAATTTACTAGGAAGACTTATTTAGATATAAAATTTAGAGATTTTAAATACCCCATAAAACAGCCAATTTTAAGCAAAAATAGTCTGACGCAAGGTCAATTTTGTAAAAATTCAGGCAAAAATAAAGTTAAAATGTTTCACATGAAACAAAATAAACACAATAGATGACACACTTAAACAGAACCATGAAACAATTAAAATACACCACCACCCCACCGGCTAACAAATAAAAAAGACTAATCAACAATTATGTTAATTAGTCTCAATTAATAAATGGAATTCAATTAATCGCCTATAGCAATATACGTTAAACACATAACTAATATATACAACTTTATTATAGTGGCATAAGTCTTGGCTTATTTTGTCCACGTGGGTATTTAACTGGTGTTTTAAACTTTTTCTTAATAAAAACAAGATTGCGTTCAGCATTAATCTCTTCGATGTAATGATTTTTTATATCTGTTAGATTACCGCCCAATATTTCTATTGCATTTTTAGCACGTTCAAGTTCTTCATTAACATTTTTAGACTTATATGCTATCATATATCCAAATAGTTTTACAAAAGGTAAACAATATTCGGCAAGTATATTTGTTTCAGCCACAGCACGTGCAACACAATACTCATAACGTTCCCTATATTCTGGCTTGTTGGCAAGTATTTCACATCTTTCATGTATTGCGTCTATATTATTTAAGCCTAATTCCTTAATACACTCCTGCAGAAACATAACACGTTTGTTACTACCATCTACCATTGTTACAGTAATATCTGGACGTAGTATTTTTATAGGTATTGATGGAAATCCCGCGCCAGCACCTATATCTATTAGATTAGAATTTTCTTTTAAACTGTCTACAACAAGACAACTATCTAGGAAGTGTTTAATTATCACATCACGCTGTTCAAGAATAGTGGTTAAATTAAACTTTTCATTCCACTCATTGATTAAGTGAAAGTACTTTTCAAATTTGGCAATTTGGTCATCATTAAGTTCAATGTTATAATTACTAAACACTTCTTTAATCTCTGTTTTAAAATCCATAATTACTCCACACAATGTTTCACGTGAAACATTTATTTATATAAAATTACTAAAAATCAATATGCGTCTACCCTATTTTTAGTATAAAATAGGTAAAAATACCAAATTTTTATTATATATAGTATATCATAAATCGATTGAATTACAAAACATTCTTCAATTTTTTACTTACATTTTTATAGTTTAACAATAAATATAACACTATATATTCTTTTTAGTATCGTCTTGCAATAAAATATGATATAATGTTATTAGAAAGTGAATATTATATTATTGCAGTAAGAATATCAGTAATATAATAGTCAAATATATCAATTATGGAGAAATATATGAAAGAATTTGAGAACAAAAAGGTCTCGCTTAAAAAACATTATATGGTTATCTGTTATTGTTTTATTAGAAATAATAACCGTAGTAGTTACTTTACTCGTATTTCCTGACATTATGGCGTTATTTTTAACCTTTGAATTCATTGCGTCTATATTTATTGTCGGTGGATTCTTTTCAAATCAGCCCAATGAAGCCAAAGTACTTACCCTATTTGGTAAATACGTAGGGACATGCAAAAAACCAGGTTTAAACTGGTGTAACCCATTCTATTATCGCACAAAAATAAGCCTACGTAAGCGAAATTTCAATGTAGACCGTATAAAAGTTAATGACGCATTGGGAAATCCAATAGAAATTAGTGCAATTGTTGTATGGCAAGTAGAAGATACATATCAGGCATCATTCGATATAGAAAATTACGCCAATTATGTCGCCAATCAAAGCGAAAGTGCTTTAAGAGAACTTGCAGGTATGTACCCTTACGATTTATTTGATGATACTAGCGAAGATGTTATTACTTTACGAGACAATAACGAAGAAATTAACGAGAATTTAAAGCAATCTATACAAAAGCGCCTAGATAAAGTTGGTGTAGAAGTTATTGAAGCACGCATTAACCACATAGCCTACGCACAAGAAATCGCAGCAGCAATGTTACAACGTCAACAAGCGAGCGCTATTATAGCAGCAAGAAAAATTATCGTGGAAGGTGCTGTAAGCATGGTAGATATGGCACTAAAAGAACTAAAATCTAAAGGAATTGTAGATCTTAACGATAAAGCAAAAGCAGAAATTGTTGGTAATTTATTAATAGTATTATGTGGCGATAAATCTGCACAACCAGTAATTACTACAAATAAAGACTACGAATACTAAAATACTCGATAATTAGTTAAGCATTATATCGTCTTAACACATAAAAAATGGCTTTATTAAGCCATTTTTTTTATTTATCAATATATTATTAATCAATATACTTCAACCTACTTTTTTAAACAATTAATACCTTATTATTTAATCATAATTTAATAATTTTTGCCTATAAAATCATATTAAATTAATCATAAATATCATATAAAATCAATCAATAAGCGATATAAATCGATATATCGTCCATTTTTGTCGATATAAAGCCTATTTAACCCAATAAAACACTATAAAAATTAACTAAATATACCCTTAATTTATCTAAAATTGGTTCAATATGAACAATATATGATATATCTATCATCTAAAAACTCGATTTTTCGTCCATTTCTTTCATTTTTATCATTATTTTTATCGATTATTCTTAATAAAACGTTAAAATATTAATAATATATCGTATATTCATCTCTTTTTTCTTATTTTTTCACAAATTTTCAACATTTTTATCATTTTTTCGTCATTTTTATTTTCGATACTTTAAAATGCTCCAAAATTTAATTTTGAAACACAAATTTTTATTAATTAGTTATAATTATAAAACTAGTTTAGTTATTATTTCATAACTTTAAATTTATTAAAATTAATAAAAAATAACAAAAATAAACCTAGTAATATTAGTTATAAATACATAACTAAAATATACTAGGTTATTAATTATATTTTAAATTGATTTTTTGGTTATTTTAACCATATATTTACTTATTCATTGTCTTTAAATATACCGTTAAAACGGCTATATCTGCAGGACTTACGCCACTTATACGACTTGCTTGACCTAAAGTTAAAGGCTTAACTGCATTAAGTTTTTGTCGTGCTTCCATACGTAATCCTTTAATCAACATATAGTCAATATTAGGGCTTAATGTAGTGCATTCTTGACGTTTTGAATCTTCAATTTGTTGATTTTGTTTTTGTAAATATCCTTCGTATTTAACATCAATTTCTATTTCTTTTAACACGTTTTTAGGATACTTTTCATATTCTGGAAAATATTTAACAAAATTTTCAATTGATATACCGCTTCTTTTTAATATTTCTTTTAAAGTAATACCTGATTTTGGTAAAGTTTCACCACTAAAATTAAACAATTCTTCTACTTTTTTAGGACTAAATGTAGTATTTAATTCACTCCTTAATTGTTCAATTAACTTAACACGTTTTTTGTATTTTTTGTATCGTTCTGGAGTTACCAATCCTATATCATATCCGCGTTGAGTAAGTCTTAAATCTGCATTGTCTTGTCTTAATTGTAATCTATATTCAGCACGGCTTGTCATCATACGATATGGCTCATTAGTACCTTTAGTGGTCAAGTCATCAATCAGTACACCTATATATGCTTCATTACGTTTAAGCACAAATGGTGGTTTTTTATCTACATAAAGACTTGCATTAATTCCGGCGATTATACCTTGTGCTGCGGCTTCTTCATAACCACTAGTACCATTAACTTGTCCGGCAAAATATAACCCGTCACAACCTTTATATTGTAGGGTAGGGTACAATTGTAAACTATCAATACAATCATATTCTATAGCATAGGCATCACGCATTATATGAGCATGTTCTAGTCCTTTTATAGTATGAACCATCTCATATTGAAGATAGGTAGGCATGGAAGTAGAGAAACCTTGTACATATACTTCTTTAGTGCTTAACGCTTCAGGCTCTAGAAACAATTGATGATGGTCTTTATCGCTAAATCTTACTACCTTGCTTTCAATACTTGGACAATATCTAGGTCCTTCACTTTTTATTATTCCGTTATACATAGGTGCTTTATCTAGATTATCTAAAATTAATTTATGTGTATCAAGATTGGTATAAGTTAAATAACAATTAATAACATTACGTGGTGCTTTTTTAGTCATAAAACTAAAGGTTTGTATATCATCTTCGCCAGCCTGTGGTTCAAGCACACTATAATCTATACTATCGCTATGAACTCTTACTGGTGTACCAGTCTTAAATCTACGTATTGTAAGTCCTAGTTTCTTTAATGACTGGGTTAAATGATTGGCAGGGGCAAAACCATTAGGCCCGCTATTCTGCCTTACATTACCGATAATAACATCACTTTTTAAATATACACCTGTGCATACTACTACTGCATCGGTTAAATATGTATCGCCTTGTAGAGTTTTTACACTAGTTACCTTGTTATTTTTAGTAATAATCTCTTTTGCTTCGCCTTGTCTTATATATAAGTTGGGAGTATTTTCAAGAGTTTTCTTCATCTCGGTATGATACATAACTTTATCAGCCTGTGCTCTTAAAGACTGTACTGCAGGTCCTTTCGAACCATTAAGCATACGTCTTTGAATAGTGGTTTTGTCGGCATTAACACCCATTTCGCCACCTAAAGCATCTATTTCACATACAAGATGGCCTTTTGCTGTACCACCAATACTTGGATTACAAGCCAAAAAGGCTATACTATCTAGATTAAGAGTTAATAGTAGTGTTTTATGATTCATTCTGGCACTTGCCAAAGCCGCTTCACAGCCCGCATGTCCCGAACCAATAACTACAACATCATATTTTTCGTTCATCTTCGTCACCATTTTTAGTAAAAGTAAATTGTTCGTTGGCTGGGACTGTAACTATATTTTTAAATTCCTTAAACCAACTATTATTTTTAACAAAACCAACTTTTGTAAATGCTTTTTGACTAGCAACATTGGTTTTGTTTACGTAAGATACAAACTTACAATTTTCTACATTAAATATTAAATCAGGGTGTTTAACCACATCAAACAACATAGCAGTGCCGTAGCCTTTGCCTTGTAATTCGGGATTAACAGCAAATATCATACATTCTAGTGTAGGCATGGGTTTTAGGTCATTATTAACCAATACAAACCCTACAGGCTTATTGTCTATGGTAGCAGTTTTTAAATACATATCATCTGCACCACCTATGGTATTAATAAACATAAGTACCATATTGCCTAGTCCACCATAACTATTCGAATGTAAATATTTATTTAAGTTTTCTACACCTTTAATACTAGCCGGAGTTTTAACTTTTAACTCGTCTATATTACACCATCTATTAAATTCAACACAGTCTTCTCTAGTTATATCTCGCCATTCAAAATTCATTTGTTTTGTCCTATTTGTTAATAATATTTAACCAATATATTGTGTAAATTTATTTTCCTACACAAAAACCGCTAAATATCTCGTTAATGATAGATTCGTTGTTGTTATTACCTGTAATTTCGCCCAAAGCAAGCCACAAGTTTTTAAGGTCGATACTTACTACATCTAGTGTAATCCCCATATCAATACCATTAACAACATCGTGAGCATAATTAATAGCCTTTTTTATGGCTTCTACGTGTCTAGCACTAGTAATCATAAGATTGCTATTAACTATATTTTCATCTATCACTAGATTATACACTGCAGATTTAAGTTCTTCAATACCTTTTTTATTAATAGCACTTACCATTACTACATATTTAAAGTTATATTGGCTTAAATCTATATTTTTACCTATATCACTTTTATTAACTACCACAATAGTGTTTTTATCTTTGCACATATTTATGATTTCTATATCTTCATCGGTTATTTTTGTGCTGGAATCCAAAACCAATAATACTACATCAGCATAATTAATTGCCTGACGTGCTTTTTCTATACCTATTTTTTCTACTTCATCGTTGGCTTCATGCAATCCAGCAGTATCTGTAAGAACAAACTTAACACCTTTATAAGTATAAGTTTCTTCCAACATATCTCTAGTAGTACCTTTTATAGAAGTAACTATAGCACGGTCATAATTAAGTATTGCATTAAGCAAACTACTTTTGCCTACGTTTGGTTTACCCAAAATAAGTACCTTACTACCATTTTTAACTATTTGACCAGTTGTAGAAGTTTTTAATAGATATTCCAATCTTTCTATTATTCCATTAACACTAGCCACTGTTTCCATAGCAGTTTGTTCTTCATAATCATTTTCAGGGTAGTCTAGTGTAACTTCAATTTTTGCCATCATCTTGGTAAGTTGTCCCTGAATTTGATTAATTTCTTTACTTAAATTACCTTGTAATAGATTATATCCGGCTCTTACTTCGCTCTCGCTTTCGGCATTAATCATATCCATTACACCTTCGGCTTCATCTAATGTTAATTTACCATTAACAAAAGCACGTTTGGTAAATTCGCCAGCACCAGCAAGGGTAGCACCATTGTTAATTAATGCGTCAAGTACACCTTTTGCTATAACTGTACCGCCATGACACTGAAATTCGACTACATCTTCGCCAGTATAACTATATGGTGCTTTAAACCATACCATCATACACTTTTCATTAAAATTTTCAGCCTTAAATTCGCCTAAATACATTCTTCTAGGTTCGATATTAAAATCATCAATTTTAAAAGGACGAAAAACTTTAGATGCTATTTTGTAAGCATCTTTTCCGCTAACCCTTATTATACTTATACCTCCCACACCTATAGGTGTAGAAATCGCTGCTATTGTTGAATCCATAATTACAACCTTTCAATTTATTTACTTATTAAGTATATCAAAAAAGTCACTATAATAATAGTGACTTTAACAAAAATAATCAATTACTTTTTTATTTTTCTTCTGTATATTCAATTATTAAATATCTATTAGGGTCTACACCTTCACTATGTGTAAGTATATGACTTGTTTTTGATAATTCTTCATGAATAATTCTTCTTTCAAAACTATTCATTGGATCTAATCTATAACTACGTCTGCTTTCAAGAACTTTAGAAGCAATCTTGTTGGCCAAAGATCTTAAATCGCCGTTACGTTTTTCTCTATAACCAGATACATCTACAAAAACTCTTTTTGCACCCTTAAGTTTACCATATAGGTAAGTGTTAAGTAAATGTTGTATGGATTCCATGGCTTCGCCATGATAACCTATAAGTACACCTAAATTCTCGCCAGTAATATTGGCATAAATATCGTTTTCTCTAGCAGTAATTTCTACTGTAGCATTGATATTGTATGCATAGATTAATCCGTCCAACCATTCTTTTGCCATAGCCATAGTCTTATTAATCATTTCTTGTTTACGAGCCAATTTTTCTTCTTGAGTCTCGGTATCTAGTATATTTTCGCTAGCCTTAACAATATCGTCTAAAGTAACTTTATTTTCGTTTTCTTCTTTTTCCAATTGTTCTTTATCGTACTCGATTTCAGTTTCCAACTCTTCACTAACTGGGTTAGATACTAATTCATCTTTTTCGATTTCTTCAGTTATATTGGTTTCTCCCAATATCTCTTCTTTCATTTCTTTATCATCGTCCATAATCATTTCGATTTTGGCTTTCTTAAATAATCCACCATCATTGATTACATTAACAGTAACATTCTCTATAGTGGTGTTAAGTTTTTTAAGTCCTTCTTCTATAGCCTTTTCTATAGTTTTTGCACTAACTTCTATTTTCATCTTTTACCCCTTATTTTCTTGAGTAAGAAACTCTCATTTTCTCTTGTTCTTTCTTAATTGATTTATCAAATACTTTATCTACAAATATTGTAACAAGTGGGCCAGTCATAAGTCCAAACAACGCACCTGTAACAATGTATATAGCAAACATAGCATTATAGAATAATGTAAACATAGCCATAATAATAGGCATCATATATATCAAAACTTTGTTTTGTGCCATAGCATCTACATAAGGTTTACCTTCACGTTTGGCTTTGGCTTTACCTATCCATACTGTAACTTGTGTAGATAGATAAGTTATTACAGCAGCCAAAACAATCAAAATATAATAACCGTTGTTACCGCTAAATTCCTTACTTTCTTTAATAGGTGAAGTAACTGCTTCGTATATCGAACCATTAAAATATTCGTTCTCGTTAGTATATTTTTTAGCATTGTTTTTAAAATCTTTATAACTTAATACTACACTAGCATTAGTGTCTGGACGCCAGATATTTTTAATCCACAAGAAACTTTCTTTTATTTCGCCGTATTTAGCCACTACTTTAGCACTTGCTCTAGCATCGTCTTCTTCACTAATATCACTAGTACTGATTACATTACCTTCTGCGTCAAGTTTTTCTATCTTTACCACAGTAGTAGTATCATCATTAGTGGTGGTTACTAGTCTTGAATTCTCGCCACCGATTTCTTGAGCATATACATCTTGTAGGGTAGCATACTCGGTATATATCTTGTAAGATGCTATCTTGTTAAGTCCGCTAAACAATGTAAAGAATATTACCATAGTTAAAGCCATGTTAACAACCATACCTACACAACTACCCATAATATTGTAGTTATGTTTTTTGTATATCTCCATGGTCTTTTGATTAAGTATCTCTTTATTGTTACCGTATTTGTTTTGTATTTTTTCTAGTTCTGGTTTAATCTCTGCCATTTTGTAGGAATTACGTTTGTTAATATACCTATTGTAGAAATCAAAAGGCAACATAATTAATTTGATGGCAAGTGTAATAAGTATAATTGTTAAACCATAATTTTTAACTAGGGATTCCAAGCCAAAAATTAAAGATTCCCACATACCTTTAGGTTTGGCTATTTCCAAAAGTACAGAACCTAAATTTAGAAAATCCATTTTTTCTCTCCTTTTATATTATAAGGGACTAAATCTAGCCCGCCTGTGTGTTTCGGGGTGCATCTTAATAATCTGCGACAACCCAAATATACACCTTTAAATACACCAAACTCTTTGATAGCACCAATCATATAATTGGAACAACTAGGATAATAAATACAAGTATGGGGTAGTAAAGGGGATATTAAAAATTTATAAATATAGATAGGTAAAAGCACGATTAGTTTAATTGGAAAAAACAAAATTTTTAAAACTATCATTTTAACAAACTTGCTTTGGTCAATACATCAACCACTGCTCCCTTTATCTTTATGTAGTCTAGGGTAGTAATCTCTGGTTTGGTAATAAACACATAGTTGTAACATGGATTAATAGTATCAATCATATGTCTTAATATATCTCTTAATTGACGTTTGGTCTTATTTCTTAACCATGCTTTACCAGTCTTTTTACTTACAGAAAAACCTATTCTAGGCTGTTTTAATTTGGTAGGTACATACATAAGGGTAAGGTAGGTATTGCTACTGTATTTACCATGCTTGTACACGTACCCAAATTCTTTTCTTTTGGTAAGTCGATTTATTTCTTTCAGCATATTATCTCTCTTAATAATTTTTTAATGTAAACATAATCAACTAGTTTCTATTAAGTATACCATAAGCACAATTATTTTATAAATTGTTTTTGCGATATTTTTACATTTACATATACATTTTCAATGTAAAATAAAAGCCTTTAAACAAGTTAAAGGCAATTATTTGATATTGATTTGTTTACGCCAATACTAAACTTAAGCAGATAAAGTCTTTCTACCACGGTTTCTACGACGTGCAATAACACGTTTACCGCCTTTGGTTTTCATTCTTGCTCTAAAACCATGTACTTTACTACGTTGTCTTTTCTTTGGTTGATATGTTCTTTTCATAGTTATAGTGTCCTTCCTTTCTTAAATTCTAAATAAAAGCGAGATATACTCGCTTATAATTTATTAGTTTGCTGTTTTATTATACTTTTTTAGTATTTATGTGTCAACCATAAAATTTAATTTTTAAGTCTATTATCACATCTTTAATCTAAAAAGTATTACAATCTTGTCAAAATACCGCAATCTTCGTTGTTTTTAAGTCTATTAATATTCTGTTCATTAGTCATTTGGTCTTCCACACCGCACAAGATACGTTCGACTTTATCTATGTGTTGTACTCTAGATAATTCGTTAGGGGTGGTATTAGGTTTAAATACCCTAGATATAGTCTTTATCATACGATTGTACTTTAACCAACTAATTGTATTTTTAACTGGATTTACTTCTTGTTTATTCCTTATCATATCTTTTAAAGATATTGATAAATCATTAAATATAGGGTCTTTTCTTATTGCTTCTATCTCTTCTCTAGTTAATTTTTTTCTTGCCTTAACTAAATCAGTATAACGTTTTGATAATTCGTCAGCCAAAATATGTTCGTCTAAAGCAGTTAAATCTTTCTTACACAATCTTTTAAAACTTTCAAATACAGCCTTTGAATAATCTCTGTATTCAGTATTCACATCACAACGGAAAAATACTTTCTTTATATCTCTATTTTTCTCTCTACCACTTTCAAATACACGTACACCATTAGCGCCATTTTTCATAAAGATATTGTGACTAGCCTTAAATTTTTTAGTATTAATATCAGTAAAAAATTCAAGTTGTTCGTAGTCATTATCTTTAGCATATTCCAACACACCATCTAACAAAATTTTTGTTGTGTTATCATCACTTTGTTGTGGGTCTATCATTAAATACTTTAAGCATAAAGTATTTTTACGTACTGATATATCTTTATATAGTGCAGTTTGAGTAGCCACAACAGCACAACCTATACGTTCTCCATCTTTTTCTAGAAATATTACATCGTCTAAAAAAACTCTGCCATTTTCGTCTAAATAATTTTCCCAACCACCCATTTTTTCTGCTTCTTCATTTAAAACAGAAAATTCTTTAGGATATACGGTTTCGCCTATTTTTACATAACTTTTCCAGTCTTTTTCATTATCATGGTCAAGTAGTGATATAGTATATTGATAGTTATCTTTTTTCATAATTAATATATCCTTTTGTTAGAATTTTATTAATCAATAATAATTACAATATAATTGTATCAAAAATATCAACCAATTGCAATACACAATATTTAATATGTTTAATATTTTAAGGCAGGGAAAATAAGTAAAAATAACTATACCTATAAACTTATTTACTCCCACAAAATTATATACTCATTGTTATCTAATTTTCCCGCCTGTCATTTATCAAGCATAGTCGAACCTTGAGTGACAACGAAAGGCGATGGAGTGTAAACGACATCGTAATCTAGGCGGGGCAAGGTATGTGATAATATTAACTTTACGTTTTGGGATTCCGAAAGGTGCTTGGCACACTTTCGATTTGACTAACGTCAAA
>ERZ808245.284-NODE-284-length-28162-cov-35.149429_pt1 | contig 28162 bp, 16 predicted proteins | sample MGYA00521243_ERZ808245 | MGnify/ENA primary metagenome ERZ808245 (study PRJEB31516, sample SAMN03275576) | gut metagenome | biome: mammalia-associated habitat; material: feces | host: Papio cynocephalus | place: Kenya | collected 2012-07-07 ... | reverse complement strand
TAATAACTTATTGAATGTTAAGTAGATGCTAAATAAAACAACGTAGCCACCCGTGTCAGTCAGAATTGTTGCTATTTGTGCAATATCTGAACAAATAGACACAAGATAGACTCTTATTTTGTTCTTTTGTGTAATCTCTTGACATCTATAAGTGACAATGAGGTGACAACTTTTTTGACTGTTTTTATTGAAGGATGCTATACTATTTGTACCAGTGTAGTGCAACCTACAAAAAAATAATTTTATCACAAAGATGCCCTAGCTTTTGAAGAGGTGCTAGGGCGTTTTCTTTACAGTCAGTAGCAAGAGAAAGGCTAGATACCTAAGTGCCGTTTAAGAGTAATAATATCATTCTCTGAAAAAGAGATGTCTCCAATGAATTTTACGCTTTGTGTTACAGAGCCATATTTCTTTGCAGATTCAAGAAGCCTGTCTGTAAATCTGTTAGCGTCTATCATTCCATCTTCAGAGAGACAATTTACCATCTTTAAGAAGGCTCTCCCATCCTCCACATAGTTTTCAACAATGTCTCTAGTGAATGCTCCTGATAGCCATTTAGGAACTCCTTTGATTTTTGATATTATTTCGCTTTCTAGATATGCCGTTAGTCCGTCTATTGCTTGCTCTTGTGTTATCATCTTTCAATCCTTCTTTATTAAGTTGTTGTTCCTGATGCTGTGCCTGTGGAAGCTGTCCAACTGTTGTATCTCTGCATTGGCTCTGGGCATACATTAGTGATAGATATAACTGTCTTAGTTAAGCTATTGAGGACTGCTATCTGATTCTGCATTACACTAATATTGCTAATCATCTGAGCATTGATAACTCCTTGTTCCGCTTTAAATGAGTTAACTGTTGCTTCAAGGGTTCTAATTTCATCCATGGAATGGTGGTTTTCTATTCTCAGGCGGAAGAGAAGTTTTTCTACTGCTTTCATCTTTTTCCTTTGCAGAGTCGATTGGCTAACATTCAACGTATCTGATATATATCGTATGTCATGGTCTCTAGAACAAGTCATAGCGATAATGTCTGTCTCGGTGTCGGTGAGGATTGCTTTTTGACAAATAGTTCGAAGGGAAGCTTCATCGATTTTTTTGAGGCAGGCTTTTAATAATAAACGCCGTTTCTCCACATGTCTTATTGTCCACCCGTTTTTATTTTGTGTTTAGTCTTTAAATGGTCACATTTTAGTCATATTCTGATTATTTCTGCTAATATAGAACAATATGTATCAATAAAAAAATGTGCCTTGCCCGTGAAGTTAAGCAAAGCACAAGAGGTTAAATTATGATAAGAATGGGTGATTACCATTCCCAACCGACAGTAGTCTGGACTGTCATGTTTTCCAAGCTCCACTGTAAGTTACTAATATTAGAGAGGTCGCCTAGCATATACTGAACTCCAACTTTGGTGATGAATCCTTTACCAAGCTTTAAACCCATATCACCGACAACTCCGTAATTGATACCTTTGTCTTTAAACCCAAAAGCAACACCTAAATCTGCAAAGAATCTAGTAGCGTTAACTTCCTTTTTAAGAGATTCAATTTGCTGATTCTGAGTAGCAATTAATGCATTGTTAAGCTCCTGATTTGATGCAACTTCTTCAACGGCGGTTGCTACTGCGTTAATCTTTTCAGCACCAATGATAAAGTTATTGCCTTTTAAGATCTTCAACGCTTCGTCTAAGTCTATCGATGTCTCTGTTGCTTCGCTCTGTGATGAGTTCTGAGAGTCTACTGAGGTCGATATCTGAGGCGCTTCCTCCTCCACTACCGGAGTTTCCTTTACTGCCTTTTTTGCCCCTGGTAATGCCCAGACACAACAAGATACCACCAATAAAACCACTAAAAATATACTTAATCTTTTTTCCCACATTTCACTTTCCTTCTTCAGTCTTGTCGGCCTTCACTTTCTTCTCCTTGAAAGTGATGCCGTAAATTCTTGAGAGTTCGTTCTTCGCGTTTTTTACTGCGTCAAAGAGTCCTCGTTCCATTGCTTCTTTGATTGTTAAAACCTGTCCTGCATAAGTGATAATAGGACGTGAAGTATCTTCTTCAGCCTTTGGGTCATCTCCCTTTGGATAGTATCTAGTGGTGTTTTCAAGTGACCACTGCAAGAGAGTACCACCCTTGTATTTGATAAATCTGCTACCAACAGCCATAAGAGTCATACCAACTAAAAGTGCTGCAAAGAACGATACCCATCCCCATGTATCAGCATATATGAGACCGATAACTCCAATGTCTGCGATGATATGATATATAGCTACTTGCCACATTTCAGCACTACAATCATCATAGTAAATATGAAAGATTACTCTACTAAGGCATGAACCTAAGATTGCACCAAAGAAAGACCACAACACAATGTAGCCAGGAAGATAATCAAAGACAAGGCCCGAAAGTAATCCAAAGAGCAATGCCATACCAAAAGATGAAAGAGCATATACAAGAGTCTTATTTTTTGTCATCTGCTTCATCTTTACTTCTCCTCCTTTGGAGTGAATCCTCTACGCTTAGTAAATGCGTGAACTGAGTCATAGCCAAAGATTGCTAGCATAGCAACAATAGCTCCGTTTCCTAAGCCGTATTCAAAGATTGATACATATACGGCCTTTGCTCCTTCGACATCTGTATGAGCCCAACCAAAGCTTGTACAAACTAAAAAAGATGCAAGCATTAACAAAAGTGGTGTTGGTGGAACCCATTTTGGAAGTGGAAGTTTCTTGAGCCAATATCCCACGATATTGAGAACAAACACCCATGGAATAAGTCTGTAATCGAATGCGTTTAATACATCCATAAGTAACTCCTCGCCAGTGAGTCGAAAGGTCTGAGGAAGGAAGAGCTTCAGTAAAGACATGACGAAAACTATCCCCTGGCTTGCAAAGTTAAGTATCATGTCTTTCTTCGTTTCTCTATTCTCTACCGACTGCATGAATCTATAGTAATGCAATTAGAAAATTTTTGTTGGTGGCTCTGTCGTTCTAAAAATGACAACTCATATAACCTTATTTATACTTATATCAAGTAATGTGAATTATTTTTTGGAGATGGACGTTTCGCCTTTATCTTGTCGTCCGTCTCCTTTTTTCTTTACTTTCTCTCTCCTATGAGCGCCTGAATACCTACATCCTGTATTGCTTGAAGCTCTCTAAGCCCTGAGTATGGTAAGCCTAGAGCTAGCATAAATGCGTCTGCTCCTTTGTCTAGTGCTTTAGTAAGAGCTTCTGTATCTTTCTCTCTTATAGCCTGTACTGTGTACTTTGTTGCTTCTGAGGCGTTAGCAATAAATGGGAATGGAGTAATCATATTGCTTGTATAACTAGGCTTTTCATCCGTAACGATATACTTAAAGATAGGATCTACAACATTAGAGAAGATAGGAATACTTTCAACTCCTTGAGATAATACAGAGTATCCAAACTTCATCCAGAACTTCTTTAACTTCTCGTCTTCGTCATCGTCATCATCAGGCTTAAATTCTCCATGTGCTAGAGCTAGTAATGAGCCTGCCATTGCATAACCTACTACCGTTCCTACAGCTTTTCTCCAATTCTTTTTTCTAAAGTCTTGTACTGTATCATAAGCTAGGTTATTCCATACAACGTTTAATGATGTTTGGAACTGCAACATGATATTTGTAAAGGCACTCTTATTCTTAAATAGTGGTGCTATCTCTGACTTATCACTCAAAGGCTGTGTTTCATAAACGTATTCATCAGCAATTGCAGATGCTGTTCTGATATTCTCTTCTGTCTCCCCTCCTAGTCTCTCTAATTCTTGGTCAAAGATTGCTTTCCAACCTGCAACTACGCTAAATTGGTCAGCAAACTCTAAGCCTTTAAGTCCAAACTCTAAGACCTTATTCCATCCTCTTTGTGCTTTGCTTAAACCTAGATTCTCTGCACTCTCTTTAATCTCGCCTGCTATAAGGTCAAAGTTTCTACTCTTCATAAATGGAGAGAGCTCAAATACTTTTTCACTTATATCTTTGTAATGAACTATCATCTGTAGAAGATTGCTAGCTAGTCTTATTGGTGATACTTTACCTAGGAATGCTGCAGGGGACGTTATCAGCTGATTAGTAATAGATGACAACTTGAACCCTAGATAAGCTGCGTAAATATTTCCTTTGGCGGCATTAAGAATATCTTTAGCAGGGTCTTGTTGTAGTGCTCCTGCGTCTGGGTTAGCTACTTCTTTAATATACTCGTCAAGGTTATCAAGCATTGTTTTACCGTATGTATTCTCAATTCTAGAACGCAACAGTTTAGCTTTATCTCCATCCACAAAGAGAGAGTTAAGCTGATTAATGTATTCTTGCATTGCTATAAAGTGCTCTTGTTTCTTTACGGATTCAGTCCATACCTTAAATAAATCATATTTAATAGCTTTCTGATGCAGTGGTGATATTGTCTTGTTTCTTTCTTTTGTAAAGCCTTTGTCTACTACACCTCTAGTTCCAGGTACTGTATTTAATAGATCATTCTTAATATCTTCCCCAGGGTCTTTGCCTAAGAAGTCTGTTCGATTAAGTGGAAGGTAATAATCTTCCTTCTTAATATCAACATTATAAATCTTTCTTGTAAGGTCAATAACTCTTTGGAAGTCAGAACTATTAAAGTCGCTTTCAATTGCTTTAACTAGATTGTAGATACCTTTGTCGCCCTCAATGACTGTTTTTGCAAGTGACAGAGCCTCGTTATATCTCCAGTCTCCTAGTTGTCTTATATCATCATTGACCTTGTTTTCTCTTGCTTCAATAAGAGATTTGCCTTGACCGATAATCACACTATCAGCACCCTTTTGGAATGTACTCTTTTCGTCAATTGATACAAATGTACCATACGCCAAAGCTTCTCTGTTTTCTTGACAGTACTGACTGAGATAGATATAAGCTAGTTCACTAGTCGTAAATGTTACTGTCCTACCATCCTCAAGGTTCATAGTCCATGTCTTATAAAGAGAGTCTGTATCTATATTATTAGCCTTAATCGTATCCTGTATGAGGTTAGCTCTCTTAGATAATGCTTTCATCTCCTCTGCTTGAAGTGTTCTCTTCTTTCTAATAAGCAAGTTATAGAAAGTTCCCTTCTCATTGTTATCAAGAATTTGAGCCTTTCTTGCCATATTGAGAGTCTGATACCATGCATTCCTTACTTTACCTGACTTAGTATTGAGTCTGTTCTTCTTATCTTCTGTACCTTCAAAACCATAGTCAGCAAAGTTCTTACTTTCCATGAGAGCGTTAGTTAACTCATTATAGATAATCTGAGTCTCTGCCTTCCTTTGAATAATTTCACTTCTTCTCTTATTGAGTCCTTCCTCTCTAAGGTGCTTTATATAGCGATATGTGTCTTCAACTTCGCTTAGAGTCATCTCGTCAAGAGAAGTCTTAGTAAGGCGCTCTATCTGTCTTTCTGTTAAAGTCTGAATAACTGGATCATCACTATTCTTTGTAAGCATAGCTTTGAGTTCTGCCACTGTATAAACCTTACCGTCAAGGGCTTTTATAGTACCTCTTCTAAATGCAGGGTCAATTAAGAGTTGCAATGCTTTAATCTGTCTAGCTTCTTCTCTCGCAATATTCGCACTAGGTGCTTTCATGATTTGCTTAATAAGTCTCTCTTTCTCACTTCTAATACGTCTAAGAGTCTCTCGCTCTTTCATGATTTCCATGTAGCGTTTTCTTGTCTCAACGATAGCTTCGTTTTTAGTCTGTCTGAGGTTTGATAATCTGACATTGTACTTATCTTTTAGCTTATCGATAGTCTCTTTAGTCTTAGCGTCTTTCCATGCGTTATAAAGATTCTGTAATCTCTTGATAGCTTCTTCTGGTGTAATCTCTTCGGCTTTCTGTAGCTCTTCAATTTTGGCTCTAGCGTCTTCGATTAATCCCTTGATTCTAGTTAAATCATCTTGTGTAACTGTGCTTGAACCTTTCTGCCACATTTTGAGAGCTTTCTGATACTGTGCTTCTCTTCTATTAAGCTCAGTCATTTTCTTGAGTAAATCGGCATGTACAAGAGTGTTAGATGTATCCATATTAGATGACTTAAGCTTATTCTCCATGCTCTTAACATTGCGTTCTAACTTTTCTTGTATTTCGTTCTTCTCTTTCTCTATCTCTAATAGTTGTTTCTGATAGTTTTGAGATTCATTACCTAGTTTTAGAATAGTCTTCTTATTCTCGTCTATGATGTACTTCTGACTCTCTTCAAGTGCTTTTGCTTCACTAAGTGCCGCCTCTGCCCTCTTTTCTGTGCGTTCGATATATCCTCTTAAATCAACGTCTTTAACGTCTCCTGTAAGGATTTTCTTTCTTATGTCTTTATCTTCAATGTATTGGATGTATTCTTTTCTCTTAGAGTATGAGAGATTATTCCAATCTCTTTCTGTTAAACCAATTTCAGATAAGACTCTTGCTTCGATAGAGTTCTCACCTGACCAAGATGTATTACCAGATGCTCTAGAATAAAGGTCCATATAAACATCAGGATTTGCACTGACTTGACCGGCTACAATTTTCCATGCCCTATCTGTAATCTTATCTAGATTACGGTACTGACTTCCTCTACTCTCATAGACTAGGTTCTGAATGAACTTACTCATATTCTTGAAGTTATTAAATGCCGACTCTCTTATAGTCTTTGCTTGATAACTCTCTTCGTTTACGGCCTCGTTATATTCAGCTCCATTATTATAGAAGAACTCATTATTAACTTCTCTAAGGGCCTTTAAAAACTCGATTGTGGCTTCCTTACTACCTTTGAGAATGTTAGCAAATTCGATAGCTCTTGCGTGAGAAGAAGTATCAAGGCTTCTAGAATGGTCTAGAGATAAGCCTTTAGGTAGGTCTGCGTCTACAACGACTTTCTGAATATCTGAGATATTCTTTTCTAATTCTTGTGTATTTTTTTCTGTTGTCTCGGCGTCCTTATTTAAAGATGCTATTTCTTCTTCTGTAAGGTCGAACCAATCAGGAACTTCATCTGACATAGAAGTAGTTGTTGAAGGCGATGCCATACTCTCTTCTTCTGTAGGGCTCTCAACTTCTTCAACTGACCAATCTTCATCAACAATAGAGCTACTCTCTTCTTCGTCAAAGTATCCTTCTATAGTCGGATCATATGCTTCTGATTCGGCTTCATCATAGATACTTGTTAAGAGTTGTGAAACGTTGGCGTCGTCTAGCTCTATGTTTCCGTCTTCAACTTGTTCCCTATACTTTTTGAAGAAGTCTTCAAGGCTTGATGCTTCATAAGCGATACGCTTAGCAGTCTCTGTCCATTCGGAGTCGCCTATCTGATAGAGTCTAGAATCGACCTTCTTAATAGCATCATCTGTAAAAATGACGAAACAACGACCGTCTGTCTCACCGACATATGTAATTCCTTCGACTCCGTACTTAGCTAGCATTAAGGATGCTTGCTTAGGTAAATCTTCAGGAGATTGGAGCTTTTTAGCAATTTGTTGTTGTATCGCACTATATATTCCTTCCCCTCTCCAATTCTCGTTAAAGTCCATTCCAAACTCGTTAGCAAAAAGTCTCTTAATTGCTTTTTGAACAAATTCAGATTGATTAGAGAATCTCTTCTCTTCATCAAGAAGAACTTCATTTTCAGGAATATCGACAGTTAAGAGAGAGCCATATGTGGGGGCGTAAACTTCAACGCTGTTAATACTCTTAGCTACGTCAAGAACATCTTCTATGTTAAAGCTATCACTTATTGGAGAGTTAGACATCCCTTCAATCATTGGAATAAGTTTTCCTTCGTCAAAAAGCGTCTTAAAGTATTCTTGATAGTATTTGTCTTCTAACTTGCGATTAAGTCCTGAAGAAAATGAGACTTCTCCTTCAGGTTTTTTTATAAGGTTATTTTCAAGAGAATAATCAATTATTGTTCCGTATAGTTCCGCTATTGCACTATCAGTGGAAGGCTTAATTTCTTCACCATTGATAAACAGAGAGGGCCTTGTGGGATTAGATAAACTTAGTTTTTCAGGATTTTTTTGAATTTGAGATAAGAGATTTAAACTTTGATTATATATCGTTATCCAATTTTCGTTATCTATAATTGTTCTTCTTGCGTCTTCACCCGTAGGAATATCGTCTAATTCTTTTCTAGCTTCATCGTCCGAAGGATTATCTAATATTGTTCTGAGAAGATGTATTTGTTTCTCGTATCCTTTTATCTCGTTTTTTATGGCGTTTGTTTCTCTTTCGATTATATCATTTCTTTTTACATTATCTATTAGAGAATTGTATAATTCTTTTTTCCATTCATACCAAGACGACGCCATTTCCATAAGAGGAAAGGTATTAACATAGTCTGAAATTGTTATTTCTTTTCCATCAAATAAAAGAATATCCTCATCCTTGAGTTCTGCTAATCTCGATATATATCTCTCTTTTGAAATATTCTCGTCTTGTGCAAAGTACAATCCCCATCCGTGAATCTGTACTCCTTCTCCTGACCCCATGTACTTAGTAGAAAGGTCTCCAATAATTTCGTTAGGTGAACCGTGGTAGGCAAGTTGCATAAGCTTGTCGCTGAGGTCGGATTGGGTGTTTTTTTCAACTTGAAATAAAGCACTACTACCATATTTGTTGACAAGAGCCGTTTTTGTGAGTATGTTACTATTCGTAGGAGGAAAAGCTGATGGCAATTGGAGCCTAACAGTTAGTCCTCCTACTTTTTTATCATCAATATATCTAAGAAGACCTTTTTGAATCCAATTGATATAACTAAAATCAGAGTCCTTACCATACATACTTGTAATAAGGTTGACTATAAGTGAATTTGGTTTTTGTGTATTCTCTGCGATGCTTGCCATAATCAAATTTATCGATTTCTTTTTTACAAGCTGCGGAGGAATATCATAAACTGCAACAATCGAACCTTTAGTTGTTGAATCAAAAATCATTATAGGGTCTGCAAACTTTCTATTTATCTCTTTAACTATATCTTGAGATATTGTGTCATTATGTCCATGATTTTTATTTGGAGAATCAAATAACCCCCTTGCTAATTTATCCTTATACATTTCTACAGAAAGGTCAGGAAGTCCTAATTCTGTAAAAACCTTCGGAGTATTTGTAGCAAATACAATAGTATCGTTTGGCTTTCCTATATCATTTGATGTTAAATTGTCAATCTCACTATCAAAGGTTGATGGAGTACTTGTTTGGAATAATGTTGTTTCTTCTTGATTGCTAGCACTCTCTGAAACTTGAGTTCGAGCAAGACCCTTGACAATTCTAGGTTCTAAATTATTATTATAATTGAGAACGGCAGTAGACTGAGGGTGTTCCTGCACACTATTCCTACGTTCTTCCGAGATTTCGGAGGCAGTTATAGCTCTCAGGTATTTTACCATCTTATTTTCAATCTGTTTTCTATGCGTTCTTCTATTTGAGATAGAGAAAAGTCCTGCGTCCTTTTTTGTTACAATAACTGAATAGAACCATTTTGTTTCACCATTTTCTTTAAATGATTTTATGAATTCGTAACATCCATTCTCATTTCCATTTTCATCAGTTTCAGCCAAAATCACGGATGGGTTTTCTAATGTTGGTTTTATTAAAGACCAATCAAGAGTTCTTCCTTTATTGATTAATTTTTCATACTGATGTTGCCCTAAGAATACCTTTCCGATAGTAGTATCTGCACTAAAATCTTTAAATGTTTTATCCCAATTTTCTCGACTAAATGGCTCTCCACCGTTAAGAATATAAGAATCTTTACTTGCATTTTCTAAAAGAGAAGAAACTTCCTCTTTTGGAGTTCTTTTTACAAAATAATCTCCTATTGAACTTTTTTGAGGTTTATCGTTTTCATCTTCTCTTTGATATAATATTGAGTCGCTTTCAGTACTAAACTCTCCATTGTTATCTGTTGCAGATTTGATTTGGTTGGGGCTAAATGCAATGTAAACATTCATAGGTCTTGCCTTACCACGTGGATTATCAATAACATCCTTTACAATTATTCCATCATTGTTATTTTTTCTTGCCTCTGTAAAGTATTGGTCATAAACGTTAAAAAAATATTCCCCATTAGCGTCTACTATCAACGGATTTTTAATGGAAAGAACAGTAGATTTAACTTCACTACCTAGCAAGAGAATACCTTCTCTGTTATAGAAAAAATCAAGTTTTTCTCTTAAATATTTGATTTGTTGCCTTAAATTATTGTATTTTTCAGTATCACCTTCGTTGAACGCATTCGCTGCCTCTTTAGAGAGTTCTTGCTTTGCATTATATATGGACATAAACTCTGAATCATTTTTTAATCTGTAAGAATATCCAACAGCCTTCTCATAATCAGATGTAAAGAAAAAAGCTTTACCATAGTTGTGTCCTATACCTGTTTTTGAGTCAAAATCAGTCTGTTTATCGAAATCCCAAGTGAAAGTATCAAACCCAGCATTAGGCGTTCCATGATATACAACAAGAGGCTCTCCGTTTTTATCGACTACTTTACTAGCGTGTTGTGGGTCGTTAATCCAATCGCCAAACCACTTAATAAAGTTTGGAGTTCTGACCTGTATCCACTGTTCCTCAGTAAGGTTTGTTGCCTTGCCGTTTGGAGCAATCATATACTCATCTGTACCGTAATATTGTTTCTTTATTGCGTCAAATTGTTCGATAGCAGATAAATTTGAGATATCATCTTGAGTTTGAGAGAGGGCGTCGCCCTTGACAGATTTGCTATCAGGTGCGATATTATCATTGAAGCTTACGTTATTGTTTGCTTCGTCAAAGCCCCTGATGTGGTTGAGTTTAACAACTGTTGAATTCTCCACCCCGGTTGATGGGGCTATTTTTATTCCCACCAACTCAATTGAGTAAAGTCCATTTGAAACTCTAGAGTCTGCATATCTTTTAGCAGTAAATAATGCAGTATAAAGTCTGTTTTCTTCTCCATTATAAGAAAAATCGACCTCAAATCTTTCAATGTCCTTCATGTCAGGACTGTTCTTTTTGTCGCTTTCTCTTGTTTTTAAGATAGCATTTTCGAATAATTCTTTTACGTTTGAGACAGCTTCGTTATGTTCTGAAGTAGAGAAGCCATTTATGTATGATTTATCTGTTGCTTTCTTACTAAGCATTTTATTTAAACTTGTTTTAGATAATCTGTAGTTAGTGTTTTGGTCTTTGTTGTGAATAAGAAATTCTGTATTTCCATTTTTCTGAAGACCAAATTTTTTGTATAAATAATTTCTTACACTTTGATATCTCAATAAACCTTCTTCATCAAATGTAAGTTCATCTCTACTATCTTTCTCTTGTCTCAACTCTCCGATATCATGCAACTCTCCACTATCATTTAATACAGATGTAGTACCTGTTGAAGAATCGTAACCATAGAGCTTATCAAAGTAAGCTACTATTTCATCATTGAGATTAGAAGAACTGATACCATTCCTAAGAGCTGTATAAATACGTCTAAATGTTTCAGCAACTCTTCTAAAGAATCCTGTAAGCGTTGGGTTTAATGTCTGTCCACTACGTATATAAGCTTCATAGAGCCTTGCTTCAAACTCAAAGTCATCTCTTGTCCAATTGTTAGCGTCTTGGAAGAGAGATTGTAGTTTTGCTTCATCAAGAACATAGTTGCCATTCTCTAAAACATATACGCCCTTATCATCAGTCTTTCCAACAACGTACCTTAAGATATCCATATTCTTTTTAACGAAAGACATAAACTGTTTAGTTCCCTTAACCTTATTAAAGATTGAGGTAAACTCTTTTCTATTGTCTCCCATGAGAATAATTGCATGGTTAAGCTCGTGCAAAAATGTTGTTGGGTCTGCACTCTTTCCCGCATAGATTGTTGCTTTGACTTGCTTAGAGAGTTCGTCTCTGCTTGTTTTTGTATAGCCTTTTACGTTAGCGTCTTTGTTCTCACTCTCTCTGATTTCAGTGAAGTACTTTTCTATAAACTCTTGACCACTAAGACCTCTAGCTTTGGCAGCACCTTGTAGGATTGTTGCCATAAAATCATTTTCACTAGCATTTTCAGAGAAAGAAGAACCTAGCCATCTACGAACATATGCTCTATCGTTCTGTTCTTCTGTAGTCTTAGAGTTATCTGAATAGTTAAGACCGTATGTATTTGTACTTGTGTTACGTGGATTAGAGCTTTCAATAGAAGAGAATACAGCGTTATCTGACTGACTTCTGTTGTTCCACTCAATAGAATAATCAGAGTACATACTCATGAGGTCTCTGATAGCCTGTTCTTTGAGAGATGCGTTATCATCCTGTACGTTTACACTCTCAATAGTAAGAGTCTTAGTCTCCCCGTCTAATGTGAAAGAGATTGCACCGGCTTGCTCCATAGAGAGAGCTTTAGGAGATGTCTTAACGGCGTTAAGTAACTCATTGTTGTATTCAGCAGTCTTAGCGTCTACATATATCTCCCCTAGTCTACTTGAGCCTACAACATTAGGGTTAGCAATTCGCATTGTGTAGTGTTCTTTGCCGTCTTCTGTTCCGTCTTCTTCTTTATCAACAACAAAGTATGTAGAACCATCGCTCTTTCTCTTTACCTCGGTCTTCTTTCCTGAGATAACGTTACCGTCCACGTCTTTGATTTCATTTGTTGTGATATCTACTCCATCAAGAACATTTTCATTAAGAGAACCGTCTATAGTTTTGAGTTGTTCAAATAAATCTTTACGAATACCATTCTTAATATCATCTCTAACCTTCTGAGTTGAATCATAGAGCTTCTTTAAGAGATTTGTGACGTTATCTTCTGAGAGTTCAGAGCCTCCTAGTTTAAGAGATTTGACTAGGTTTCTATTCTCTTGATTATTTACATAGGCTTCCTGTGAATACGAATGAAGGGAGTTATTCTTAAGTTTAGAAGTCTTTTTAATGTCTAGAACGTTAATGCCAGAACCAAAACCCGAGAAGAATAAGCCTGTTGCAAAACCTTGAATACCTTCTTCCCATGCTGATGAAAGAGCTTCTTTTACTGAGGAAGAATAATTCATGCCGTCTGTCGCTTCTGCTATAGCTTGTAATGCGCTAGAAGTAAGAGACTGTGTACTTTCCTGTACAAACTCTCCTGTTGCGTCTAATCCCATATAGAGCAATAATCTTCCTAACCACTCTGCAAGTGTTCCATCTTTAGCAACTCTAGAAACAATTGTAGGAACTATCTTCCCCCCTAAATCTGCTACACCTGCAAGCTTTCCGACTCCTCCCATGACTTGACTATAGCCTACGTCTAGGAATGCTTCATTTAAGCCATTAATAAATCCATCTATATTGCTATACTTAAGGGCCGTTTCTGTAGATACTCCGGCTTGTTTCATATTCCAAAATGCCGATGCTTCGAACTGCTTATCATAAGTTAAGAATCGTGCTAGGCCACTACCAATTTGAAAGCCTTTAACTCCACCTGCAAGACCAAAGACAGTATTACCAATAAGGCCACCTACAACACCACCAAGCGTTCCTGTTAGAGTACCAACTCCCATATATGCCAACTGTGAAAGAGAGTTCTTCGCCCACTCTGTTGTCCACATTCTAGGATTGCTATCTTCAAAGTAGCTCATCTCCTGTTCTTTTTGGAGAATTTGCTTCACCGTCTGTTGGACTTCTGGAGAATTATCATCGTAGCCTTTTTTATAGAGGTTTATTAAGTCTTCTTGTAATCCGGCTTCCTCCTGTTGTCTCAGACCTTGATTGATAGAGTTAATAAGGGTAGCACCTGTTGTGAAGTCTAAAGGCTTATCATCCTCAATACCTAAGTAATAATTAAGCATTTGACTTCTATTTTGGTTTACTTCACTTCTCGATACTCCTAGGACGTTAGCAATAGCATTTGTCGATAAGAAGTCCTGTGCCCACACTGAGGCGTCTCCACCGTTAGCAGAAATAGAAGAAGAAATTTGATAGTAATAGTTCTTCTCTTCATCACTCATCTTTACGTATGGAGCGACAGTAGCCATAAATTCATTGAATAAATTTTCATCAGGTTCGGGAAGTGTGACGGCTGAAGAGTTTGAAGTATTATTGTTATCATCATACATACTTCTTCTAGAACCACTATAGAGAGAGGCAGTTCTATTAAGAGACTCATTGGAAGCTTGTGTTGTCCTCTGTCTAAAGCTCCCACTATAAATAGAGGAAGCCTTATTGAGATTAGAAATAGTTTTATCGTTGTTTCTTCCTACAATTGTTGCGCCTGACTGGACGCCGTTATTTGATGATACTAGTGTATTTATATTATTTGCCATCACTTCCATCCTTTCTTTTGTTTAACTGCGAAAACTAGTGAATCAATATATGCCTGATATTGTTTAGGGTCTGTTATGTCTGATGCGAACTTTCCTTCTTCATGGAACTTGTTAAGTTTCTCGACAAGAGTATTTAATTCTTCGACTGTATTTGCATTCTCTAATAGAGTTGCTTGTGTGTTGTCGGACCTGTAATCATGGTCGTCTTTTGGAATTACTTTTTGAGTTGTTTCATTCCAACCTCGCTTCTCCTTTACTGAAAACTTTACAGAATCAATAAATGCTTGATATTCTTTGGAATCCGTGAGATCGTTTGCAAACTTACCTTTCTCGTGTTGCTTATTTAGAGTTTCAATAGCTTCATCTAATTCAGCCGTTGTTTCGACATTTGCCCACAAGAATCGTTCAACCTTGTCTTTATCATCACTAGGAATTGGATCCTCTTCTACGTTGACATAGTCTCTTACTGTAGCCTCGACTTCTGTCTTTGGCCTATCTTCTTCGATAAGTTTTTCCTGTTTTTCCCTTTCCTTTGCCTGTGTTCCTGTTTCCCATGCTTCATCTTTATTTCCTAGAGAGAATTCATAGGCGATAGTATCGACCTTACCTTCACTATCAACAGTTGTCCAAATAATAGCCTTAGGAATGAGATTCCCTTTCTTGTCTAACTTAGGCTTGCCTGTACTTTCATCTATTTCAAACTGAATCTTTCCGTCCTTAGGGTCAAGGATATTCATACCCTTAGCTTGAATACCGTATTGAGCAACCTGCGAAATAGCGTCTGTAAGTGCCTCATTAACGCCAGGCATTAGACCTTCAGAAAGAGAGGATCTATCAAGAACCCCATTTTCGTTGATGCCTTCCATAAGTTCTGTAGAATAAGAAGAGACTACCTTATCGAAAGTCTTACTTACAAACTCAGTGCCCTTTAATGCATCTCCGACTGTTACCTTGCTATTAGTTCCAAATGCGATATCAGCCCACTCTGAGGTGTACTTAGAAGAGAGTTCTGTAAGTTTCTGATTAAACTTAAGTGGGTCTTTAAGAAGGTCAGGGTTGTTTAGAATAAGATTTGTAACATTGTCTATGTAATCTTTTGAAATTACATCGGCTTTAGCCTTTTGGGCTGCGTCTAAATCTTTGTAAGCTTTATTGTTCGTTCCTAATGCTGTGTTATATGCAATACTAATACCGTTGGCAACTTGAGGATCGCTTGCTAAATCATCAGGAAGTTGGGACATAATCTGATTTTTATAAACATTTACTGCTTCGCTATTTGACATCCAATTATCGCCATAGATACCTACCATAATCGATTGAGCTTTCGCACCATATGTAGTTGAATTAATTTGCCCCATGGAGAACTGGTTGTTGAGGTCACTGAATGCATTTTGCACGGCTTGTGTATTTGTTGTACCGTTAAGAGTTTCAATGTTGCTTAATTGTGTACTTACACTTGATTTAATTGTTGTATAGGTTGAAGGCTCTATATTTGCATTAGGCTTGCCATCCTTATCAAAGAAGATAGAGTAATACTGCCCGTTGGGGTCTGTTAGAGAATCATATAAACTAGAAAGAGAAGTATAGATATCTAAGTCTTGGTCAAGAATTGTCTTAACTTGATTATCAAAGTAAGTAGTAACAGCCTGTGTTTCTGCTGATTTAACACTAGTTAAGAATGCTTGCTTCTGTGTTTCATCTGTATATTCTTCCGCCTGTGTTTTTACAAGAGAATCAAAAGTTGCTCTCTTACTAGAATCTGTAACGTAAGTACCATTAGAAAAATTAGTACTAGCGTCTGAGATAAGATAATCGCTACGCTTATTGATTAAGTCTGCGGAGGCAATTTGTCTCTGATTATCTGCCCACGCCTTACCCATGTAAGATTCTCTGGATGAAATAAGAGCTTCCTGTCCTGCTCCGACTTTTACTTCTCTATATCCACCTTCCGCCGATACGTCAGGGATTTTTGCTGTAATGGTTGCCCCTGATTGTAAGTCGCTAAGTAAAGCATTCTTCATGTTGTTGTTATATGCGGCGTTAGCTTCATCTTGAGTGCGTTGTGTAGCTATTTCCCCCGCATATGTGTTGGCAGATGAAAGAACCTGTTCTTTTACTTTTTTTATTCTTTCATCCATTCCCCATCCGTATTTTGTTCCTTCAGGAAAATAAGATTCTACAATCTCGTTAACAGCTCTCTTCCCTTCATCTGTAAGGCCTACAGAAATTACTCCATTATCCTCATACGATTGTGAAAACTGTGGGTTATTCCTAAGTGTTAAGTTTATATCGTTAGAAGCATTGGTTGCTTTCTCTTCTGCTTCTTGTGTTGTCTTGTCCTGTCCTGTCTTTACAAAATCTACCAAATCCTCTACGAAAGTATCTAATCCTTGGGCCAGAGCCGTCATACCATTAATGTTGATTTGGTTTTCTTGGTTTTCTAGTGCTTTTTTCTGTAATTTGAAACTATCTGTTTGGATTTTATAACGGCTCTTCCAATTAGCTGTATCTTTAGTGGAGTATGACGCTTGAATAGCGCTAGTCTTTGCGTTCAATGCTTGTGAGAGTGGTGAATAATCTGCTGTAGGTGCTTTCATATTAGACTGTTAAATTCTTCTCCTTCAAAGTGTTCTTGAGGTCTGTCGTTGTATTTCGCATTGTTCCAATGCTGTCTTGTAGTGTTTTCATAGCGTCCTTGTAAGAATCGATTGATTTGTATGCCATAGATACACCAGAGATAGCCGTCTGTTTGTCAGCTAGCATGTCTAACGCTGTAGACTGTATGTATGAGCCTAGTCTGTTATTCTGTAGTGTGAATCCATTGGAAGAGCCACCTAAGAGAGAATTAAGAGCAAGTGCGTTCTGCTCGTTTACTCTTTGAGCACTACCACCTCTTTGCCCTTTTTCTGCGGTACTTACTAGCCCTGCTGAAAAATTAGAGGCTAGTTGTTGATAGCTATTATAGGTGTCGTCTATAGCACTCTGCATACTTTGGTCATATTCGGATGCCCACCTATCAAGATAGTTCTGATTAGATGCTATATTCTCTACATTCTGATTTATACCTAATTGGTTTTGAGCATAGTCCCCTTCCATGCTTGATAACTGTTGCATGTAAGAGTAGTAATTGCTTCTCAAATTTTCGTTGTATGATTTTTTTTGTAGCTCCAGTTCGTCTTTTTTTAAGCTGTTATTTTGTAGGGAAAAATACCAATCAAAACCGATTTGAGCTAAATCGACAAAAGAACTTAAAATACTCATCTTAAACCTCCTGTAGAATGTAGCGTGTCTCTATCGCCTGTATGGTCATAGGAAGAGGATAAGAGCACTCTACTACTGCATTAACTTGTTCATTTGTGTTACTAGGAACTGATAGCTTGACAATGCCTGTGTAATAGTCTTCAGGACTAAGTTCCACTGCGTTAGATTTAGCTAGTCTTTGGAATGGGTCTAGATGCTTCTTATTTCCACTAACCCAACCACACTCAGCTCCTGCACTACGGTAAACTTGCATAGCCATTGAAATAGCCTTTCTGAAGAATCCTAGAGATGTCTGGCCACTAGAGACTGGTAACTCTTGCCATAACATGTGACAGCGTGAAGTGTATGTATATCCGATATAGATACCGTCTCTGTGCCCCGGTCCTACGTCTATGTTTATAGGTTCAAATGCAAAAGGTAGACGTGGCCAACCTCCCGCGACTATCTGTATTTCGTCACCTGTTGTGTATGGTTGTGGCAGATTTTGACTAAGCTTAGATAAGTCTTGAGTCTCCCCGTCTGCGTCTAAGGCAATCGCACAATCGCAAAGAGTAAAAACCTTTGTATTTACTATATCTTCAAGAACTAATGCCTCAATTGTGATGATATCTTTTCTTTTTACTGCTAAGAACAATTCTCCTGCGTCATCCTCGGTATGATAAGCACTCATAGAAAGAACGACTCCGTCTCCACCTAGTTGATGCTCTGCCCAACCGTATGTAGAACCTAACGTACAAGAAAGAAGTTTGCCATTTTCTAGAAGTACCCATAGAATACTCTCTCGCCCTTCAACGATTGTAATATCTTCGACCTTGCTATCTTTAAAGAGAGAACGTGCTGTTACTGATAAATCGACAAGAACATAGCCTTCAGCGTCTGTATCGTAATTGAAAGCTTTAACGCTTCTCATATCTGCAGGGGCAAAGATAATCATTGAAGAGTGAATAACGGGCTCTATCTTGGAAGTTGTAACACCTAGCGTCTTTACTAAATCAAAGGTTGAAGGAGTTGCAGGGCTTCCATCATCCATCCAAATTGAACGGTTAGTACCTGCAATAACTCTCTGTTGTGTAATAAGCCAATTAACACGTGAGCCGTACATATCAGTCTCTGTAAGCTCTATAGCGTCATCGTTCTGTAAATCGCTCTTAAGAGTCCATGTCTCGGCCTTAGTCTCAACAATTAGAAGTTTCGTCTGGCCTGTTATACCTGTATCTGACGTATCAGCGGTATTGCTATAGATTGGATCTCCAGTAGCTTCTTCAGTTTTATATCTAATGTACTTTGTAGATGATGTTGAATCAGGAACTTTCGAATCTAAGCCTGAAACTTTAACCTTCTCTTCTGTGTCTATGTGAGATTCGTACTTAACGCTCTTTAAACTACCGTCAATTTCATAGTTCTCGAATATTGTAGTCTTAGTCATTGTTACTACAACATGAAGCATGTAGTACTCGCCTACACCAAAATCATCAAAACGATAGCTACCGTATGTATCAGGTGCTTTGGATGCGTAAATAGATGCAGGGCTATTTGTACACCCCGATAAATACCATCTGCCTCCCTTGAACGTCTGACAAGATGGATAGTGGCCAGGGGAAGAAAACGTCTCTATTCCTCCCTCTTTAAAATTAATTTTTTCTGAGTAGAAGGCGTTGGCAACATACAAATCCTTTAGAGATAAGCTCTCGTGTTGCCCTTCATTTGGGACGCTGTATGTTGCGTCTTTTACCTTAGTCGCTACTAATTCAAAATTACCCTGAGCAAGAACTGTTATTCTGTGAGGTGGGTAATCTTTATGAACGATATAGATATCGCCCTCAAATTCGTATATCGATAAGTCTTTTATATCCTCGGCCTTCCATGGAATAGAGCATTTGTCACCTTTGGCGTTATAGATTGTTGATGATGTAATGTAGAAGTAACGCCTGAGGTCAACAGAGAAGAAGTCTACTCTGCCCTCTGATATTAAGAAAAGCAAAGGTCCATTATCTGAACGCATTGCATGTATTCTATTTTCAGTTGCCGTGGAAGGAACGCCAAAATCTAAGAATTTAGTACCTGGACGACGATACAAGTATCCCCTAGAAGAAGGGATATAATTGAGACACTCTTTTAGTCCTGTATTGTATGCGTCAGTTGTAAAGAGTCCATAGAGTAATGGATCTAAATATCCTGTGATGAAAGAGTTCTGTAATCTGTTATATTCAGCCATCTATAATATCCGTCCACCATTTATCGCCAGAGTTTCTAAGCCATGCCCTATCAATGTTTACTGCCTGTTCAATCCAATACTGATAGAGTTGCCATTCTTGAGTTTTTATAGAATCGTTGCCCGATAATGGCTTAGCTAATAGGAATGTTAGATAGTGTTCGATTGCAGTTAAGAATGATTGAGGAAGCGTATCAGGGAGAGTTGGAAGTGCTTGATAAAGGATTGAACAACTTTCACTATCTGTCCAAACTGTGCGACCGATAATATCAAATGGCAGATTGTTATACGTCTCAACCTTATTTAGTCTTGCCATATCCACTGGGAGTGCATATGCGTAATGATATGGTCCTGTAGTAACTGTTGTGTCGTAAGATAAGTCTTTGCTCTTACGTAAGAACGTCCAATCGAAATAACTAGATGCTGCCGCTACTGCTTCAGGAAGGAATGTACGACAAAGAAGTGCGTCTGATGTTCCGTCAGTAAGATAATTAGTTGTGCCTTCTCTTCCTAAAGATGTGAGAGCTCCTGAGCATAGAGTGTTCCATTTAACTGAATAAGTTAGAACGGGCTCTTTGTTGTCATTGTCATTGTTGAGAGGTGTGTATACTGACATATTTTTTTCTTTTCTTCTTATATGGGTAAATTTACGGGCTCTGAGACTGAAGCTTTCTTAGAGCCCTTTTCTCTAAAAACGAATGCCTAGAATTAAGCTCCTTCGCCAAATTCTAACCATGACTCAACATTGATTACTGAACCTGCACTACCATAAGCAAAAATCTGCATATACTTTTTCTGATTCTCTAAAACAAATGGCTTAATAATCTTCTTGTTAGCTGTTGGATTAGTAACAGTAAAAGTATCAGTGATGACTGGAGATGCTAGCTCGTTTGAAGTGATAGTGTCTGACTGTGCTACTTGGAATGTAATTGTTCCTGTATAGCTAGCCTTTGGACAGAATACAAAGCGTAACTCATGAAGTCCTGCTTCAAGCTTGCTCTTTGCAACTAAGTCGATGATGTTTTCGCTCTTAACTGCCTTAGATGCTTCTGTAGCAGCTGCAGTAATTGCGATGTTCCCGAAATTTGTAAATGCGTCTCTCATAGTATATTTAAAGACCTCCTATTGTTTTTTTACGCTGAAAGCTGTGACTCGTTAACCTTGATAGCCTCTTCGATAACGACTGGAACTCCCATGACCTTCATAATTGGGCCAAAGTTCTCGATGTCTTCGTATCTTATCTGATACTGTCCCTTATCAAGAGCAAGATTAATAAGCATTTCTTCAATTTCTTTAGGTGCGATGATAACTGCGTTTCTTCTGTCCTTAAGCTTCATGATTGCTTTGACAAGAAGAGGAAGAGAAAGAGTCTTTGTCGGGTCAATGTTAGCTACACGAACAAGTGCCTTATCCTGTCTAACTTCAAGAGCTGCAGTGAGGTCGTAAGTAGTCTTCCAAACCTTCATATCACGGCCCTTATTATCCTGTGTCCATACAGAGCCCTCATCCTTAATCTTCAAGCCAATGCCATAAGAGTCTCCGGTGATTTTAGGGTTATAACGGATGTTAACTCCAAGTTCTCCCATCTGTGCTACATAAAGAGATGTAAGAGAGCCTGAAGAAGTTCCACCTGCGTCAAGGCAATAGTCACCAAGTGCCTTTCTGTAATAAACAAGACCTTTCATCTTCTCGGTATCAGTACCATCTGAGTAGATAAGAGAGTCCATGAAGTCATTAACAAGACCTGTAGCGACAAGAAGATTTTCACTGTCTCTTGCGTCGGCTGGGCTATCAGCAGCAAGAAGAATATCATCAGAGATATTGCTTTCGACGGAGAAGAGCTGAACTGGAGTTGTAATCCATTCCATTGTTCCCTGAGTTCTCTCACGTCCTTCGTTTAACTGTCTCCAAGCTCCCTTCCCCTGTACTGTACCCTGATTGTACTTGTGATATGAGTTGTCAGATGCAGGAAGGAATGGAAGTACGTCTAAGAGCTTGTGCTCCTTTTCAAGGTTAAGCATGAATCCTTCGTTTCTGTCATAACCCTTACGCTTATTAGCTTCGACAAGACTCATAAGTTTCTTGTCATTTAAAATTACTGACATTAATTTTGTCTCCTTTGTAATGTATTTTTTTGTAGAGAAAACTGTTGCTGTCGCTATGACATCCCAGTAGTTCCGCAAACATCCCAAAAGAGGTAGAGTTCTCTAAGTCCTATAAGGTTCTGTTTTAATTAGCTCTTTCTTAGCTTCTCTAAATAGAGTGTATCTCATATGCTTTTTTATTGTGTGCGTTGCTGTCGTTGTAATTTTTTTGGAGAAAAGTTGAGAGGTTTTTTTGTGTTTCTGTAACATTTTTTGTTAACAAAAATGTTGACATTTTGCCTATAGCCTTTTAGCTTATGAACGTAGGATGAATATCACTATACACCTCGGAGGTCGTGAGTATCGCACTTGAATGTTATATGTTAACATCACCCTCTTTGGGAGGAAGCCACCAAAAAGGTGGTTCTTTTTTATGGTGCAATAAAAAATCCCTAGAAGCCTAGGGAAGTTACAGCTGTCAAAATGTCTCTCCTTTGAGAGACGGCCAAAGAGGCTAATCCTCTCTGGGATGATATAAGAAAGTTATGCGACATTTAGTAAAATGTCAACAAAAATGTATACATTTCTACAAAAAGACTTACATCCAACTTTTATTTTAGAAACTGCTCTCTATACCCTTGAAGAGCCATAAACTCTAGCTATTCCTCAAGGACATCTTCGAATGGTAGCCCTGTGTAAGATTTAATCCAGTTGTAGATTGCTGTCTTCTGCTCATCTTCAGATAGAGGAATACCCGTGGGAAAAATGGTTGAAATCTCTGTGACAGCTTGCCATGTGTAAAGTCTTGATGAGATAACATTTAGACAACCACCAACACCAACAGAAGGATTCTCTAAAACATGATTCTGCATTAGCTTACTCTCTCTATTTGGATAGACATTTAGTCTAAATACAACTGCAGTTGTTGTGTAATTTAAATCTTCGATAACCCAATAAGCATTTGGAAAGTCGAAATACATTTGGTTTTTGTCTTTTGGTAAATTCATTTGTAATGCCATATCAATAATCTCCTGCTCCTAACCATTTATATGTTCCTGTCGATACCGATATTAGTGTTCCTCTCTTTGCTTGAGGACTATAGTTTGAAAGAAAGTCTGATTCACTTCCAGTGAAATATGCAGGCTGATACCCTTTCATTAATTTTCCTTTGCAAACATTGTTGTATTCTGCTTCAGTCATCGTAGCAATGCCCCCAACCCATGCTCCTATCTTGCATGACAAACTACTAGTCCATCCTCCTGTGGATGATACTGGAGATGCAGTTATTTTCCACAAGTGATAATTGGATTTATCACCACTGCTTGTGCCTTCTAAACTACGATTGTGGTAGAATTTAGTCCAATAGCCATTATTAATGCCTGACGTTGATTTGTTCTCATTTAAGACTGTAACCCATGATGACCCATTGTAGTAAGATACAGTCCAATTTGCTGTTATCCCATCCCAAGCCCATGCAGAATTGATGTATAAGCCTGTAACAAAACAGGGTGCACAAATAAAAGTTGTTTGAGCACTACTACTGTTAGTTCCTTCTGTCGTTTGGTCCCAACTTTCACCATGGGTTGCCTTGAAATTTGCGTAATTAATTAAATCGCCACTTGCCATAATCCCCCCTAGTTGAAGACTGCACCATAGAGACCAGATTCGGTTATATAGGCTGGTACTGTTGCTCCTTGCCTTACAAATCTAAGCTGGTCTTGCCATGCATCAATGTGCCAATAAACGCCAGAAGCATCTATATTCTTGATATTAACATAACCTGATTCGTTATCAGCTCCGATTTCCACCTTATCCGTGTTAACCTTGAATTTGCTTGTAATGTTGACATTTGATGAATTTAGAGTATCTGTATTCTCGGTTTGGCTATTCACCGTCTCTGCATACACATTATTGAACTTCTGGTTAGGAGAGCCAATGTTGGCTGAGGTGGTCTTTGCTTCGATATTTCCTGTTATTAGCTTTTCATTGGCAGTAATTTCTCGTCCTGTGATAGTGTCATATGGAGTGATATTTCCGATATCTCTTGCGGATGCTTCTTCTCCGTCCACCTCTTTAGGATTTAAATCTCCGGTATAAACTCCCTTAGCTGTAGCATTTGGCGTAAATGTAATAGCTAGAGCTGTCTTGTTTTTGACGAACCATGAGCTATTTGCATATTCTGTATCGTTAATTCTAAGAGATTGAGGAGAGGTTGTCACTTTACTTGGCTTGCCGCTGTATGCAGGGATGACTTTATCGCCGTTGCTGTATGGTGTTCGTACAGTATAGGATTCTACGGATGCACTAGCTAAGGAAAGATAAATTGCGGTCTGGGTAAAGAGAGTTGGAATACGCCGATAAGTATCCATATCGGAAGGAATGGTGGAAGGAAGGTTAAGGTTCAATTCCGTGTTTATGACCTTTGCATTGGTTACATCTGTAATAACGCATGGTAGAGCGTTATCAATTGTGCCTTGATAGCCATAAGATTGGCTATCAAAAACTAGAATATCTTGAGAGTATGATTTGCTAGTCATATCGATATAACAAGCACAACCTTTACCATTAAAAACCCAAGTACGATTATCATTTACAAAATTGTATCCATTTGAAAAAACAATCTTATCTAAAAAATAAAGGCTAGTATTTAAATTAGTTTGAACAATTACAGAGGAGTTACTATTATACTCAATTATTTTTTTAGTCTTTCCATAAACAGTTTTTATAATAGTTTTTGTACTTTCAATGTATTCAAGGACAATAACATATTTATTTGATATAGGGAACATTTCACATTTTGTAGTGGCATCAGATACTAAAAATTCTATAGTAGAAGACGAAGTAATATTTGCAAAATTAAATCTACCTACAGTCTTATTGTCAACACAAAAATAAAGATAATCTCCCACTTCACAAAATTTTGTTTCCCCAAATTCTTTACTGTAAGGAATTGTGACTTTATCAGAACCAACTTTAAAAAAAACATATTTAGCATCATCTTTGTAGAAAAAGGCACACATTATATTATAAAGAAAAATATTGCCTTTAGTGACATAAAAAGCTCTAAGCCTGTCATAAGTTATTTCTGATATCCCTATTTCAAGATTTTGAAAACTTATTTCATTATTATCTTCATCATAACTTAGTGCCCAAGGAGTGTTGTCGGAAACAAATGTCGGTCGTCCCTGATTATTAATCGGATTTCTGATAATATTTAAAATCTCTCTATATGTAGTTTGATTTTTAAATGTAGTTCCGTCTGTAGTGAAAGTTAGATAAGTTGTACTTTCGTCCTTTTTGCAATAAAGAAAAACTAAAATTGAAGTATTACCAACTGTAATAGTCAAGAAGCTAAAACCTGAAGTAATAGCTCTTGAATCAGAATATTCAAGTTGACTTACGGCTGTCCATTCAGTCAAATCAGATGATTTGTAAATTTGTATACTACGAAGAAAAGTAATTGCTTGATAAAAATTACCTTTAAAATAACAAGTATCAAGAATATTACTATTTTCTTGCGGCCAAAAAAGTACACCAAAACGTCTATAATACTCAAAATTATTCTCATTAAAGAAACTATTATCTGTGTTATTTAGAATTTTAACATTTGAATAATCACCTAATTTGGAGAAGGGAACTAACGAATTTGCCGTCGTGCTTTTTATTTTTGTTTTTAATTGAGACGCAAGATAATACTTGTTCGTATCATCAACACTTCCAATTGAAATTGCCTCTCCCGCTTCATTTTTATCAATTGTCGATAATACATCATTATCGAGAGTGCCATTGATTGTAAGGTATACTGTGTTTAGAGTTTTGACGTCTAATTTATCAGCCGTAACACTGCCGTCTAAGAGTATTTTATCAGCTCTAATAAGGATATTACCTTCACCATCCTTTTCAGAGATAACAATACCGTTGTACTTAACGACTTTTTCACCATTTACGGTTTCTACGGTCAAAGCTATCTTGTTAGCCGTCTGCTCTATAGAGCTTTCTATAGAGCTAATCTTATTATTATAAACAGTCTGATTGACCTTAGTAGTTATAGCCGTGAAGTTGGCGTTAATTGCTGTAGTATTCTGTGTTACCTTGTCGCCTAATTCCACTACTTGAGAATTAGTCGTCTCAATTGTAGTCATTAGTTTAGAGATATCAGTACCAGCTAAGACTGGAGTTCCCCATGATGACGAACTAATACTTCCTCCTGCCGGTACTACTTGAGTTCTCATCCATAGATACTTCCCCCCTGAGATGGAAGGCATAGTATCACTCCATGCTCCACCTTGCTGTGTTGTGTCGGAGGTAGAAGCATAGTATTGGAAAGCTGTGTATTGGCCTGTTTTTCCGTCCTTACCATTTGTACCATTAGTACCATCTTTGCCAGGGTCCCCCTTAGGTCCTTGAGGCCCTGTAGCACCGGTATCTCCCTTCTCTCCTTGTTCCCCCTGTGGTCCTTGTGGTCCTGTAGCACCTGTTTCACCTTTATCGCCCTTAGCGCCGTCAGTACCAACATATGAAACAACTGGTAAAACATCAGTTCTCCCATCTGAATAACTAGTTGTAATTAAGCACCATAGATACATGCCTTTGACTGGATTAGGTGAATCTGTCCATGTACCACCACTAGGAACTGTATCACCCTGTGAGTCGTTACGATACTTCTTAGTCTGAGAAACAATAGTAACGCTTGTACCGTCCTTGCCGTCCTTTCCATTAGTACCGTCTTTTCCCGGACTTCCTGTAGCACCTGTATCGCCTTTTGTTTTTGACCACTTGTAAGATGAGACAGTAGTAGGGTCATCAGGATTAAAGTCAGTACATACACCAATGTAGTCGCCTACAACCTCTCCATTGTTAGTAGTAAAGGTTGCTCCTCCGTCGTTAGAGTATTTGATGTGTAGATAGGATGTCTTGCCGTTTGTACCGTCAGTACCTGGTATTCCTTTGTCGCCCTTCTCTCCTTGTAAGCCTTCAAATCTTGCCCATTTATACTTACTAGGGTCGGTACTATCATCTTCAGTAAAGTCAACGTAAGTACCTATATATTCAGAGGGAGTTTCTGTCATTTGACTAGATAATGTAGGACTAGCAACTGACGAATACTTTATATGAAAATAACTAGTTTTGCCGTTAGTTCCATTAGTTCCGTCTTTACCTGGAACGCCTTGTTCCCCCTGTGGTCCTTGTAACCCTTGTAAGCCTCTTGCCCCATCTGAAACTTTGCACAATGTTATACTATCTGAACATTTACTCATATCTATATACCGACCTCGTGTTTATGTTTTTATTAGTTAACTGAACAGAAATAAGTTGCTTTAACGTCAACGTCGCTATGACTTACACTAATTGCTTTCTTGTTTGTAGCAACAATGTCATCTTTTTCAACGCCTGTTGGAGAGAATGCTTCAACTGCGTTACCGTCCTTATCTGTCTTAGTCCATGTGTAAGTAAGAGTACTACCTTTAGTGTCAATCTCTGTACCGTTCTGATAAACACGACAAATAAGAATAGTAGAGCCCGTATCATTCTTAAAGAAATTACCTGCTGTAGACTCAATAACTGCTTGATATGGGTCTGACACATCGTAAAAAGATACGCCTTCCGTTGTAAACGTCTGATTGTATGTATCAGATGCACTGTCAGTATCTTTAATCTTACATCTAAAAACAACGAACGAATCTACCATATCAGGGGTAATAGCAAGAGTTGCTGTTGTCTTCCCTGAAAGAGCTGTCCATGTTGTACCGTTAGTAGACTTTTCCCATGTATAAGTAAGGTCTGTAGAATCCTTTGCAGTACCTCTGATTAACTCTGCTACTGCAGAAAGGCTTGAAGGTTGATTGTTTTTAAATTGGCTTCCACCTGGGGCGTATGCTCTAGCGACTACAAATGATGTGCCATTTGCAACACGTGAAAAAGTAATTGATACTTCAACGGGGAAAGAAAGCTTAAGAACTGGGTCTAAGTAAGAACCTGTGAACTTATAGTCAATCTGCCATACATCACCAACAAGTTTATCTGTAGCAACTGTAAGAGCTCCTGTATTAGCGTTCATTGTTTCGCCATTTTCTCCACTAACTACGCTAACCCAACTACCACCTGAAATACGTCTCTGCCATGCTTTGTTTGTCATGGTCTCTAAGAGCGATGTACTTGAACCAGCTTTCATAACCTTAGGTGTAAGGATAAGACTAGTCTCTCCAGCCCAACTAGGGTTTAACTTCTGATTTGCTGTATCGTAAAGCGACGTCAAAGGAAGATTGCTATCTATCCCTGTAATGAGCGATATACCATCTGTGTAATCCATCAAGGTAAAACTTGCACTTGTTTTTGCCATTC
>ERZ808245.282-NODE-282-length-28218-cov-6.417782_pt1 | contig 28218 bp, 25 predicted proteins | sample MGYA00521243_ERZ808245 | MGnify/ENA primary metagenome ERZ808245 (study PRJEB31516, sample SAMN03275576) | gut metagenome | biome: mammalia-associated habitat; material: feces | host: Papio cynocephalus | place: Kenya | collected 2012-07-07 ... | reverse complement strand
CCACATTTTACATGGTTGTAAAGAGGTTCAGCGAAAGTTTGTAAGGTTAATTTCCGCATTTCGCGAACGCTCCCTGAATTTAATCTTACAAACCGGAAGTTACCTTTGCAAGTGAGCAAATATAGCGAATGTTCCGTCGAACGGCGGCGAGGAGAGAAGTTTCGATGGACAAGCCCCGGTGCGTTTGCTATACTGAGAGCAGAATTTCCGCTCTTGCCGGCTTGTTCCGGCGAGGGGAGAGGAGTCGAGACTATGCCGCACATCATCGAAGTGACTGACCTAACTGCGCCGGAGTTGGACGTCTACGCCCGCCTAACCGAGGCGCAGCTGCGAAACCGTCTGGAGCCGGACAAGGGCGTTTTCATTGCTGAGAGCCCCAAGGTCATCACCACCGCGCTCGACGCGGGCTATGAACCGCTCTCGCTTTTGATGGAGCGACGGCACATTGAGGGCGACGCGCAGTCCATTCTCGCGCGCTGCGGAGAGATCCCGGTCTACACCGCCGAACGCGAAACGCTCGCACGGCTGACGGGCTTTGAGCTCACGCGCGGGGTGCTGTGCGCCATGCGCCGGCCAAGGCTCCAGAGCGTGGAGGAGGTCTGCGCGAGAGCGCGGCGCGTGGCGGTGCTCGAGGGCATCGTAGACCACACAAATGTGGGGGCGATCTTCCGCTCGGCGGCGGCGCTCGGTATCGACGCGGTGCTGGTGACGCCGACCTGCTGCGACCCCTTTTACCGCCGCGCGGTGCGCGTGAGCATGGGCACGGTCTTTCAGGTGCCGTGGGCGCGCATCGGTGAGGAGGCTGCCGATTGGCCGCAAAAGGGCATCGAGCGTCTGCACGCGCTTGGCTTTCGGACTGCGGCGATGGCGCTGACGGACGACTCCGTAAGCATTGACGATGCGCGGCTCGCTGCCGAGCCGCAGCTGGCGATCGTGCTCGGTACGGAGGGCGACGGCCTTTCGCCGCGCACCATTGCCGCGTGCGACTACACGGTGAAGATCCCCATGGCGCACGGCGTGGATTCGCTCAACGTGGCGGCGGCGAGCGCCGTGGCGTTTTGGCAGCTTCGGGCGAAATGAGGACTGAATACCAAAGCCTATAAGAAAACGCTCCGACCGATTTTCGGTCGGAGCGTTTTTATCGGTGGAAGCAGTGTGCAAAGCCTTGTGCTCAAGCGGCCTTCCTGCTCTGCACGGAGCGGATGACCAGCAGCGTGCCGATGACCAGGACCACGCCGATGGCGAGGCTGATGACCACATTGCGGACGAACGCCGCGATGATGTAGTTCACAAAGCAGATGGCAGCCACGGTGACGGCGTAGGGGATCTGCGTGGAGACGTGGTCGATGTGGTTGCAGTTCGCACCGGCGGATGCCATGATGGTGGTGTCGGAGATGGGGGAGCAGTGGTCGCCGCAGACCGCACCGGCGAGGCAGGCGGAGATGCCCATGATCTGCAGGTCGGGAGCCGCGTTGAAGATGGGCAGCACGATGGGGATGAGGATGCCGAAGGTGCCCCAGCTCGTGCCAGTGGCGAAGGCCAGCAGGCAGGCAACCACGAAGATGATAGCGGGCAGCAGCATGAAGAGGCCTTCGGACGCCTGCTTCATCAGACCCTCCACATAATCGGCGGCGCCGAGGAGACCCGTCATGCTCTTGAGGGAGACAGCGAAGGTGAGGATCAGAATGGCGGGGACCATGGCGTTGAAGCCCTTGGTCATGCAGCCCATAGCGCCCTTGAAGGTGATGACACGGCGCGCGCAGAGGTAGATGATGGACAGGACCAGCGCGATCAACGCGCCCCAGGGCAGGCCCACAAAGGCATCGGTATCACCGAAGGCTGCGATGAAGTCGCCCGCGTTGGTCTCGGGATCCCAGAAGCCGCCGACGTAAATCAGACCGATGACGCAGAAGATGATGAGCAGGATGATGGGAATGAGCATATCCCACATATTCGCGCGGGAGGAGCCCTCCTCGTGCTCGTCGCTCAGCGCGCCGAGGTCGCCGGTCTGGGCAGCCTTGAGCTCTGCCGCGGCCATGGGACCGTAGTCCACGCCGAGAACGACCATGGTGATAACGAACACGATGGTGAGCAGAGAGTAGAAGTTATAGGGAATGGCCTCAATGAAGAGCTGGATGCCGGACACGCCGGTGTCGAGCTTCGCGGCGACGCCGGAGACGGCGGCCGCCCACGAGGAGATCGGCGCGATCATGCAGATCGGCGCGGCGGTCGCATCGATGAGGTAGGCGAGCTTCACGCGGGAGATCTTCTGGCTGTCGGTCACGGGCGTCATGACGGAGCCGACGGTGAGGCAGTTGAAGTAGTCGTCGATGAAGATCAACACGCCGAGGGCGAAAGTGGCGAGCAGAGCGCCGGCCTTGGAGTGAATGTGGCTCGCGGCCCAGCGGCCGAACGCGGCGGAGCCGCCGGTGGCGTTGACGAGCGCGACCATCACGCCGAGGATCACAAGGAAGAGGAAGATGCCGGCGTTGTCGGCAATGGCAGCGGTCAGACCGTCGTTGATGATGGTGTCGAGCGCGCCGATGGGGCTGAAGTCCGTGGCGAGCAGGGCGCCGACAACGATGCCGATGAAGAGGGAGGAGTAGGTCTCCTTCGTCAGCAGGGCAAGGCCGATGGCGACGATCGGGGGAACGAGGGACCAGAAGGTGTTGACAAACATGAGGGATTCTCCTTTCGTGCGTCTGCACAAAAAATTTAAGTCATGATGCTTCCATCATGACTTAAACACAACACCCTTTGCAAATACGCTTACCGGTCGTATTTCGATCATGACAGCTCTCCGCCTTTCGGCGACAGTCCGACGGATGTTATCCCCCGGTCCGGTGAACGCACGCACAGGAATCCGTGTGTCCCCTCGGCGGCCGCCCCTTTCACCCTCCGGTTCCTGCCGGTCATGCAGAGCTACTGATGTTGGCCGCGCCTCTATCAAGACTTATTAAAAACAAGGACAGTATACACCCTTGCCGCGTTTTGTCAAGAGAAAATGTAAAATTTTTGTGTCTTTTTTTGGCTATTCCGCGAATTCCGCGGCTTTCAGCGGGCTTCAGCTCCGCGGGCTCATGCAGAAGCCGCGCGCGAGATAGTGCCCTAGCATCTGCACAAAGGTCACATGGCCCACGTCCTCGCCCGCGAGGATGGGCAGTTCGGCGACCGTGTTCTCCGCCGCGTCGCGCACTGTGAGCTGCCCGAGCATATCGCCCGCGTATACCGGTGCGGCGACGCTTTCCGCCAGCGTGACCTCCTTCGTCAGACCGTTTGCGAGCGCCTTTTCCACCAGCAGGGCGTTCTCGCTCGTGAGCACCGGCTGCACCGTGCCGCGCACGCCGAGCGTCACCGGTACGGGCGGCAGCACCTCGTCGGGCGTGACGGTCACGAGAGACCAGGTCGAAAAGCCGTAGTTGAGCAGGCCCTTGGCGTCGGAGAAGCGCTCGTCGCTCGTCTTGCCCTTGAGCACGACCGCGATGAGCTCCATGCCGTTTTTCTCCGCCGTGGCGCTCAAGCAGTAGCCCGCCGAGCCGGTCGAGCCGGTCTTGAGACCGGTCGCGCCGTCGTAGAAGCGGATGAGCTTATTCGTGTTCACGAGCATGGATTCTCCGCCGCGCAGGGAATCCATCCAAACCGTCGTGAACTGACGGATGTCGGGGTGCCGGAGGATCAGCTCGCGCGACATGAGCGCAATGTCATAGGCGCTCGTGAGATGCCCCTCGGCGGGCAGGCCCGTGCAGTTGACGAAGTGCGTGTCGTTCATGCCGAGCTCCTGCGCCCGCGTGTTCATGCGCTCCACGAAGGCGTCCTCGCTGCCGGCGAGATGCTCGGCGAGCGCTACCGCCGCGTCGTTGCCCGAGACGATGCACACGGCTTTGAGCAGGTCGCGCACCGTCATCTGCTCGTTCTCCTTGAGCCAGATCTGGCTGCCGCCCATGCCCGCCGCGTGCGCCGAGCCCGTCACCACGTCGTCATAGGAGAGCGCGCCGGAGTCGATGGCCTCCATCACCAGCAGCAGTGTCATGATCTTCGTCACGCTCGCCGGCTCGCGCGGCGTGTGTTCATCCTGCGCGAAGAGCACCGTGCCGGTCTGTTTTTCCATCAGCAGCGCGCTCGGACAGCTCACCGCCGGCCCCGCCGCCGCGGCGCTGACGCACAGGGCGAAGGCTGCCAGCAGAGAAAATGCCGTTCGTTTCATGGGATGCACTCCTTTTTATGTCCTTTGCCCCATCCTATGCCGCCCGCCGGGGGCATATACGGAAAACTGTGCCGGCAGGCAAATTTCGCCTTGCATTGCGCGGGGAAGTCTGCTATAATAGCCTCACTTTGCAGGGTTAGTACATCGGTAGTGCATCGGCTTCCCAAGCCGAGAAGGCGGGTTCGATTCCCGTACCCTGCTCCAAAAAAGAGGCGGCTTGCACGGCAAGCCGCCTCTTTTTCACTTGAAGTACGCCACCAGCAGGTCAACGCAGGCACCGTAGCTCTTGACGCCGATGGTGCCGTAGCTTTTGAGAAAGCCGTCGTAGACGGCGTTGGAGACTGTGTCCACCGGACCCTCGAACTGTGCCCAGTAGGCATTGGACGCGCGCAGGTCGGCGACTACACGCTCGTCGAGCGTTTCGCGCACGGCGTGCCCGCGCTCCGCGTCGGCGGAATAGAGCGCGTTGGCAAGATAAATGTAGCCCGACAGCGCGCCCGCGTAGCGGTAGGCGGCGTCGTCGCAGCGCAGCGACGAGAGCACCGAGAGAAAATTGCACTCCTGCTCGCTGGCGATACCGCGGCGGTGAGCGAGCTCGTGCGCGACGGTGGTGGGCAGCGTCGCGGCGGGGAAATCGACGTTTACGTTGCACTCGCCCGTGAACGGGAAGTAGAAGCCGGTGAAGCCCATCGCGCTCATCACGCGGGAAAAGCGCATGGCCTTGGGCGGCACGTCGGTCATTTCGAGGAACGGAAACTCCTCATACAGATTTTCATAGATCTTCGGCGCGTAGGCGAGGATCTCCGCGCGGTCGCCGGCAAAGGCGCTGTCTGCGGCGCGGGGGACGTCTCCGGCGTATTCGTTCACCAGCGCGGCGAATTGCCGCGTCACGCGATCGAGGTCGTCGACGGTGACCGGCTCGACGGCGAGTCCGCTTTTTTCGGTGAAGCTGTCGGCGTAGTAATTCGCGCCCCAGAGCAGGCAGAAGAGAACATAAACCGACGCGACGGCGTTGACCAGACCCAGCATGAGCGCATAGACCGTGCCGCCCCTGCGGCGGCTGCACACAACGGCGCGCACACCCAGCACGAGAAAGGCGAGGAAGCCCAGCGCCGCAAGGACGTACAGACTCTCCGCGACAGAGAAGGGCACGCGCTCGCAGAGCCGCCCAATCGTGCGCCGCAGCGGATTCGTGAAGCCCTCCGTCAAGGCGTTCATGGCGGCGCGACTGCGCCGCACAAGCAGAAAGGCCGCCAGAAGTGCGAGATCCACGAGCAGCCAGAGATGCAGTTTTTTGTAACGGGAAAACAAGGCTTTCATGGCGTCAGTCGGCGGCGGAGAGCAGCTCGCGCGTGTAGGCGTGCTGCGGGTGGTCGAAAAGCTCCTGCACCGTGTTTTGCTCCACGATGCGGCCGTCCTTCATCACCATCACGCGGTCGCAGAGCTGATAGACCACGTTGAGGTCGTGCGAGATAAAGAGGAACGAGATGCCCAGCTCATCGCACACCGAGCGCATGAGCTCCAGAATCTGCCGCTGGATGGTCACGTCGAGCGCGCTGACCGGCTCGTCGGCAATGATGAGCCGAGGCTTTTGGATGAGCGCTACCCCGATGGAAACACGCTGGCGCTGCCCGCCGGAAAGCTCGTTCGGCCTGCGCGTCAGGCACTCGGCGGGCAGGCCGACCTTTTCGGCGATCTCCGCGACGCGGCGGCGCCGCTCGGCGGCGTCGTACTTGCCGTAAATGCGCAGCGGCTCCTCCAAGCTCCAGCCGACGGTGTAAGCGGGATTGAGCGAGGAGTAGGGGTCTTGAAAGATCATCTGCGGGCGCTTGGTGTAGTGGATGATCTCGCCCGTGTGGGTCTTGACCAGACCGAGGATATTTTTCACCAGCGTTGTTTTGCCGGTGCCGCTCTCGCCCACAAGCCCCAAGATCTCGCCGCGGCGGAGCGTGAAGCTCACGTCGTGCAGTACGGTATGGTCGTGCCGCCGCCCATGCTCATCGGTGTCGCGGTACCAGCTTGTAAGGCTTTTGACTTCTAAAACAAGGTTGTCCATGGCGTTAACCTCTGCGCACGCGGCGCGGGATGGCGTTGATGAGCTCGGCGGTGTAGGGGTGCTGCGGCGCGGTGAAAAGCTGCTCGGGCGCGCCCTCCTCAACGATGTGACCGCGCTGCATCACGGCAACGCGCGAGCAGATACGCCGCACGACCTGCAAATTGTGCGAGATGAGCAGCATCGAGATGCCGCGCTCCCGGTTGAGACGGCGGAGCAGCGCGAGGATCTGTGCCTGCACGGTCACGTCGAGCGCGGTGGTCGGCTCGTCGAGCAGCAGCAGATGCGGATCGGTGACGATGGCTGCGGCGATCATCACGCGCTGGAGCTGACCGCCGGAGCACTCGTGCGGGTACTTGCGGTAAATTTCCTCCGGCGCGGGGAGGTCCACATCGCGCAGTGCCTCGAGCGCACGCGCGCGGCGCTGCTCCTTCGTCAGCTGCGTGTGGACGGCCAGCGCCTCCTCGACCTGCGGGCCGATGCGCATGAGCGGGTCCATCGCGGTCATCGGCTCTTGAAAGACCACGCCGAGCTCGCGGCCCTGGATGGTGCGCAGCTCCGCGCGCGGCAGGCGCAGGATATCGCGCCCGTCGAAGCGCACCTCGCCGGAGAGCGCGACCTTTTTGCGCTCGATGAGGCCCGAGAGCGTCATGGCGGTCACGGTCTTGCCGCTGCCGCTCTCGCCCACGAGCCCGACGACCTCGCCGTCGCGGATGGTCAGGTCGATGCCCGCCACGGCCTCGCGCGAGGCGCCGTGAAAGCGGACGTGCAGAGCATGGATCTCGACCATGGGGGTATCTCCTTTCTGAAAATCAGTTCTCGCCGCGTTGAAGTCCCTCGCCGATCAAGCTCACGCCGAGGATCAGCAGCACGATGACCGCGCCCGTGCCGAGCGCGTACCACGGCGCGGAGTCAAGCATACTCTGCGACTCCGAGAGCATATAGCCGAGGCTCGCCTCATCGGGCGAAACGCCGATGGAGAGGTAGCTCATTGCCGCCTCGGCGAGCACGGCGTTGTTAAAGCCGATGGTAATGGTGGAGACGAGCGTGTGCCAGATGTTCGGCAGAATGTGAACAAAGAGGATGCGCGCGGTGGACGCGCCCATCAGCTCCGCCGAATGGACGTAGTTCTGCGTGCGCGCGCGGGCGAACTCGCTGCGCACGATACGCGCGTAGCTGGGGACGAAGACGATGCCGAGCGCGAGCGTCATGTGCTCCCGCCCGCCGCCAAGCAGGCTCACGAGCACGAGCAGAATGAGGATGCTCGGAAATGATGCGAGCGCGTCGTTCAGCCGCATGAGCACCTCGTCCACCCAGCCGCCGTACCAGCCGGTCAGCGCGCCGACAAGCGTGCCGACCACGGTGCCGATGGCGACGGTGCCGAGCGCAATGAGCAGCGTATCGCCCGCGCCGACCATGACGCGGCTCAAGATGTCGCGCCCGAATTTGTCTGTGCCCATCGGATGCGCGGCGGACGGCGGCAGCAGGCGTGAAAAGTCCATGACGTTGGGGGAGTAGGGCGTCCAGAAAAGGCCAAGGACAATGAAGCCGACGACCAGCGCCGTGAGCACGAGACCCACGCGCAGGAAGGTATTTTTCCTCATGCCGCACCTCCTGCTCCGGAGCCGAGCCGCGGGTCGATGCGCCGCGCGAGCAGATCGGCGATGAGATTGCAGAGGATGACGGCGAAGGCCAGCAGCACAACGATGGCGCGCGCGACCGGTTCGTCGCGTCCCTCGATGGAGGTCAGCAGCAGCCGCCCAAGGCCGGGAACGGCGAATACCTGCTCGATAACGACGCTGCCCGCGAGCAGATCGGCGACCGTCATGGCGAGAAAAGTCACCAACGGCACGAGCGTGTTTTTCAGCACATGGCGGTAGAGGATGCCGCTGCGCGAGCGTCCGCGGCTCATGGAGGTGCGGACATAGTCGCGCTGTGCCTCATCTAAGATTGACGTGCGCAGGAGCTTGACCGTCATGGCGATGCGCGGCAGCGCGACGGCGAGCGCGGGAAAGAAGAGATAGCCGATGTAATGCCCCACGCCGCCTACAGGGAACGCGCCCGCGATAAAGAGGTGCAGCACAAGGCCGAAGAGATAGGTAAAGAGGATGCCGGTGAAAAACGGCGGCACCGCCATCACGACTTGATTGATCACGGTCAGCGCGCGGTCAAGCCGGCCGCCGGCATATTTGGCCGACAGCACGCCGAGCGGAATGGAGACCGCCACGATGAGCGCGAACGCGAGCGCTGTGAGCGTCAGCGTGGGCCCCAGCCGCTGCGCGATGAGCGAGCTCACGCTCTGCCCGTAGCGGTACGAGACGCCGAGGTCGCCGTGCAGCGCATCCCACAGCCAGCGCCCATAGCGCACGAGGAGCGGGTCGTTCAGTCCCAGCTCAATGCGCAGGGCTTCGAGCCGCTCGGGTGTGGCCTCCGTACCGAGCAGGCGAGTCGCTGCGTCGCCGGAGAGGAGGGAGAAGGCAACGAAGGTCAAAAACGAGACGATCGCCATCGTCAGCAGCATCGTTGCGAGTTTTTTTGCTGTGTAACGCATGGTGTTCGCCTCGCTTTGTCGGTCAGGGCATTTGCCCTCGGATTTTCGTTAGGTATAGGCCACGGTGCTCAGGTCAATGGCGTAGAGCGGGTAGAAGCGGTAGCCGCTGAGACCCTTACGCACGGCGACGAGGTCCGCGAGGTCCTGAATGTAAACGTTCGCGGCGGTCTCGGCCAGAATTTCCTCACAGCGGAGGTATTGGGCGGTCGCTTCCTCGTCGGTCGCGGCGCTGACGGCGGCGGCAAAGGCCGCGTCATAGTCCGCATTGGCATAGTTGGTGAAGTTGTTCCCCGCGGTCGAGGTGAAGCGCTCGAGCATGGCGCGGGCGGTCAAGGTGCTGGCGTCCACGCCGACGACGGTGGCCTGATACTGACGGCCGGAATAGACGTTTTCCAGCCAGCTCGCCCACTCGACGGGGTCGATGGTCACGTTTACGCCGATGGTGCGGAGCTGCTCGGCGACGACCTGCGCGGTGTCCATGTGCGGCTGGTAGTTGCTCGGCACGGTGATGGTGAGGTCAAAGCCGTTGGGATAGCCCGCCTCGGCGAGCAGCGCCTTGGCCTTTTCTGTGTCATGCGGATAGAGGTTGGCAAGCTCGGGCAGGAAATATTTGCGGAAATTGGGATACATGCTGCTGCCGACCGCAGTGCCGTGACCGTCGGCCACCACGTTAAACACCTGCTCGCGGTCGAGCGCGTAGCACAACGCCTTGCGTACCGTTTCGTTCGCAAGCGGCTCGTAAGCGTGGTTGAGATAGACGGCCTGCACGAGATTCATCGTACCCTCGAGAATGTCAAAATTCTCGGTGAGCTGATTTGCCTGCGTGGCGGTCAGGTGGGCGCAGATGTCCACCGCGCCGCTCTTGAGCGCCATGACCAACGCCTCGGCGTTCTCATAAATTTGATAGGTGACCTTGTCTGTCTTCGCGCCCTCACCCCAGTAGTCGGCGAAGCGCTCCAGCACAAGATTCTGCTGCGCGGCGCGGGAGACGTACTTGAACGGGCCGGTGCCGACCGGGTACGCACTGTCGGCGTGGTTCTCCGGTGTGATGGCTAGCGTCATGTAGGAGAGAAAATCGCTGTCGGCAGCCTTGAGCACAACGGAGACGAAGGTATCGTCGATATTCACGGCGTCGATATTGTCCAGCGCCTTCCAGCTGCCGGACTGTATGGCCTTGTCGATGGACCATGCGACATCCGGCGCCGTGACCTCACTGCCGTCGTGGAACCTCACGCCGGAGCGGAGATGGAAGGTGTAGGTGAGCTGATCGTCGGAGACCTCCCAGCGCTCGGCGACGGCGGGGATTAGGTTGCCGTCCTCGTCGGGCTTGACGAGGCCCTCAAACACGTTGAACAGCACCTCGCGGTTCGCGGCGGTGACGGAGGTGTAGGGGTCAAGACTGTTTTCCAAATCCTGCGCGATGCCGACAACGATCTCGTTCGCCGCGCGGCGCGCGTCGGTCGCGTCGGCTTTCCCGCCGCAGGCGGCGAGGGAGAGCAGCAGAGTTAGGGAAAGAAACAGGGTAAGAACGCGCTTATTCATGGGATTCTCCTTTTGGCGTTGTGGTCGTGCCCGTCAAGCTTCGGCGGGGCGCAAAGATCGTGTCGTCCGTCACGCCCTTTTTGCGCAGGGATGATTCACACAGGAAGCTCACGGCGGAATGGATGCAGGCGAACACCGGCACGCCGAGGAACATACCCAGCACGCCGGCGAAGCCGCCGCCGACAAGGATGGCGACAACGATCCAGAAGCTCGAAATGCCGACGGTCTCGCCCAAAATTTTGGGGCCGAGGATGTTGCCGTCGAACTGCTGGAGGGCAATGATGAAAATGATAAAGTAGAGGCACTGGCGGGGACTCACGAGCAGGATCAAAAACGCGCTCGGGATCGCGCCGAGGAAGGGCCCAAAGATGGGGATGACGTTCGTCACGCCCACAAAGACCGCGATGATGGGCGTGTAGGGGAACTTCAAAATCGAGCAGACGATGAAGCACAGAATGCCGATGATGAGCGAGTCGAGCAGCTTGCCGCGCACAAAGCCGGAGAAGATGCGGTCGGCCTCGCGGGTGGCGCGCAGCGCGCGCTCATAGTGCGGCGCGGAGACGAGCGAGTAGAGCAGCTTGCGCGTGTGGAGGCCGAAGGTTTCCTTGCGGGCGAGAATGTAGACGGAAACGACGATGCCCACGAGCAGGTCCTTGGCAAAGACCAGCACGCTCAGCACGCCGCCGGTCACGGCGACGATGGCGACCTGCGCGCCGGGAATGACGGTGTTCTTCACCCAGTCGACCAGCTCGTTGTAGTAATCACGGACCAGCGTGAGCACGCGCTCGGAGATGTAGGGATTGTCCTCCACGAGCTGCGTGACCCAGGTGTAGATGGTGCGGTAGTAGCTCTCGAGATTGGAAAAGAGCAGCGATACGCTCGCGGCCAGCTCGGGGATCAGAATGCTGAAGAGCAGATACACGAGTCCCAGCGCAAGGAACCATGTCACAAGGATGCTCAGACAGCGCATCAGTCCGGCACGCTTGACGCCGAGCTTATCGCGGAGGAAACGGTCGAAAAAGTCAACGATGGGCGTGAGCAGGTAGGCCATCGCAAGACCGTAAAGCACGGGCTTGAGGATGCCGAAGAGCTTTTCCATGAAAACAAGCAGCACACCGTTCTGAAAGAAGGTGTCATAAAACACCAGAATGGCGCAGGCCGCGGCAGTGATGGTCACGCCCCAGTGAAGATAGGTTTTCTGCTTCATGTGTCCTCCCTTGCCCGCGGCCGGCACAGTGCCAGCCCGTATTCAGAATAAATCAAGTTTAGCATACTATGTTTATTGCGGAATTGCAATAGCACAATTTCTGTGCTATACTAAAATTAACCGAATCTTCAAACTTTTTTCCGTTCGCAGAAAGGATGAATGCTGTGGAAAAGAAGCTGCTGTTCATCGTCAATCCCCGCGCGGGCAAGACGAAATCGCGCGCACCGCTGTTCGATGCCGTTTCGATTTTCTCCGAGGCGGGCTATCTGGTCCGCGTGGCAGAGACGCGGCGGCACGGTGACGCGACCGAGCTGGCCGAGCGCTTCGGCGGAGATTTCAATCTCGTCGTCTGCCACGGCGGAGACGGCACGCTCAACGAGACGGTCAACGGCATCATGCGCCTGCCGCGGGAGAAGCGTCCGCCGCTGAGCTACCTGCCCGGCGGCAGCACGAACGACTTCGCGGCGAGCCTGTCCATCTCCTCCGACCCCGCGCTCGCGGCGCAGAGCGCCATGCGGCTCCAGCCGCGCGACCTGGACGTGGGCGTGTTCAACGAAAAGAACTTCGTTTACGTCGCGTCCTTCGGCGCGTTCACGCGCACGGCCTACACCGTGCCGCAGGACATCAAGAATATGTTCGGTCACTTCGCCTATCTCTTAGAGGGCGTGAAGGACCTTGAAACGCTCTGCCCCTATCCCATGCGCCTCACCGCCGACGGCGAGGTGTTCGACGGCGAATACCTCTTCGGCGCGGTGTGCAACTCGACCTCCATCGCGGGGCTGATGAAGCTCTCGCCCGAGGCGGTGGATCTGTGCGACGGGCAGTTCGAGCTGATGCTTGTCCCCGTGCCGAAAACGCCGCTGCAGCTCCAGCGCACCATCCGCGCTATCGTTTACGAGGAATACGAAACGAGCGACGCGCTCATCTTCCGCCACGTCCGTCACGTCACGGCGGAGAGCGACGGCAGCATTCCGTGGACGCTCGACGGCGAATACGCCCCCGGCGTGCCGAGGATCGAGATCGGCATTGAGGACAACGGGATACAGATGATGATCTGAGCCTGTGCAGAGGCTGAGAAACGCGCGGCGACGCCGCGCGTTTCCTTATTCTGTTGTCAAAGCGTAGATGCCGTCCTCGTAGCCAAGCAGATTTTTTGCAAACGCGACGTCCAACGCGTCTGCTGCGCCATAGCCCGCGTCCGCACCATTGTAAAGGCTCAGCACGGCCTGTGCCGTCTCGTCCGCGCTGAGCTTTTCCAGCGCGGCCAGCAGTGCCGCAGCGAACTCGTCGCCGCCGACGATGGCGTCCGCGGCACTGACGGACACCGTCTCGCCGCCGACCGTGCAGCCGTAGATCTCCGTCCACAGCGCCTCGTCCGGCGTCTCGCCGTGCAGCACCACAAGATCCGCAGTGGAGAACACCTCCTCCGCGCTGATGTACTCTGTCAGGCGCGGAATGCTGTCTGCCGTCATGCCGTTGGCGTTCACGTCCATCATGCTGTCGAGAAACCGCCGGGCCACATCGTCATCCACAGGCACAGCGAACACGGGGGCGCTCCCGTTATCCATCCAGAAGTTGCCGAGCAGCGTCTCCCACGCGTGCAGCGTGCCGCCGTCCGCCGCGTCCTTTTCAAACGCCGCGCGCAGCGTGCGGTTCTGGTCGGAGACCGGGAAATACAGCCCGACACGCTCCGTGCCGCCGGCGGGTTCCTCCGGCATAGAGACCAACCGCAGCGCGTCGTCGTGCGCCAGATACGTCTCCAGCGGCACAAAGCCGACCTGCACCGAGCCGCGCGCGAGCGCGTCGGCGGTGGCTTCGTCGCTCGCGCCGAAGGTCACGTTGACCCTGCCGACCGTCACGCCCTCGTCGGCGAGCGCGCCGATGAGCAGCGGCGGCAGTTCCTTTTTTAATTGCAGCAGCGCGTCCGTGTCGCGCCCGCCCGCGACAAATTCCACGTTCAGCTCCGCGAGCGTAATGCCCTCCTCCGGCGGTGGCGTCGGCTCGTCGGGCTTGCTCGGGGTGGATTCCTGCTTTCCACAGCCGCTGAGCACAGCGAGCAGCGTGAGGGAAAGGAAGAAAGAAAGCATACGCTTCATGGTCAGCGCCTCCTTACAGAATAAGATGAAATGGAATGAAATATGTTCCTGTGGCTATTATAGCATAGGGTGCGGCGGGAAAGTGTGACGATTTCATTACAAATTACTTGATAATCCGCAAAAGCATGGTATGATTGGGAAAGCAGTCTTTTCGGGGAGGTGAGCGCGCTGTGACGGCGAGGAAAAACAGGATACGGCTCGTCGGCGCGCTGCTCGCGCTCGTGCTTTCGCTTTCGCTCGGCGGCTGCGCCGCGCGGGAGGAAACACCGGACGACGGGCGGCTGCGTGTTGTGACGACGCTCTTCCCCTACTACGATTTTGCCCGCGCCGTCGCGGGGGACCGCGCGGACGTGACGCTGCTGCTCTCCCCGGGCCGCGAGGCGCACAGCTTCGAGCCGACTCCGCTCGACGCCGTGACCATCTCGCACGCCGACATCTTTGTTTACAACGGCGGCGAGGGCGAGGTCTGGGCGGACGATATGCTCGACGCCGTGGGAGAGGATATCGGCACGGTGCTGCGCATGATGGACTTTGTCGATGCCCGCGAGGAGGAATTTCCCGAGGGGATGCAGGGCGCGGACAGCCACGATCACGCGCATGACCACGACCATGATCACGATGAGCCTAACGCGCACGGCCACGAGCTTCACGACCATGCGGAGCATGACCATGACGACAGCGACGAGATCGAATACGACGAACACATCTGGACCTCTCCCGCAAATGCCATAGTCCTCTGCCGCACCGTCGCCGACGCGCTCTGCGCGGCGGATGGGGAAAACGCGGACTTCTACCGCGCGAACTGCGAGGACTACTGCGCGCAGCTCGAAGCTCTCGACGCGGACCTCCGCGCCCTGCGCGCGGACGCCGCGCGCGATCTGCTGGTCTTTGCCGACCGCTTTCCGTTTTTGTATTTCTGCGAGGAGTATGACCTCAACTACCGTGCGGCGTTCCACGGCTGCTCGGGCGATACCGAGCCGAGCCTTGCCACGCTCAAGTACCTCATCGACAAGGTGAACGACGAGCACATTCCGGTCGTCTACACCATCGACCTAAGCAGCCAGAAGGTCGCGGAGGCGGTGAGCGAATGCACCGGCGCGCGCATTGAACGGCTGTGGTCGATGCAGACTGTCTCACGCGCAGACTTCGACGCGGGCGAGACCTATTTGACACTGATGCGGCGAAATTACGAGGCTTTGAAGGGAGGCTTGCTGTGATGGACCGGGATATCCTGCTCGCGTGCTGTGACGCGAGCCTCGGCTACGAGCACCGTGCTCTGCTCGAGCACCTGTCGTTCACCGTCCGCGCGGGGGATTACCTCTGCGTGGTGGGCGAGAACGGCAGCGGCAAATCGACGCTGATGAAAAGCCTGCTCGGGCTGCTTCCTCCGCTCGCCGGCACGATCGACTGCCCCGCGCAGCGCGCGGGCGCCATCGGCTACCTTCCGCAGCAGACGAGCGCACAGCGCGATTTTCCCGCCACGGTGAACGAGGTCGTGCTCTCGGGCTTCGCCAACAAGCGCGGGCTGCACTTTTTCTACTCCGCCGCGGAGAAGAGCGCGGCGCTGATGAACATGGGCAAGCTTGGTGTGCTGGAGCTGCAGGACCGCTGCTACCGCGAGCTTTCCGGCGGACAGCAGCAGCGCGTGCTGCTCGCGCGCGCCCTGTGCGCGGCAGACCGCCTGCTCATTTTAGACGAGCCGGTCACGGGTCTCGATCCTGCCGCCACGCAGGACCTCTATAAGACCCTGCGCTACCTCAACGAAAAAGAGAGGATGGCGGTCATCATGGTCACACACGATATGCGCGGCGCCCTGCGCGAGGCGCGCACGATATTGCACATCGGGCGCGACGGCTGGTTTTTCGGCACGGTGGCGGAGTATCTTGCCTCCCCCGCCGGCAAGCGGTTTGGAGGTGCGTTGTGAGTCTGCTGCTGGAAATGTTCACCTATCCCTTTATCCTGCGGGCGTTCGCCGTGGGCATCCTCGTCTCGCTCTGCGCGGCGCTGCTCGGCGTGCCGCTCGTTCTGAAGCGCTATTCCATGATCGGCGACGGGCTTTCCCACGTCAGCTTCGGTGCGCTGGCGGTCGCGGTCGCCTGCGGCTTCGCGCCGCTGGCGTTCTCCGTGCCGGTCGTGGTGGCCTCGGCGTTTTTGCTGCTGCGCATCGCGGAGCACAGCCGCATCGGAGCGGACGCCGCCATCGCGGTGCTTTCGGCCTCGGCGCTCGCCATCGGCATCGTGGTCACGAGCCTCACCACGGGCATGACCACGGATGTGGACAGCTATATGTTCGGCAGCATCCTCGCCATGTCGCGCGGCGACGTGGCGCTCTCGGTGACGCTGGCGGCCGCCGTGCTGGCGCTCTTTATCCTTTTCTACCACAGGCTCTTTGCCGTCACGTTCGACGAGAGCTTTTCCCGCGCGACGGGTGTGAAGGTGGGTGCCTATAATTCGCTCCTCGCGCTGCTCACGGCGCTGACGGTCGTGCTCGGGATGCGCATGATGGGCGCGATGCTCATTTCAAGCCTCGTGATCTTCCCAGCGCTCTCGGCCATGCGCATTTTCAAGAGCTTCCGCGCGGTGGTTGTGTGCGCGGGCGTGCTGAGTGTGGTGTGCTTCTGCGCAGGGCTGATCGCCTCGTACCTCCTCTCCACGCCGGTCGGCGCGAGCGTGGTGATCTGCAATCTGCTCGTGTTCCTGCTCTGCTGCCTTGCGGGACGGAGATAAAGAAAGAAAAAAGCGAGACGCGGAGCCCTGTTTGGGGCTTCGCGTCTCGCTTTTACTATGAGAAGCTCGCACGGAAACGGTATCAGATGATGTGGTACTCCTTGAGGAGCTTTTCGATGTCGGTGCCTTCGATCTTGCCGAGCACCTTCTTGAGCGCCATCTTTTCGACCAAATTCAGCTCCATGTCGATGGGCTTCTTGCCGTCGCGCAGCTTCACGGTCGCGTCGAGCAGGTCGCGCACGTCATACACGCTGCCCCAGACCTCGGGCACGCCGCGGTCGACGTTCAGCAGGGTGTAGACGGCCTCCATGCCGGTGCGCATGGAATACTCGGTGGTGAAGATGGTGTCGCGCGGGGTCTCGGCGAACTGGCCGAGGAAGGCGAAGTTCACGGCCCCGTCGGGCACGACCTTCGGGCGGTCGCCGTAGGCGCGCGGCATGAAGAAGGCGTCGATATACGGCATCATGACGGGCACGGTGTTGGCGCTGTTCTCCGCCATATCCTCGATCTGCTCGACGGGCACGCCGAGGTGATAGAGCCACTCCATGCAGATCTCCTTGCCGGTGCACTCGCGCATGGGCTTCTTGACGAAGTCGCCGGGCTTGTCGGTGAAGAGGGAGTAGACCCACACGAGGCAGTGGTCCTTGGGCTGAGAGCGGAACTGCGGCTGGCGGTTGATGGTCCAGCTCATGAGCCAGGAGGAATCCTTCACGGTCACGATGCCGCCGGTGACGACCTTGCCGGAGAACGGGTCGCGCTTGCAGATGCTGGTGATATAGGGGATGATGCGCTGGTCGAGCGTTTCGACGGTGGCGCTCATCCAGTTGGTCTGCTCGGGATCGTAGCAGAACTTGTCGGGGTGACCGAAGGCGGGATCCTGCGCGGCGATCTTGCGCCACATATCCCAGCCGCCGCCCTCCTTGATCTCGGTGTTGTAGGGCGCGGGAGTGTTCTGGCTGCCCATCGAGGAATTTTCCACGCAGCCGCCGTTGGTGATGAATACGAGGTCGTTCTCGGTCAGATCGATGCCGCCCTTTTCCCCGTTTTCGATGATGTCGATGCGCTTGGCAACCTTGCGGCCGGGTGTGCAGTCGAACTCCACGTTCGTCACCTGCACGCCGAAGTGGAACTGCACGCCGAAGCCCTCGAGGTACTTGACCATCGGCAGGATCATGGACTCATACTGGTTGTACTTCGTGAAGCGCAGCGCCGTGAAGTCGGGCAGTCCGCCGATGTGGTGGATATAGCGCTGGATATAGAGCTTCATCTCCAGCGCGCTGTGCCAGTTTTCAAAGGCGAACATCGTGCGCCAGTAGAGCCAGAAGTTGGAGTTGAATACCTCGTCGTCGAAGAAGTCGGTGATGCGCTTGTCCTGCAGGTCCTCGTTGGGGGTGAAGAAGAGCTTCATGATCTCCATCGCGCCCTTGTCGGAGAGGTCGAACCTGCCGTCGGTGTGCACGTCCTGCCCGCGCTTCTCGGTCGCGCGGCAGAGGGAGTAGTTGGGGTCGGCCTTGTTGAGCCAGTAATACTCATCGAGCACGCTCACGCCCTCGGTCTCGATGGAGGGGATGGAGTGGAACAGGTCCCACATGACCTCGAAATGGTTGTCCATCTCGCGGCCGCCGCGCATGACGTAGCCGATGTTCTCGAATTTCCAGCCGTCGCAGGCACCGCCTGCGGTGGGGCCTTTCTCAAGGATATGCACGCGCTCGCCCTTCATCTGTCCGTCGCGGACGAGATAGCACGCGGCGGTTAGGGCCGCCAAGCCGCTGCCGACGATGTAGGCGGATTTGTTGTCCACGCCCTCGGGCTTTTTGGGGCGGGCAAAGGCTTCATAGTTGCCGCTGGAATAATACATGGATCATTTCTCCTTTCAATCTTTCTGCTTCGGCCGCCGGCTCACGAAACACATTCAGCCTTGGGAGCCGGGCGACGGTAGGTTTTCCTTTTGATGGGGAAAGCATACCGCGTTTTTGAAAAAAGAACAATCGGCAGAAAAAGCCCCGTGATAAGTTTTTTATCACGGGGCGCGGAGCTGTATAAATTTTTATCATTCCGCCGGGTTTGATAAAACCGGCTTGTCCGTCCGCAGCCGCCCGAGCGCGGCGCGCACGCTGCCGTGGATGACCTGCTCGAGCCGGTCCACGATGAGCTGCGGATCGCCCTTCATGTCGCTTTTGATCCAGTCGAGCATGAGGCCGACGAACATATACTTGTAGAGCGTGGCGATGAAGGCCTTGTCCTCCTGCCGCACGTTCATGCCCTGCGCCTGCTCCTCGACCACGCCCTCGAGCAGGTCGTAGGTGATGCGGTAGAGGTAGTTTTCCACCTGCTCGCGGCTGACGGAGCGGTAGACGTTGAGGATAAAGGGCTTGTTGTCCTGCACGGCTTCAAAGATCTGCAGCAGTCCCTGCTGCCACGTTTCGTAGGTCTTTTTACCCGCGAGAGCCTTGGCCGCGTCCTCCTCGCAGCACCACTCGACAAGGTCGTAAATGTCCTTGAAGTGGTAGTAGAAGGTCATGCGGTTGATGCCGCAGTCCTCGGCGATGTCGTTGATGGTGATCTTATTGAGCGGCTTTTGCAGCAGCAGATTTTTCAGCGACGCCTCCAGCGCCCGCTTGGTGACCTGCGACATGGCGTGACCTCCTTTTCCACAGCTGCGTCTATTGTACCCGAGCGGCGGGGAAAATGCAAGGGACGCGCCGCGGGATTTTTCCACGGGGGCTTTTCAAACCGGACGCGCCGTGCTATACTGCCCGTAAGGAACGCTGTGAAACGGAGGAGAACGGTATGGAGGCAAAGGAGCTGCTGCGCGTGCTGCACACGGCGGAGCGCCTAAAGGACGAGACAAGGCATTGCTATACCTCCGGCGGACGGCACGAGAGCGTTGCCGAGCACAGCTGGCGGCTGGCGTTGATGGCGCTTTTCCTGCACGACGAGTTTCCCGCGCTGGATATGGACAGGGTGATCCGGATGTGCCTGATCCACGACCTCGGCGAGTGCTTCACCGGCGATATCCCGAGCTTTCTCAAGTCCGGCGGCGACGAGGAGCGCGAGCGCTCGGCGTTGGAGACCTGGGCTGCGTCGCTTCCCGCGCCGTACAACGGGGAGCTGAAAGCGCTCTACGCTGAGATGGACGCGCTGGAGACGGACGAGGCCAAGCTCTATAAGGCGCTCGACAAGCTCGAGGCGGTCATTCAGCACAACGAGTCCGATATTGCGACGTGGCTGCCGCGCGAGTATGAGCTGAATCTGACCTACGCCGACGAAAACGTGGCGTTTTCCGACTATCTCAAGCGGCTGCGCGAGGAGGTCCGTCGGGAGACGAGGGACAAGATCGCGGCGGCGGAACACAACAGACAATGAAAGAGGTGCTTTTATATGGCAGGAACGGTACATGAAGTGGAAAACCACGCGCTGCTCGCCGAGGTCGAACGCGAGGCGGCAAATGCCGCGCAGGAGTTGGTCGAGGCGGCGCGTTTGCACCGCGGGCAGATCGTGGTGATCGGTTGCTCGACGAGCGAGGTCGTCGGCCATCGGGTCGGCAGCTGGTCCACGCCGGAGGCGGCGCAGGCCATCTTCCGCGGGCTGCAGAGCGTATTCGCGCCGAGGGGCGTTTATCTCGCGGCACAGTGCTGCGAGCATCTGAACCGCGCGCTCATCGTGGAGCACGAAGCGGTGCTGAACGCGGAGATCGTCAACGTTCTGCCGCAGCCGAAGGCGGGCAGCTCGTTTGCGACGGCTGCCTACGAAAGCTTCCGTCATCCCGTCGCGCTCGAGGAGATCCGCGCCGACGCAGGACTGGATATCGGCGGCACGCTCATCGGGATGCACCTCAAGAAGGTCGCCGTTCCCGTGCGGCTCAAGCAGGATCATATCGGGCAGGCCATCGTGCTGGCCGCGCGTGTGCGCCCCAAATTCATCGGCGGCGAGCGCGCCATCTACAACGAGGAGCTCAAGAACGGCTATCCGGATTTCGACGCAGAGTAAGAGAAAAGCACCGCGAAAGCGGTGCTTTTCTGTGTTCCTGCCGTTTTATTACGCCAAGGCGGCAGAATAATGGCCATCGAATAGCAGCGCAAGGCTGCGTCTTGCCTGCTGTATGCCCGATTTGATTCACGGCGCTGCCGCGCCGCCCCGCCGTTCGGCGGGGCCCCGGTCGATCCGATGGCTCGGAGCCGCCTTACGCGAGAGCGGCAGTGATAATGGCCATCGAATAGACCTCCTGCGCGTTGCAGCCGCGGGAGAGGTCGTTAATGGGAGCGTTCAGACCGAGCAGGATGGGGCCGTAGGCGTCGAAGTTGCCGAGACGCTGGGCGATCTTGTAGCCGATGTTGCCGGCGTTGATGTCGGGGAAGATGAAGGTGTTAGCATGGCCGCCGACGCCGTCGGTAATGTGCTTGGTCTTGGCGACGACGGGGGAGACCGCCGCGTCGAACTGGAACTCGCCGCCGATGGGGGTGTTGGGCATTTCAGCCTTGGCCTTCTCACAGGCATTGTGCATCTTGTCGACGTCCTCGCCCTTGCCGGAGCCGAGCGTGGAGTAGCTTAGGAAGGCGACCTTGGGGTCGACGCCGAAGATCTTCGCGCACTTGACGGTCTCGCGGCAGATCTCGACCAGCTCGTCCTCATTGGGCTTGATGTTGATGGCGCAGTCCGCCATGGCAAGCACCTCGTTCTCGCCGGACGCGGCGGGACGGACCATGATGAAGCAGGAGGAGACGATCTTGTTGCCGGGCTTGGTCTTGATGAGCTGCAGCGCGGGACGCACGGTGTCCGCAGTGGAGTAGGTCGCGCCGCCGAGCAGGCAGTCGGCCTTGCCCATCTTGACGAGCATGGTGCCGAAGTAGTTGCCCTTCTTCAGCGCGTCGCGGCACTGCTCGGGCGTCATCTTGCCCTTGCGCAGCTCGACCATCTGCTCGACCATCGCGTCCATCTCGGGATAGTTCGCGGGATCGGCGATCTCGGCGCCGCGGATGTTGAAGCCGGCGTCCTCGGCGGCCGCGGCGATCTCCTCGGGGTTGCCGACGAGCACGGGCTTGAGGAAGTTACCGGACAGCAGACGGGCGCTTGCCTCGAGAATGCGGGGGTCGGTGCCTTCGGTAAAGACGATGGTTTTGGGGCTCTTTTTTAGGGTTGCGATCAGTTGACCAAACATATAGAGATTCCTCCGAATTTCTATGCCGCAGGGGGGCGGCAGGAATTAACGTGAACAGTATACACCTCTTTTTTTTGTGTCTCAACACCAAATCATAAAAAATTTACAATTTTTCCATGATTTTTTGAAATGACGAAAAACGGGCTAAAATCCGCAGATGTTGTGCCGAAGGTGTACAAAAACGCGCAGATGTGGGGCGGCGCCCAGCCGCCGTGCGCCGCAGTCGGAGAGTCCTTGCGGAAAGCGGGGGTTGACGCGGCGGGAAAAAGAGGGTATCATAGCATTTGTTACAAATTGTAACCTTTTTAACGTCTTATGAGCTTGCGGAGTGAACATGGAACAGCGCAAAGGGAAGAGACAACTGAATCAAGGCGCGCGCGTCAAGCGCACGGAAGGAAAAGAAAAGCTCGACGACCGGAGTGCGGAGCACACCCGGGAGGCGACGGCTGTCAGAGCGAAGCGGACGGCGGAGACAAGAACAGCCCGCGGCGCGGAGACGTCGCTGGGGCAGAAGCTCAAAGCGATCCACGGCAAGGTCCGCAAGGCGGTGCACGAATCCCGTGAGCGGAATTTTCCGGAATCCAACGGCGTGGCGGGTCAGCTGCTGCTTTTGCTATGCGGCCTTGCGGCCTACTGGGGCGCGCTGGGACGCGAGAAGCTGCGCCTTGCGCGGCGCAGCCATATCCGCCGCACCGGCGGAACGTCCCGCGCCGCAAAATGGCGCAGGAAAAAGTATTACCCGCTTGCCTTCGGCGGTGCGGCGCTGGTGATTGCGGCGACAGCCGTTTTCGTCTCCCGCTATACCTTCGGCACCACCGTGATCTACGAGGGACAGGTCCTCGACACCGTGGCGAGCGAGCTTGAAGCGAAGCGCGTCACGGCGAGCATCGCGGACATCACCTCGGAGACGCTGGGCAGAACGTTTACCTTCTCCGACAGCTCCATTCAGTACACGAGCGGTCTGGTCGAGCGCAGCGCGGTCGTGGACCGCACCGAGCTGGAGGAGGAGCTGACCGACGAGATGGGCCTTGTCACGCAGGGCTACTCCCTCTATATCAACGACGAGCTGATCGGCTCGACGCAGTATGAGGGTGCGCTGGAGGGCCTGCTCGACCAGCTCAAGGAGAGCTATATCTCCGAGGATACGCTGACCGTCGACTTTGTCGAGGACGTCCGTATCGCCAAGGGCTACGTCCCGACCGACAGCATCATGAACCTCGGCCAGATCGCCGAGATCCTCAACTCCACGAAGGAGGGCGAGGTGACCTACACGGTCGTCAAGGGCGACACCTGGAGCGGTATCGCCAACAGCCACGGCATGACAACCAAGGAACTGCTTGCCATCAACCCCGACTTCGACATCAACCGTCTGCAGATCGGCGATGAGCTGACGCTCTCCAACGCCGTGCCGTATCTGACCGTTATGGTCACCGAGCGGCAGAACTACGTCGAGGATATCCAGTACGACATCACCTACACCGACGACGCGACCATGTACAAGGGCGACTACAAGGTCCTCTCCAAGGGCGTCTACGGCACGGCGGACGTCGTGGCGGACGTCACCTATGTCAACGGCGAGGAGACCGAGCGCACCGTTATCTCCAGCGTCACGCTCACCGAGCCGGTCACCGAGCAGCGCGCGCAGGGCACCAAGGAGCGCCCAAGCTGGTATCCTACCGGCAGCTTCCGCTGGCCGACGAGCGGCCGCATCACCTCCTACTTCGGCTACCGCAACACCGGCATCCGCGGCGCGTCCACCAACCATAAGGGCATTGATATTTCGGTGTCCTACGGTACGCCCATCTACGCGGCGGACGGCGGCGTGGTCAGCTTCTCGGGCTACAAGGGCGCGATGGGCTATGTGGTCATTATTGACCATCAGAACGGCTTTAAGACCTACTATGAGCACAATTCCTCGCTCTTGGTTTCCGCCGGACAGACGGTGTACAAGGGCCAGCAGATCGCCAAGGCCGGCCGCAGCGGCGTCGCTAGCGGCGTCCACTGTCACTTCGGCATCCAGTACAACGGCACCTATTATAACCCGCTGAAATACCTGCCTTGATAAAATCTGGAAGGAGCGTCCTGTGAGAGGCGGCCTGCTCTTTCTGGAGATTGATCGCACAGACAACTTTCAAACCGTCCGCCACATCCCGCGTATAGCCGGCGGCATAGAGATCCCGGGTCAGTTGGTTCTGTCCCATGCTCATATCCCCGGACACGGAACCAGCCCAAAGTGGTTTTCCGTCACATAGCGCAGATTTTCCACCGTGATCTGATACTCCTCCGAGATACCGCCCTCACATACGATCTGCCGGTAGCCCAGCGCACGGCTACATCGCTTATTCTATGAGTTAACATCGCCGCTGCGGACAGGGCGGACGATGTCCGGATGCCATGCCAGTTTCCCAGCATCTGAATAGATGGGTTTCATATCATTTTCCTAAAAATGAAACAGGACGTACAGACTTTTTACAAGTCTGTACGTCTTTCGCAATATGCTGCCATGCGGCAGCGATTTTTAATGACACCGTCCGCATCGAACTCGTTCAGCAGCTCTACAGAATGTGTGGAAATAATGATCTGGTTTTCGTTGGAAAGCTGATGCACAATCTCAGAGAAAACCGTGATTGCATAGGGGCGGGCAAAGCCCGGGCCCATCAACGATGATGGTAGTCGGCTGCAACCTCATCGCAGTTCGGCTTGAAGAAGTTTTTTAACCGATGAAGGAATATAAGCGGTATTTTATTATTGGAAATGTTACGCTCCTGCTTGACTCTGGCGCCTTTAGCTTTGGCGTTTACCTCATGAGAGGCCCGAAGTGGCAATTCCCAATTAGAGATTGCAGGGCAATAGGATAAATAAAAGAAAGTGACCACAAAGTGCAAGGCTCTGTGGTCACTTCTTTGCTCCGCAAACCGGGCAACAGATAATCCGTAAAGTCGATGCGGCCGCCCCGCCCCTCTTCGAGCACGCGGACAACGGCAAGGTTTTCTTCCACGTCCACGACATCGATGCGGGACTTGAAATTGGGATCGCCGTCGGCTGTGTCAACATTGTGGTAGAATTGTTCAATGGAGCCATGCTCCAGAACGCCGTCCAGAAAGCCGAACAGGACCGCATCCTCGGTAAAGAGTTCCTTTGCATAAGCGCTATTGCCTTCTGTAACGCTCTTGATAAACTTCTTTGCAGCTTCCTCTACAGCCTAATATTCTTTAATTTCGCTTTTCATCGTTTTATTTTCTTTCGGTTTAAATTTATAACAAAGCGGTGGGCTTCATTATTTTTAAATATTGTTGGCAATTTCATGGCCATTCCAAATCGCACGCAAATTTGGCAACGCACTTGTTTCCACTCAGACTCTCCGAAACTGGCGGGGAAGCGGTGCCGCAATTTCGCATGGCTGCGCCTATCTAAGCGACGCGAATGCGATTCGCCCTGGAGCAACTCCTCTGTCAAGCATGAGTCCTGCGATCGTAATGAAGGATTGCAAGCCCTACCTTGCCGTGGGTGCTGTCGGCGGCCCTCGTATCATCAGCAGTACACTGCAAATGTTCCTCAATGTGGTCGACAACGGCATGATGATGGATATGGCGTGGGGCGGTATTTGCGCGGAAAACATGGTTTCGCTCAATCTCGAGGAGGATCATAAGACCACCGAGAACATCAAAAAACGCGGCGCATTCACGCTGAGCATTGCGGACATCCCCCATATTGAAGCTGCCGATTTCTTTGGCATTGCCAGCGGCTGCAAAATGCCGGACAAGTTCGAACGCAGTGGCCTGGCTGCAGTGAAAAGCGAAAAGGTAGATGCACCCATTGTGCAGGAATTCCCGCTGACGCTGGAGTGCAAGGCCGTCGAAAACAAGATGGAGATCTACGGCCGCCATATCATCGGTGAAATCGTGGGCGTTCTGGCAGATGAGTCTGTGCCGGACGAAAACGGCAAGGTTGATGCCGCGAAGCTGAACGCTTTTGGATTTGATCAGTTCCGCAACGGATACTACGCCGGCGGCGAAAAGGTTGGTCAAGTGTGGCACATTGGCGCACCGCTGATGAAAAAGTAAAATACAGCTATATGTCAACTGCCCGGAAGCGCAAATGCTGCGTTTCCGGGCAGTTAGTCTATTCATAATGCCTTACCATATCATTAGCCGCTTCATTTTCGCTCCGGAATGACGCGGCGTTCCTCTATGAAGTCGGCAAGCATTTGCTGGATGCGTGTCGGCTTTTTCTTCGAATGCGTGAGATAAATGCTCCGAATGGCCAGAGGGTCATCGAGCTGATAAAACCGCACGCGGTCAGTCGGCGTAACATATTCGGGAATGGTCGAACGGAGAAAGGAAATCCCACTGCCTTCGCATACGAGATAATACGCCGTCATCATCTGCGAGACATAAAGTGAGATGTGCGGTGTAAAGGCCGCATTTTTGCAGATAGCCATGCTGCGCTCATAGATGTCGTTCCCGCGACCCAGCATGATGAAATTCTCCTGCGCGAAGGCCGACAGCGGTACGCAGGGCTTTGGCGCCCCCGTTTTGTTTCGATTTAGGAACTCCTCAAAGGTATAGCTGTAATCCGATAGTGCCGCATTGATCGCGCGGCCTGTGGGGACAGCAAGGATGACCTCCTCTGTACACCACTCCTCTGAGGAAAAGTCTGCCGGGTCAGCGCGTTCCGCCTCCAGCACAAAGTCAAGTCTGCCATCACGAAGCTGCTCAAAAAGCGACGAGGTGACGCCTTCCTCAAAGGACAGCGCAATGTTTGGATACATCTGGCAAAATTCCTCCAGCATGGAGGGGAGCACATAGGTGCAGAAGAACATTGAGCTGCCGATCCGCAGATGCGCGGTCGATGCGGCAGAAAGCTCGGAAAAATGCTCCTTGATTTCCTCCTGCACGGCAAGGATCCGCTCGATCTGCCGAATGTAGTATTCTCCTTCCTCCGTCAGCGAGATGGGCGAGGTGCTGCGGTCAAAGATCTGCGCGCCTAATTCCTGCTCTGTTTTTTTGACCGCCGCGCTCAACCATGGCTGAGAAACGTAAAGCCGCCGCGCGGCCTTGGAAAAGCTCCGCTCCCGGTACACGGCGTAAACATATTCCATGTGAGAGAGCATACAAAGATCCTCCGTCAAATTCTACTCTATACTAATTTTCTTATAACCGGTTCATGCTTTGCGTATTTTACAGCGCGCAGCACCGTTGCTATACTCAAGGCTGTAAAGGTTCTGTACGCGCCGCTTCGTACAGTATAGCAACAAACAAACCGCTTGTCAAAGGAGAGTGAGGTACTGTGCCTAAGATCGCAGCAAGAATGGACCGCATGGCCCCATCCGGTATCCGAAAGGTGAATGAGAAGGCGCTGGCCATGGAACGCGCCGGCGAAAAGGTCATTCACTTTGAAATTGGCCGCCCCGATTTCGACACACCGGATTACATCAAGAAGGCCGCCATCGAGAGCCTGAACGCCGGAAATGTGTTCTACACTTCCAATTTCGGCACAATGGAGCTGCGCGAGGAGATCGCCAAAAAGCTAAAGCGCGAGAACAACATCGACTATAAGCCCACCGAGGTGCTCGTCACCGCCGGCCTTTCCGAGGCCGTGTTCGCGGTGCTCGCGACGATCCTCGACGAGGGCGACGAGCTGCTTGTCCCCGACCCCGTCTGGCTCAACTACATCAACGTTCCCCGCCTGCTCAACGCCGTTCCCGTGACCTACGAGCTGCGCGAGGAGAACGGCTATCAGATCGACCTTAAAGAGATTGAAGCCAAAATCACGGACAAGACCCGCGCCATTGTCATCGTCACACCGAATAACCCCACTGGCGGCGTGCTATCCGAGGAGACGCTCAAGGGCCTTGCCGACATCGTCCTCCGTCACGACCTAATGGTCATCTCCGACGAGGTGTACGAGCGGCTCATCTACGACGGTGAAAAGCACATCAGCATTGCGTCTCTCCCCGGCATGAAGGAGCACACCTTCACCATGAACGGAATGTCCAAGGCCTACTCCATGACCGGTTGGCGCCTGGGCTACGTCGCTGCACCGGAGGAGTACATCACCGTGCTCAACAAGTTCCACCAGCACAACACCACCTGCGCTGTCTCGTTCGGGCAGGCCGCCTCCGTTGTGGCGCTGCGCGACGAGGGCGACGAGGTCAACGAGATGGTTAGGGAATACCAGCGCCGCCGCGACTATGCTGTGGACGCCATCAACGCCATCGACGGCATTTCCTGCCTCAAGCCCAAGGGCGCGTTCTATATCTTCATCAACTGCAAGAAGCTCGGCATGAGATCCGCCCAGCTCGCCGACTATCTGCTTGAGAACGCGAAGATCGCGCTTGTCCCCGGCGACGTGTTCGGCCCAGGCGGCGAGGGTTATTTGAGAATGTCTTTTGCCAACAGCTACGAGAATATCGTCGAGGGCTGCAAACGGCTCGGCGAGGCCGTCGCCAAGCTGCGGGCCAAGTAAAAATCAACCAAAGACAGGAAAAGGAGAAAATTATGAGCAAAACGACCGGAAAGAAACTCAGTCTTGCCGCAAAGACTTTCATCGGCTTTGTACTCGGTATTGTGATCGGCCTCATTTTCAAGGAGAAAGCCAGCATCATCAAGCCTGTCGGCACCATCTGTTACTATATATTTGCCCCTTGGTTTATGGCAGCCAGCCATAGGCATGGGACA
>ERZ808245.281-NODE-281-length-28346-cov-3.875791_pt1 | contig 28346 bp, 6 predicted proteins | sample MGYA00521243_ERZ808245 | MGnify/ENA primary metagenome ERZ808245 (study PRJEB31516, sample SAMN03275576) | gut metagenome | biome: mammalia-associated habitat; material: feces | host: Papio cynocephalus | place: Kenya | collected 2012-07-07 ... | reverse complement strand
TTTGTGCATTTTTTGTGCATTTTTTGTGCATTTTTTGTGCATTTTTTGTGCATTTCAAAATGACTCCTCAAGCGGGCGAGTTACCCGCTCAAGGTCATTTTTTTAGCGAAGAAATTAAGAATCCTTTTCAAAATTAAACTTCTTAATCTCTTGGTCTATTTTTTCGCTATCCCATGACGTCCCCGTATCGCTCTTACGCTTGTAGGAATAAAGACTTTGAAGGGTGTTGGCTGACTGAGTTGTTTGTGTTATATACTTATTATCTCCATCGCCTTTTTCGTTTGCGTTTCTAACGTTCTCCTTAACTGAACCGTCTATTGTTGAACCGCCAACATAAGGCAATTCACTTCCAGCATCACACTGCATGTTGTAATAACCTGAAACGACTTTGCCTGGAATATTATAGCAAATCCAATCTGGACCTTTGTCCGTTCTGAATGTAAGAGCATACTCGCTAGCTTCCGCATAAGCCCCTGAGTTGTCATACCATGCTTCATCCTCTTTTTTAATCGTACCCTTCTCATCAGCTGGAGCTGAACCGCTGCTTATATCAAGTCCAACAGAAGTTCCTATCTTTGACGAATACTTATAAACAGTTTTTGCAATCCTAGCTGTATATCCGCCTTTTCCATCAGCCGAAGTAGCTGATTCCCACGACAATTGGTAATAAGCCGTTAGATAACTTTCTTTAAAATTATCTATTCTATCAGCCCATGTAATATTTACTGGTTTTTCCCCTTCAATTTGCTTAACTTCTGGCTTATAGATGTCGCTCTCGCCACTTCCTTTTGCAATAATGACACTATCTCGTTTTGCATAGCCGACATATTGACCACGGCGTTCGTAGATGATATCTTTATAGACTTCATCCTTGTCATCATCAAAAGATTTGTCTTTATCTTTTTCAGCATTTTGCTTGTAGTAAGCATAGCCGTTTATATCGGTTGTGCTGCTGCTGTTTTCGTCAATATAGGCTGATGTTGCCTTTCCGATCAAGCCACCTATTGCACCTTTGTAAATTTCATCAAGTGCAGATTGAATAGCACTCACATTGTTACCTGAGATAGTTGAAGAAATGTTATTAGTTTCCCAGGTTGGTTTTTCTTTTGAAGGATTGTTGCCATTGCTTGTTGCTGTGCCGCTTGAGGTTCCACCTGTTTCGCTTGAAGATGAATCGCTTGTTTTGGCGTTCATGTCATATTGAGCGTTGATTGCTGCAGTGTTTTTTGAACCAACAATTTCATTTTTGCTAGCATCAGCAGTTGCAGCATAACCCACAAGACCGCCAACATAGATTTCTTTGCCAAGTCCAGTAAGTTCGCCATTATTTTCGGAGTTTACAATCGCACCACCCTTCATTGTTCCAACCAAACCACCAAAGAAGACAGGATTTGATTCATTTAAGACTCCAAACTGAGCAATATTCTTGACATCTATAACAGCACCGCCTTCATTTACTGCCACAATTCCGCCAACAGAAAGTCCTGTCTTTGTAAGCTCAATACCCTTGCCCTCAGTTGAAATTTGGCTTTCGCATTGTCCAATGGTTCCTTTGTTTATGCCAGCGATGCCACCAAAGTTATAGTTAATTTTCTCTTCGTTATATGCTTCATCAAAGTTCATTGCAATTATATTAAACATGTATGCACCACTTTCAACTAAGCCCACAACACCACCAAATGAGTCATGAATTTCTGGTTTGCTTTGTTCTGTTTTGCCATCTGCGGTTCTTTTTGCATAGGTCAAGATTTTGGTTTTAACTTTTGCTTTTTCTGTGTCGCTTGCAGAACCAAGTTTAGCACCACCTTCAACCATGCCCGCAAATCCACCGAAATATTCGGCACTTACATCACCAGAACTTTCCATGTCAACACTGAGTGAGAACTCACAACTATTAAGTTTAACTTGTGCGTTTTGTCCAATGGCACCCACAATAATGCCAGCCGCAACTGTTGCCTTCATTTTAAGATGTGAAGAAATAGTCATTCCGCTTTCTGATCCAAATTCAACTGTCTTTTTATCGTCTCCACCAATGTAACCTATAATTCCACCGACATATTCTCCTTGAAGTGTTTCGCCCTCAACTTGGGAAGGCATTTTTGCTGTTGACAAAGTTAAGTTGACTGTATCGAATATTCCCTCATCTACACGTCCAAAACGACCGCCCACATAACATGCACCTGATATTTTCTCTAAACCAAATGTCCCAGTTAGTTCCCACGATGCATTTGCTGAAAAATACCCAGCAAGACCGCCAGCAAATTCTCCACCTTCTACAACGTTTGCTTGGAAGTTGCCGCTCTTAACATCAGATGTTACGCCAACGATTGCACCTATTGCCCCACCAAGATATGTTTCTGTATTTTCAAAGGAGTTTCCAGTCTTTTCTGCCGTAACCTTTGAGCCGTCAGCAGACTTAACACTGTTAATAACACCACCGTTCATCACACCAACATATGCACCTGCAAAGCCTTTGCCCGTAAGTCTGACATTGCCGCCTGTTGGGGTGGCTTCGCCTTTTGCATCTCCGATTTCTGGTTCTTTGTTATCGTCATACACAATGCCGAATTGTCCACCAGTTTCGCCAGAATTTGGCGCACGAGTGTAACCTTTGTCTGTGCCGTTACTATCTCTATCTTTTCCAAGATAGCCTACCAGTCCGCCGACGTTTATACCCGAGATGTCTGGAGCTGTGCCGCCTACAAGGCTTCCGCCGGTCATCTTTCCGACCAAGCCACCTGCCGCAACTTCGTGAGCATGTTTTATCATGTCGTCAAGAGAATTTACATTTTCGTCATAGCCATTGTTGTAAATCTTATAATTTCCTCCGGTTACAACTGAGTTTCCCCCAACTGAAATTGTCGTTGCCTCATTATAGGAAGTTCCGCCGTTTGCAAATGAGCAACCTTCAATACTTCCGCCAGCAAGCCATGCAACTGCACCGCCAACGATTTTCTTGCCGTATATTTCAGTTTGATAAGTGCCGCCTACATTGAATTCGCCGTCATAAGACTCAACAATAGTAACTGCATTTTGAGTTGCTGCACTGAGTGAGCCGCTTAGCATGATGCCTGCATAAGCACCAGCGCCCATAATGTCCTTGCCGCCTTTGCCACGAACTATCAATCCACCAGTACCTTGAACTTCGCCTTTTATTGGCTTAATTTGTCTAATAAGTGCTTTGTTAATTGTAACGCCACCGTCAATTTTGCCAGCAAGTCCGCCACCATAAGTGGAATTTGCTATTGTTCCACCAACAATAAATGGATCTGTGTCTGAATCTTTGGTTGCTTGACCAATCGTGCCGCCTTTGGCTACACCTACAAGTCCACCAACCGCTTCTGCTTGTGACACTGTTGTGTCAACATACACGTTTGTTGCAATTACACTGGTATCCTCAAGACTTCCAACAGCACCACCAGCGATTGCACCGCTGATAATAGAACCATTTGCGTCACCAACAAGTTGAGTATCAACAACTTCAAAGGTTGATTCAACACTGAACTTAACTGATCTTGGAACGAAGACATCTCCTTCTTCGTATTTGCCAGTTGCATTGCCGTTCTCATCTTTTTCTTCGACTTGTCCTTTCTCCATTACGCCAAATTCAACATCGTAAACTGGGTCTTTTGAAGTGACTACATCGTAAGATTTTGTTAGGACATAATATGTGCCATTTGAATCAGAAGCCGTGCCGACACCGAAATTTCCGTTTGAAGAATAACTGCTTAATGCTGTAGCAAGTTTTTTAACAAACGCCTTGCTTGTGTGAACGACCTTATTTTCTACTGCGGTGTTTTCTCCACCAACATTAACTTTATGTGATCCATTCACCCATTCGTTAATATTAGCATTAACCTTCTCAAACAACGCTGAATCGCCACGAAGTTTTTTAGCATCTTGGAGTTTATACTCACCAAGATCCACGCCACTCCCCTCATAACCGTAATAAGTCCAGACTGATGAAGATGTTTCTGCAATTTGTAGCACGTAGCAATCTGAAATTTGTGAATTGCCTACCATTCTGCCGACAATGCCACCCACAACAGAATCTTCTTTTGGAATGACTTGTGCTTGAGAAACAACATTTTTCAGAATCGCATTGTTAAGTTCACCAATAACACCGCCCGCTGCTCCACCTTTGCCTGCAGTAACTTTTACGTTTTTACCATTTGTGCCGCTGCCAAAGATGAAGTTGAGTGACAAGGTTCTCTTATCTGTGTCTGTTATCGAACTATCAAATTCCACACAACCGATATATCCGCCTGTTGCAATCATACCGTTTTGAATTGATTGGCTTCTGACGTCAACATTTACTCTAGAGTAAATCTTCGTCACTGTTTTGTCGCCTACTTCAAGATTTGCTTCTACGTCTTTAATAGGACTTGTAAGATAACCGATTGCACCGCCGACATAGGCAGATTTTAGGACTTCATATTCAACTGTTTTGCCAAGAAGATTGTAACTTCTTGTAAAGCCGCCCACGTTGACGCAATTTGCAATAACAACACTCTTAACATTTGTGTTGGTTCTTACGCCAGTTATGCCACCAATGTTGCCGCCCCCATAGACACCAACTGCACCACCAGCATAACCGTTTGTTGTTACCACTTCTTCACCTGAGGCTGGTTCTGAAATTGTTGGTTCTGAACTTCCACTTTCACCGCCAGTTGAGCCACCACTTTCGCCACCAGAGGTTTCACCGTCACCAACTATTGGGTTGTTTGAAGTAATAGATTGAGTCGCATTTGTGCCATTAGGCTCATCACATTTTCCAGCGAATATTGTTATTGCTGGGCTGAAGAAACTTGAAGTTTCCTTTGAGTCCGTTCCGACTGCACAAGAGCCAGAAATCATTGCTCCTTCCTTAACCGTTCCAGCAAGACCACCGGCAAATTGAGGAGAAGAAATTGTAATCTGTCCACCGAGCAAGAAGCCGACTGGGTTTGTGAGATATGCAAATGCACTGCCCGCCACGGTTGTCATATACATCTGGCTGCCTTTTGACATCTTGCCAATGCCGCCGCCGGAGTACTTGGCATGAGCAACTTGACCGGAGTTGGTTGCACGGAATATTGCCCAGTTACTTAGGTCTGGAGTTGTGATTGATGGGCTTTCCCATTTAGTTTGACCGTCCCATGTTGTCCTGATAGAAATTTCATGCGAGGACAATGCCGCCTCTACGTGATTGTCGTTTACACTTGCACCGTCAGCAAGACCAATAAGTCCGCCCGCCGCATAGGAGCCAGAAATTGACCCGTAGTTTGCAACAATACCATAAAGTGGTTCTTTTTCATTAAATGATACAATCTTTGCACATTTGCTTGCATAACCTATGATACCGCCTGCATTCTCATCGCCCATAACTGTTGCAAAGTTGCTTGAAAGAGTAACTATGATATTGCCTTCGCTTGAAACGGCTTTCTTCAGATCATGTTCATAACTCACATCTTTGCCATTTACATCTTTTCCATTTGATTTGAACTTTTCTGAACCAAACTGCTGGTTAATAACTGCACCAATAATACCACCAGCAGAACCAGATGACGCAATGACACCCGATTGGAATGCACTAAGAATTGTTGTCCATGGTTCACCTGGGTTTACGCCAGCAAGTTTTATGCCAAATGACAAGCACAAAGAGAATGTAATTGGTTGACTTGTTCTAACCATTCCCACAATGCCGCCGCTTGCGCCGCCGCCAAGTTTGCCTACGTCTGTACCTGTTTCATTTTCTTCTTTAATTGCCGCCAAGTCTTCGTCTGTAAACGCAACAATTGTATCTAAGTAATTAAGTCTTGAGTCAATGGAGTCTGAACTTGAATAATTGGTTGATTTTGACTTAATTGTATAGTTGTACTGATTTACAACAACACCATTGATATATGTTGAAACTGGAATTCCTCCGTCAAAGCCAACATCGCCAAGAAGGCTTAAGATTGGTTTAAAGAGGGCTGAATTGAATGAGAAACCAAGTCCAAATTGACCGCCAAGTTGGATATCAATAAGAGATGTTGGGTCATCATCAATCATAACATCAACTGTAAATCTGTGTGCATATTTCTTTGGACTCTTGTCAAGTGCTTTGTTAATTGGTCCTGTAAATTTTCCGTCAATAAGGGACTGAATATCATCTCCAATATCTTCAACAGATTGTGAAATTGTAGTGCCACTTAAAGTTGTAAGAGCACCAGAAACTTTTGGAGCATAGAGGAATGCTGCAAGGTTTGGGAAAACATAACCTAGGTTAATCATTCCACTAAGTTTTGCAGTGTCAGTTCCAGCAGGACTTACCCCACTAAGATAACCGATACAGCCACCACTTATTGAACCAATAACAATACTGGTTAGAGAAGTGATGACAAACCCGTTGCCGTTAAGTGCATATGTAGATAGGTCTGGCATTTCACCATTATTTTCGCTCATTTCTGTAACAATTTTAACAAGAAGTTTCATAATTGAATTTGAGTCAACGTTGCTGCCAAGGCTTTGAATTTTGCCATTATTAAGAACACCAACAATGCCGCCTGCAATACCAGTTAAAGCCCACACTGTGCCACTGTTGAAAGTAAATCCGCCAGAAAGTTTGCCGTTTTCATCTTTCTTCCAGTTTGCCTCAATGCTTCCGCCGTCCATAACGCCAACAATGCCGCCTGTAACTCTAAGTCCCATAACGAAACTATAGTTAGTTGCACCTGATATGAAAGTTTTTCCTGAGGAGCAGTTGATAACACGTCCGTCATTAAGATAACCAACAATTCCACCCGCAACATTAGGGAAACTTAAATAGAATGCAGGGTTAAAGATGTTTCCAATTGTTCCTTTAAAATCGTTCCAAAGGTCGCCATTTCCTATTGACGAGAATAATGCTCCCACGCCGTCAGAGTAGTTTACGCAATCTTCCACTCTTGCTTTTTGCATGTAACCAACAATGCCGCCTGCAAAGGACCTTATCATGTAGCCACGAACAAGAGAGTTGCTTGAACAATTTCTGATAACAATATTATTTGAACTTGTTGTTGCAACTGCAAGTCCAGCAATGCCACCAGAGAACTCTGTGAACATTCCACCGATTGAATTAACCTTAAATTCTTCACCAGATGTTTGATTAAGTTTAACTTCGCTGTTACATTTTTCAATTATAACATCAGCATTACTTTGACTTATGCCAGTACATTCAATAGCACCAACAATACCGCCCGCTGCACCGTCTTCAAGGACTGTCGAAGCAGTCAATGCCAATTCCAATAGAGCGCTTGCACCAGCTTCTTCGCTGAATGAGCCACCAATTGAGAAAGATTCTGCAGACTTATCCTCCATCTTCTTTGTAAGGATACCTAAAATAATTTTTCTTAGTCCCATCAACGCTTGTCCGCTTTTAGTTTGGTTCTTATTCCCATCTGCGTCAGTCCCAGTAGCTTCGCCAAAGTACCCTTTGTCGCCAGTTATAATATTTTCGCTTTCACCTCTAATTTTGCCTTCGATATCGCTTTTAACATTCAATGAAATACCTGCCCCTATAGACATGCTGGTGTAAATTTTAAGTTTTCCGTTTGCTTTCACCGCACCAGTGTTTTTGGCATTGATTATGACAATGACCGAACCACTGCTTGTTGCCTCACCAACGATACCACCCGCTCTTGTTGCTGCAGAGATAAATGCTGCGTTAGTAACATTGTCTGCGTTGGCATTTCCAATGTCACCTTTAACAATTCTTCCAACAATACCGCCAGAAACTGAATATCCATCAATAACGAATGTAAGACTTCTCTTAATGTTCAAGGCTTTGTTATCATCCAATGCATCGTTTATGGTGCCAGTTGTATCTTGCACATAACTGTAGATTATGTCAATCGCTTTTTTGAATGTAAGGTTTTCATCAGAAGCAAATTCATTTTTCGCTTTTTTGTAATACTCTTTAAGTTTTTCCCATGTATCTTTTCTTGTTACGTACTTCTCTTTGCTAGCGTCAAGAGCAACATCTTCTGGGACAATCCATGGGTTTAGCAAATCCCAAATGATATCTGTTTCTACTCTTGCCTCTTGCAACGCCTTGCAACTGGTGATTGTGCCGCCGTTCATGGAGCCGACTATGCCGCCTGCGAGAATTGTTTGCGAACTCTTCATGTCGATGTTGCCTGCGTAGGTGCAGTCTGAGATATTGACATGTGCGCCGTTTGCTTCGACAACATTTCCGACAATGCCGCCGACCATAATTGAATAGTAGCCTGCAAGATATTTGATTTCATAGGAAAGTTTTGCTGAGCCTTGAACTGCTGATTTTCCATCACTACTAACTCTACCAAACACACAGTTTTCAATTATGGTAGCACCAGCGGTTGCTTTTGCAAAGCCTACAATGCCGCCTAAGTTGACAGTGCTTGCAAGAACGTCACTCATTGAGATAAGGTTCATGTCTGGTTTTCCAGCAGAGTCTTTTTTCAAACTTGTCATTTCGCCATATTGGGTCATTCTTGTGTCTTTGAATGCTGGAAGGAATTGTTCGTAGGTTTTATCATTTGTTGAAACAAAGTTTCTTGAAGCGATTCCGACAACATTTTCACCTGCTACGACGCAATTTGTAATTTTTCCACCATACACAGCACCAGCAATGCCACCCGCACCATATATGCCATAAACTTTCACGTTGCTACCTTCTTGAATTTCTATATTTGAAAGTTCACATTCCAAAAGTCCCACAACGCCGCCAGAGTATGACCTTGGTTGAACGACTTGATTTATGCTCATTCCGCCACCAACTGTGACGTTTCTTAAAACGCCTCTGCCGCCGTTTTCTTCCTTAAACTTAATGCTACCGCCAGTCATTATGCCAACGATACCGCCAGAATAACTTGTAGAGTCTGATGTTTCATCATATGCCCCAACGGACAAGTTGCTGTCTTTATTCGAGAATATGCCTGATATTGTTCCCTTTTGCATCAAGCCAATGTATCCGCCTGCAAATGCTGGGATATCGGAGTACAAGTTGTTTTTTGGGTCGAGATAATAATTTGATTCGCCGTTTATAAACTTGGCTTTGACTGTCACGTTTGTTATTCTGTTTGTAATAATGCTTGGAAGCGCTTCGCCGCCACTTCTTGAAACCCCTTCATACGCCAAGAGGTCGTCTTTTGGAAGGTCGTTTAAGTCAATGCCTTGAACTATTGTCCATGTTCCAACTTTGCTTTCGCCACTTTCTTCCAATGTGAAATTTGCCCCAACGGTTTCTGTTTTGACTTCCGAAATGAAGAATGCTGCGAAGAATTGTGTGTTGACAACCCAAATTGACATATCATTGTTGTTTTTATTCTTTGCATCGCTCTTTTTCTTTTCAAAAGTATTCTTGTCTATTGTAAGCGAGCCGAAATCTCTGCCGAGGTCATTTTTAAGTTTCGCAACAGTAGCGTCATCCAGTTTGTAATATTGACGAATAACCTTTCCTGTGCTTTCTTCTGTTTCCTTAACTTCTGTGAAGTTGTTGCCGTTAATTTTAGCAACATTTGCTTTAAACAAGTTTGCCAAGTTGCCGTTGAAGACATGGTTTTCACTTACAACACCAATGTTACTAATTATTGCATTCTCATCATCAAGGACGCCTGCGACAAGACCAGTTTTTGAGTAACTATTTGCAAATGTAATGTTTTGAACAACAGTTGCAACATTATAGTCTTCCTCTGAGTCGCTGCCAGTTTTCTTCACTTTAATTGTTGCTTGGTTATCATGAGCAACGATTGCACGGACAAGACCGTTTGTTGAGTACATATTGACGACTTGAGTTGTGTTATTTCCGTCCATGTCAATAGCACCGTCCAAGTTGCCATAGAATTCCATGCTTTGGTTATCCCAACTTTCAGACCAGTAAGTGACTTTTGAGTATTTTGCAAAGTTCACTTGAGTTTTTGTAAATCTGTAATATCTATATTTTGGAGATGTACCAATGTTGTTTGAAGATACAAAGATGTCGAACAAGCCAGCATGTTTAACTGAATATGGCATATTTTCAAAGCCTTGCACTTTGCCACCACTCACAGGTCCTACACCACCGCCCAAAGAATTTACAACATCTGGAGCGTAGGAATTGCCAAGTCTATCTGCCAAACCGTTGCCAGTGTAGATACTATTGAAGTATTTTCTGACAAGTTTTGGGAATGGTGATTCGCTTGAAATGTTTTTATCTCTTGTTGTTCCGCTGAACACATTGATATAGTTCTTGGTGATATATCCATAGTTAAACCAAGTTGAATCAATGCCAATTGTGTTTTCTGCACTGGATGAGCCGTCTGCATAACTGAAGAAGTCAACAAGTTCGCCTTTCAAAGCACCAGTCGATTTATCCCTTTCTGGAACAATCCAGTGAGTTTGGAACATTTCTGCAATGGTTGCGTTGCTTGTGTTTGCAGTTTGAGTTGTGGAGTTTGTTTCGCCAGTGAATGACACTGTCCACAAATAGAAGCCTGTGCTTGAAATGAAGTTGCTGTTTACAGTTCTGTCACTTATTGAGGACATGTTCTGTCCTTCGTTGCCAGCAACATATGGAATGTAATCATAGTAAACTCTGTAGAAGTTTGCTGTTGCTTTCCAATTTGAGTTGCCGTCAAGTGGTGTAACAGAAGCAACTGGATAGGTTGCACTATATTTTGTTGTTCCCTCTGCAACTGCAATATCCGCCATTGTGTAGGAGTTTGAAATTACGCCATATGAACTTAATTTTGCAAGTGTGCCAACTGGAGTGACGTTGTTTGTGTCGGTCAATTCAATTGAGCCAGTGTAATAACTGTCGTAGATATTTCCAATTTTGTAGTTATCGCCAGTCCTTGTTCCGTTTGCAGAAACAAGTCCGCCAGCGCCAGAAGATATGTTGATATCAGCCATGCTGAAGCACTTGTTAATAACGCCATTGTTTGTGTAAACAAATGAAGAAACATCAAGACTTGTGTTGATTTTGCCAACTACAGAACTTGCATAGACAAAGCCTTCGTTGATATTTGCAAGTGGAGCAAATAAATCTTCCCTTGTATTTTCAATATCTCCAGAAATGTTGAGCATTAGCGCTGACACTGCAGAATTTCTGGTGATTGTGTCGAACACTGGAATTCTCTTATCGCCGTTTTTGGCAATAATCTCGAAGCCTTGAGCATTCAACACCCAGCCAACAGCCAACATAGTTTTCCCGCCAGTAATTTCATATTCTTTAACTGGAACTGACTTTTCAAGTTCTACATCTTTTGTCAAGATATAATATTTGTTGTTTTCAAGAACTGTAGCATTGTCGAAAGGAAGAGGTCTAAGTTTGCTACCCTCTTTTGTTGTGACTTTTGCTTCGCCTACTGCTCTATCTGCATATTTTGAGTAGAACTTGCTATAAATTTTGCTGTTTGTATCAACTTGAGTTCCTTTAAGTCCATCGTTATAAATCTCACCAAATACTCCATCACCATTATCGTCACTAAGTTCAGTTTGAGAAACATTCTTGACATTTGAAAGTTCATTTGAAACAAGAGCAATATTTTCGCAAGTTACAATGAGATTTGTGGAAACTTTTGCCATGTCATCGTCACGTTGTCTGCCACAAACTGCACCGATGTAAAGGTTCAATTTTTGTCCCATTGCATAATCTCTTATGGTTGAAGCGACAAGGACGTTTCTTGTGTCTGAAGCGTTGTCAAGCACTTTGCAATCGGCAACAAGTCCGCCGATGTATGTTGGGCTTTCTGGAAGGAACAATGACACAACATCTGCTGCATTGTTTGTGATTTCATCGTTATTACTTGTTGAACCCAAAACTCTGTTTAGAGTTATATCTCCAAGCACAACAGAAGTTGAAACTTTAAGTTTTGCGACTTTTGCAACAAATCCGCCAATACTCATAGAAGCAAATTGGTCGCAAATGATGTCTGCTGTGGAGATTGCTTTGTTAATGGAAATTGTGTCTGTATCTTTTTCTGTTTTGCCGACAATTCCGCCAACGAAAATTTGTGCGCCTTTTGGAACATTCTTTCCGCCGTTAAGAACTTTAAGGCTGTCTGCGTCCACAACAACACTGTCAAATGTGTAGGAACTCTTGCCAGTTAGATAGCCAGCAATGCCGCCGATTATAGCAGTGTTGAAGTTTGCACCTGTAAGTTGAAGTGAAACATTGCTATAAACATTTCTTATATCTTGTGCAGAACTTGTTGCCACAACGCCACCAAGCACGTACAAGTCGTCTGTTCCCATTTCTGACAAGCAGTTAAGAGCAATACTTCTTTTGGCGTTGCCGTTTTCGTCAGCTGATTGTTTTACTTCAGCTTTTGAAATATTGAATGTGCTTATTGCAATAGCACCAGCCACATAGGAATTACCCTTTGCATAGACATTTATTGCCATGTCGTTTGCATAAATTTGACTTGCACTGCCAACACGAGAACTTTCCTCGCCTTGATTTGCAAGATATGAATCTGCCGAGCCTACAAGTCCGCCAACATAAATTGCATTTGTCTTTACATCTGAAGATGTCTTAAATGGGTGCTCGGAAGTACCAACATTGATAGTTCTGTTATTTACATAAACATTTTCCATTCTGCCAAGCATAGAGCCAGCCACGCCGCCAACACTAAGTGAACTTATTGCAATGTCTTGTTCATCATAAACAGTTATATCAACTTTAGATACAACATTTCTCAGTTCGCCTTTTATTGAGCCAGCAATGCCGCCAACAGTGCGAGCGGTTGAGCCTTTGCAACCATTATAATTTACGTTCAAGCCAAGGTTTGCACTTGAGTGGCTGATATTTACAACAGTGTTTGCAGAAGTGCCAACAAGTGTGCCAAATGTTGTAGCATTTGTGCTAATGGTATTAGATTTGCCAATCTTGAGGAAGTTGTTTTCATTATCGACAAACTGCAATGTTGTGCTGTTGTACACGTATGTTGTTCCAGAGCCGCTGCCCACAACGAGATATGGGTTGCTATAGTTTTCAAGAGCGTTGCCTCTGTAATATGCACCTTGTGAAACAACTATTTGGTCGGCATCTGTGCCTGTGTAATCGTTAGAACCAGTTGTTGATGAAATTCTGCCATAATTGCCTGTCAAATCACCATAGACAAAAACATTGTTAATTTGCGTAGAATTTTCTGCACTTGCAACAAGTACAGCACCAAATGATTGTGTTCCATCTTTTGTGCCGCTGTAGTCATATGAAACATTATAATCTGCCACAACAACATTGAAATTGGAAAATGTTGCATTTCTTGTTGAAATGAACATTGCGTATTTTTCACTTGCATTACTTGATTTTAAGTTGATGTTAAATAGAATTGGTTTTCTTCTATAAACTTTAACTTCACTTCCAACAGTTTCTGTGTAGGTAATGTTTGCGCCGTACAAACTGCCTTCAAATGTTTCGGTGATAGGTCTGAATGATGTTTCGCTGCCAAAGTCAATGTCACGCATAATCATATATGTTTTGCCAGCAGTATTTTTTGCACCGAGTTTGTTGTAGAATTCTTCTGCAGTGTAAATTTTTTCTGTTGCTGCGTTGAAGCCATATTCAAGAACTGGCAACACGTCATATTCGTCATCACTATTGTTTGGAGCGTCATATTTCCAAATTTCTCTGCTCCACTTATCTGTTGAGAAATATCTATCTCTCGCTGCTTTATTTGCGTTGAGAGTTGTGGAGAAAAGTTTTAGGAATTGGTCTGGAAGAATTTTTTCAGACAAACTCTTATCAAGATATGTATCTTTCTTTCCGCCTTCGCCAACACCCCAATATTCAAAGATTGTTGCTTCTGATTCTTTTTCCTTGTATTTAGCCAAGTCGAAATTGCTATTTCCAAGTTCATCGCCAAATTGAATAGCAATTTCTCTGACATAATCGCAGCCAATGTTTTTCAAGCCGAAACGATTAACATAAATTCCGTTGTCGCCGCTTGTGATGTCAACAATTCCTTCGCTGTCTTCTGTTTTTTGATTGCTATAGAAGCCATAAAGAGCGCCAATCTTTCCGCCATTGCTGTCAAATTCCACAAGGCGAGAGAAGTCATCTGAGTTATATATGTTAAGAGCAACAATGTTTGCAAGGTGAAGTTTTGCTTCGTCTTGTCCAACTTTGTCAACAATCTTAATATATCCAGTTTCGCTATCTACAACTTCGCCAATTATTGCCCCGATATGAGTTTTTGAAGCGTCATCATTTGCTCTTAAACTTGCAGTTGTATAAACATTTGAGATAGTTCCCGAAGAACTTGCCCCGACAATTCCGCCAAGAGAGGTTGCATAGATATTTCTGACGTCAATTCTGTTGTATGAGTCAAGAATTGAGCCTGACCTATAGACCGTTGTTGAGGAGTTTATACCCACAAGCCCGCCAACAAATTCTGGAGTTCCACCAAACAAAGTGCCATTGAATGTATCTGTGTTCGTTCCGCCCGTTGTAACTGCAATGAGGTGATTATTAAGTTTTTCTGTTGTTTCTTTATCAAAGCCAACATAACTCTTGCTAATTTTGCCGAGATTGAATCCAGTCAAGCCGCCGACAACTTGGGAAGATGTTAATGTGGAGTTATTGCCAACGATGAAACTTGAATTTTCAACATAAGTTTCTTCGCCAACAAAGCCGAACAATCCACCAACATAATTTGAAAGGATATTTACATTCCCGTTGTAATTGCCATTATTGTCAACGCTTGCACCAGAGAGTTTGCTGTTTTGAACGAATGAGCCAACATGAACATTATCTACATTTACTTTGTCCATAAGGATACTGTTTCTGTCACTGCTTCTTTGGCTGAGAGAAACAACACCAGCAATGCCGCCTGCATAATAGACATTCTTTGGAAGATTGGAAAGTCTAAGGTTGCTTGCAGAAGCATAATTCCCGCCAGTGGAGATGTTTCTTGGAGCGATTGCTTCCCAAAGGTCGGTTGAGGTGATAACTCTTGTTTGAGAGCCTTGAGAGGAGGTTCTGCTGCTTGTAACAGAAAGATTTGACCTAATGTTTGAAATTCTGCTAAATCTTGTTCCAGTTGCAGAAGTTGTTGAATATGTGCTAGAAATAACGGCACCAGCAAGCGCACCAACATAATTGTTGCCTGTGATGTTCCAGTTGTCTTCACTTCCCATCGCAACAAGCGTAATGTTGCTTATCACACTATCAATAATTACACCAGCAAGTGCGCCAACAGCGGTGCAGTTGCCGGACACAATGGAGTTTACGCCCAGGGTCAAGTTCTTTACGCCAGCACCATAAATATCTTTGAAAAGTCCAAATGAATCTTCAGCACTTTCGCCGAGGTCAATGTTGGAAATTGTGAGATAGTTCCCGTCAAACACAGACACCGAACCTTGATTTGAAGTGTATTCAACACTTGATGAATATGTTGACCTTTTTTCCATAACAAAACTTTTTACAAGTCTAATGTTGCCAGTAAATTTTGATGTTATGTTGTTGTCAAAAGACTCTTGTTGTTTGCTTTTGAAAACATTGTTGTATGAATCTTCGCTATAAACAAGATATGGGTTTTTGACTGTACCTGCGTCATATCCTTGAATATAGTTAAAATAATATTTTGTAACAATTCCTTCTTCTGTTTCTGTTTGTCCACGAACACGTGCAGACATTGTAACATTGTTTGCACTCAAAAGTTCTGGATAGCCATAAATGCCGTCTTTAACAATAGTCCAAACGCCGCCACTGCTTTCATAAGTGCTTGCCCTAAGTGTATCTGGGTCAAATGCAAAGCCATTGAAACTTCCTTCGGAGATAAATTCGTTGATTGTTGCACTGTCGCCCTCTTCCTCGTTTGCATCGCCAGTTGAAAGCATGATTGCTCTTTCGTGACTTCTTTCAACGTCATCGTCTTTTTCCATTAAGAAGTAGCAATTTTCAATGGTGCCATATTTAAGTGAAGTTTGAGTTGGTCTTCTTGAAGAATCAACATCAACTCCGTTCAAGCAACCTTGGAACATTGCATGTGCATTCGTTGATTTAGATTTTACATAACTTAATGAGTAAGAAGTTCTGATTGTTGCTTTTTCACCCATTACATATACAAAGCCGCTTGCCACTGGGATGTTTATATCTTGTTCTGCGTCAATTCTGCTTGAAAGGCCATTTGAAACATAAGCATATGTGTGTTCGCCACTTATGTTAATGTTGGAATAGCAGTCTTCGACAAAGCCGTCATTGTAATACACAAAGCCTGATACAATGCCGTTTGTGTAAATGCCGCCACCATGTTTTCTGTTGTTTTGTCCTTCTTGAACAACTTGCACTCCGTCTTTCTTCACACCTTCCCAGCCAGCAACATATGAGCCATGAATAAAGCCGTCATTTGAAACTACAAAGCCAGAAGTTTTGATATTCTTTGTTCCATAAGAGCCAGAGAAAACTTCCATTTGCAAATTGTTTGCATAACTTGAAGATATTGTTCCGCCGTTGTCTGCAACAAAGCCAGCAACATTTCCAGCACCCTCAACACTCATAACAAGCACTGGGGCAACTGTTGAAAGTTTTTCTGGACTTTCTGTTGCGTCACCGCTGCTAGATTTTGAGAACACCATTACATTGTTTCTTCCAACACGAGAGTTGGTGATTGTTCCATTGTTTTGGGCAACAAAGCCTGCGATATTTGCATTTTTTGCAGTTTTATTTATCTTTATTGCAAGAGCATAACTTGCGTTGTTGTAACTTGAGATGTTGCTTGCAACTTGTCCATTTGAGGAGATAGAAATAACATCGCAGTTGGTGATTATGCCGTTGTTGATTGCAGCAAAGCCACCAAAGTTGACCGCATTGTAACTTGAAAGGTCAATGCCATCGAAGTTGCCGTTTAGGTCGCCCTGCATATTGTCAGGATAAGCAACAATAACATTCTTCACCAAACTATTTTGAGAAATTTCGCTGAAAAGCCCCAAATCTATTGAAGAATTTGTTGCGTTTGTGCTGTATGCAAAACTCTTAATTGTGATAACCTTTCCATTTCCATCAAAACTGCTAAAGTTTGCAGCGATTGGGTTCCAATCTGTAAGAGTTAGGTCGTTCATCAAAATGTATTCGCCGCCAGCAACCATGGCTCTAAGGTCTGCTTCTGTTTCAATAGGACGCAAATTTTCTTCGCCAAGAGATTCGCTGACAACAACAGTTGCTTCTGCTGAAATAACGAAGTCAGATTGAAGGATACTTGTTGGAACAGGAATAATTTGTCCGTTTTTGTAAACATAACTGAATTCAACTCTCAAATCAACCTTGCCAGATGAAGCCGAGCCTTGAAGATACATAACTCTTGGTTCATATGTAAATTCAATTCTGCTATTTCCGTCATAACCCAAAACATTTGAATCAATGCTTTGTCTTGTTGATGACGAGTTACCCATTATAACTTTGTTGACAACAAATGGAAGACTGTCACCAAAAGATGAAGAGTCAATGTTATATTCATTTTTGCTGCCGTCAACTGTTGCAAACCAATAAAGTGCTTTTCCTTCTCTATCTTCACCCACCATAAACACGCTTTGAGCGATAAGTTTTTCGATATTTTCAAGAGTTTCTTGTTTGCCGAAGCCTTCTACATCAATGCTCAAAACTCTTATTGAAGCACTTGTCATTTCGATAACGCCGTTTTCTGCTCCGCCGATGGAAATGCTGTTTATAACAGCGTCAACAACATTAACTGTTTCCACGTGGGTGTAAGAAACAATAACATTGTCAAGTTTAATATTGGTTGTAAGTTTGATATTTATCTTTTGTCCAACATTTGCACTTTCGCCAAGGACAAGACTTGTTTTCCCGTTTATTGTTTCAAGTGTTGCATAACTTGGCACGTCTTCATCTGCAATCTTATTGCCCGAAGCGTCTTCAACTTCAAGAGAAAGAGTTGCTTCAGCGCCGTTTGGAGTTATAGGTTCAATGTCAAGCCAATCTGCTTCCTCGCCAGCACCTGTGTAAGCGATTATTTTTCTTTCAGTCCCTTCATGAGTAATATTCATTCCAACGCCATAAGCACTTTGAATTGTAAACAAATGCTCGCTTGTGCTTGTTGTTTCAATAAGGTTTTCATTTTCAGAATCTGCTTGTTCGCAAGTGATTTCAATAGTAATTCTAAACTTTGCATCTCTGCTCACATCACTTGGAGCAAGAGTTTTTACATAAAGCCTTGCAACATTTGAAACGTCACTATCACTTTCGTCTGGGCCAAAGAAATATTGTGCATTGGTCAAAGATGCATAGTTTCCGTTTAGGGTGAAATCTCCCTTTGCATAGGAAGCAAGTCCAAGTTGCAAAGCGCCGTCTTCAATTCCTTGTTGCATTGGAGCATAAACAAGTGCATCTCTGCCGTCAGTTGAAGTAACTTTTACAAGTTGCATAAAACCAAGTCTGCTAGTACCGTCTGTGCAAGAAGATTTGACAACAACTTTTTTGATATTTGCATAATATGGGCTGATGTCAATGGCTAGCAGTCCGTCCTCTCCTGCAATCAAAGTGTTGGTCGGAACGTCTGTATAGGAATACACATATCCCTCAACAACATTGCCACTTGAAATTGTTGCAATTTCATCCACATAAGCGTAATGAGTAGTTGAAATGTTATCCACAACTTGTGGCACAACATGCACAACAATTTCTGCAGGTCTTGACGCAAGGGCGCCTTGTTTATCCCAAATTCTAAGTTTGTATAGGCTAATTTCAGATGTATTTCTCACATCTTCTTTAAGTATAAGTGAGAATTGATAAATATATCCCGAGCCTTGTTTTTGAGTTACAAATGGGCTGTGAGTTTCTGTATCTTTTTCTGGCAAAACAAATGGGAATTCTGCATCAGTTTTGTCAATTTTTTCATATTCGCCATTGCTTTTAAGTTTCAATACGTCATATTCAAGTTCTGGTGCTTCGTCACTATCTGCCGTCACAACAACAGAAAGATTGTCATTTCTAACTTCACCATAAAGTGTAATTTCTTTTGATTCGCTTCTTGTTGTGATGTTTGTTGCACCTGAAATTGTATTCAAATAGAAAGTCCAGTCGTCACAAATGTATTCAAATTCAACGCCATCTCTTGCATATTCCACAACTGGCTTAATTGTCCACACGCCAACTTTAAGGAATTTAAGTGAGTTTGCACTTCTGACAAACACAGCGTTATCTTTTTCTTCTTGAGAAGCAGAGTTAAAGTATTCTGCCGCTCTATTTCCTTCTGCGTCATAAACGTCAAGTCTAAGAGAATATCCCTCACTGGAAACTGAGGTCAAAACATATTGTGAATTGCCCAAAATGCCATAAATAACTCTGTCTTGCGTTACTTTTGTATATTCGCACAAAGTTGCAATAACATTCACGTCAACATTTGTTCCAACAGTTGTTGTTTTGCCAATGTAATCTTCTGCAAGAGTAATGCCCGAGTTCAAGACAAGTTTATCAAAGTTTCTTACAACATAAAGGTCAATTTCGCAAGAAACAGACTTGTTTTCTTTGACAACGATTTTAAGAGTTGTATAACCTGCATTTTTAAGAACAATATTTCCGTCTGAAGTTACTTCTGCAATATTGTTTCTTGACATTTCCAAAAGAAGATGAGCAGATTTAACGCCACTTGGAAGAGCAATTATGTCAAACAAATCTTGAACGGAAAGTGTATTTCTTTCTTCTTCGCTTGAAAGGTTGGCAACTATTGCCATACGTCCGTTTTGGAAGCTTTCATCTTGAAGTGCGAAGAATTTTGTTTTTGCAAAATTGCTTTCTGTTGTGTTAAATGTAAGTTTCCATTTTGTTTCATGGAAGTTTGCCACACCAGAATTGTTGTTTGCTTTTGTAGAAATACTTGTAGGAATATTTCTAGAAAGTCTATATTTTTCGCCTTTATTTGTGTATGCCAAAACTTTTGACTCAAAGTCAAGATTTCCTTCGCTTTCTGCATAAGGATAAACAACTCTCATTGTTTCATTTTCCACAAAGTAGTTGTCATCTCCGCCATTAAGCCCCGACAAATTGCTTGCCTTGACTGCAAGTTGGACACCCGCTGCGCCTTCCTTGTATTCAAGTGCAACAAAGAAACTAAAGCCGTTTGCCACTTTGCCCGTTCCGCAAAGAGAACTTGCACCTACACCAATATAGTAAACATTTTGAATATTTACGCCTTCGCTTTGATTGATTGCTGCAGCATTGTTTGTGCCAACAAAGTTGAATGTTGAGAAACTATTTTCAATGCTCACGTCTTCTGCATTGCCAACAATTCCACCGACAGTTGCATTTGAAAGAACTTTCAAGTCGCCGTTTGCAATGTATGTGCTGTTATAACTATCTGCATAACCTTGTGAGTAACTGTGAGAAATTGTAACATTCTTGCCATAACCCACAACACCACCGACTGTGCCAGAATTTGCAACAACCAAAGCACCGAGGTTTCCGCTATTGTTTTCCACACGCACAAGATCAAGAGTTGCATTTTGAGCCTTGCCCACTGCGCCACCAACAAAGTCGTTGCCGCTTACTCTGACAGTTGTCAAAACATTATTGACTTTTACATTGTTTTCGCCATAAATTATGCCAGCAACACCACCAACATTTTTATTTACGCCACGAACTGCATTATCTTGAACATAGCCAATTTGACCATTTGCAGAAACATTTACAACACTTCCGCCACTGACAAAGCCCACAATTCCGCCAACATTTGCGTTTTCGCCAGAGATACTTCCGCCAGTTGTGTTGATGTTTACATCAGAGTCAACACCTTCAGTTTCATAAGAAGTTGCAAAGGCATTGCTTGTGCTTGTTGCGAGTTCGTCTTTTCTTGCAAACACGCCATAAATGCCGTTTATCATGCCAGCACTCTTGCCTGCAATTCCGCCAACATTCACTGCACCCGTTGCATTGATTTCCAAATTGCCTTTTACAACAGTTTCAGAAACATAGTCAAGATTTTCAAAATCTGCAAGAGAACGAATGTCCTTTGTTTCGCCTCTCATGTAATGGTCAAGCAACAATCCAAGTTGGCTTGTTTCGTCTTCCAAACTATTGTTACCCTTTCCAAAAGATTCTTCAGAAGACAAGATAACGCCGTTATTTTCGCCGACCATTCCGCCAATATTCATTGCGTTTGTAGTTGTAACTTTAAAGTTATTAACTTCCACTGCACAGTTGACGATAAGACCTTTGTTAAGTCCCACCAAAGCACCAACATTTGCCGCTGTGCTTGAAGTTGTAACAACAATTTGTGACACAACAAGTTTAAGGTTCATAATTGAGCCATAATAATTTCTTATTGGGTCACTTGCAGTTTCGCCGCCCTCAACTCTGTTTTCAAGGGTTGCAAACAAGCCAACATTTTCGCCCGCCACATCGTTCAATGTAAGACCAGTAATTTTGAAATATTTTCCGTTTGAATAGCCATTAAGAGTTCCCGAGAAGTTTTGAATTGGTTGCCAATTTTCATTTGCAAGAGAAATATCCGCACCCAAAACAAAGTTTCTGTCTGAGTTGTTAAGTTCTCTTAGGTCGTCAGAATTTTTGATAACATAAGGGACAAGTTTTCCGTCTTCAATCTTAACTACTATATTAAGTGTTTTATTATATGTCCTAACATAATATGTATCTTCTTTCGTTTCGCTTATCACACTATCTGCACTGGAAATAGAAACAATAAACACTCCCGAACTTGCATTGTCAATAAAGATATTGAAGTTATCGCCCGCACGGACAATGGTTTCATATGCTTCTTCGCCTTTGTAAGAAATCTTTGGCAAGTTTTCTTCTTCCAGACTTACAAATTTTGCACCTTTGTCGTAGCCGCTTGTTGCACGGAACAATTCCACAACAAGATCTTTGTCCCTTGCATCTTGTGGCAAGATTGAAGTTTCAAAGGTCAAAGTTTTGCCTGCTTTTGTTGTTGCAAGCAAAGTTGCAGATTTATTTTCCACAGTTTCAAGTTCAAGGTCAGTTCCATTTTCAGTTACAGCAACACCAATATCATCCACCATAACTGCTTTTTCAATATAAACATCACAGAATCTAGAAACTTTTACGCCATATTCTTCAATAACAACTTCAATTCTAACGTGTTTTGAAGTTACACCACTTGGAAGATATGCCACACCCGAGAACACATTTCCGTCAAGTGAGCCGACAATATATCTGCTATCTTCCGAAGCAATCTTTATTTCTGCATAATTTGTTCCAACGATTGTTGGCACTTGCCCGTCTTTTCCTTCAAGATTGATTGTAAATGAAACTTTGGACAAATCTTTTTTGCCTTGAATATCAAAACTTGGCAAATCTCCGCCAAGAGAGTTGTAGTCATAAACATGAATTTCAGTTTTGCTTAAAGTTTTGGAAACGGCTGGAACAAATGCTTGAACCTTAACTTGTCTTGTGCAAGTTCTTTCTGTCCAAACGTCATATCCATTGTTAATTCCAAAAGCGTAGAATTTAATTTCAAGAGTTACAATACTTTCGCCAGAAGCAGCAGTTGTCACCATTCCTCTTTGAGAAATAGTTGCAACTTGTTCATTTGAAGAAAGGAACGCCACACTTCTTACAGCGTCTTGAGCCGAAGCCACGGTGTAAGAAACTTCAAAAGGTTCGCCAACTCTAACGCTTATTGAGCCATTTGTCGCCAAATTGTTGCTTGCTATTGCACTGTCACCAGAAACAGTAAGCACAACTTTGTCATCATCAAAACTTTCAACAACAAGCACGGAAATTACAACTTTGCAGCCATTATCCGCTTCAAGAGTTACTTTGCTTTCGCCTTTTTTAAGGCCAATAACGCTTAACACACCCGCAAGATTTTGCCCGTCAGCAAATTGTCCCGCAAAGAACCCACTTGCCACATCGGACACTGCTTGAACTTTAACAACATTTGAGTCATAACTCAATGTAATATCAGAACTTGGATCTGCGTCCAAAGCATATGCAATCAAAGTCCCTTTGGCAGCGTCACCATTTTGTTTTTGCAACACAAGTTTGCTATAAACACCTTCTTCGCCAAGTGTTGGGAAATTGTCGCTAGCAACCATTGTTTTAACGGCTATTTCACTTACACCTTTTCTTGGTGCAATGTTAAAAGTAAATGTTTTGTTTTTAAGTTCGCCATTCTCAGAATTTGAAGAAACAACTTGTCCGTTTGAAAGTTTAATCTTTGTTTCAATCAAACTTTCGACTGTCACTTCAAACGTCTTGTTTTCAAAATTTGAACCTTGTTTTGCCTTGACATAGAAAACGTTTTGTGTATCAACTGACAAATCTCTTTCAAAATAGTAAATTGTTTCGCCGTCAACTTGTTCGGTTTTAAGATTTATTGTCCCGTTATAGTCACTAACTTCAAGGAAGTCGCTAGCAACATTTTCTGATTTGATATAAACTTTAACTTTTTTATCTTGGTCACTTGTTCCCTTTTTGAATGGGATATTGATTTCAAACTTTGTGCCACGAGTCCCGTTGTATCTGTCAAAAACAGCAACAATGTCATTTTCTTTCAAGGCAGTTCTGTCATTTTCTCTATAAACACTCACGCCGTCTGGAACAGATTGAACATCAAATTGAACAAATTTGTTGAATACACTGTCGCCATAGAGATTTTTGAGATAGTTTATCACGTCTTCTGAAAGATTTTTCAAATATTCTTCATAGAGGTCAGAGAATTTGATTTCAAGTTTGTTTCCAAATTGATATGTAAACACAAAATCAACAAATGCAGTTCCCGCAGTGCCGCTTGCCGAGAATGTGAAAGATTTTTCTTTTCCGCTAACAGTTCCACCGCTTGTAAGTTCGGTTGCCTCTTTGCTATTATCAACAGAAAGTGACCCCATGCCACTTTCAAGAAGTGCTGAAATATCAATTTTACCTGCATCTTTATTTCTGAGAGAAACGGTAACATTTTCGAGATTGTAGAAGTGACTATCGTTATCCGCATCTTTCCATTCGCCCGAGAAGTTGTTTAGGAGCAATGCAGAAAGTTTTGTTTCTTGTGGAATGTTTGAGAAGTTAATTTGTCCAGCAGATTTTCCACTTTTGATTTGAATATTTTGAACAGTGATTGGTTCAACGATGCTAACAGTTGCTTGAGTTTTAAGTTTTTCGTTTGCCTGTTTCCTATCTGCAGAGGCAGACGCTGGAAGATTGTCAACATAGTTATTCGCTTTTGCAACAATTTCAAATTCGCCATAAACTCTTGGGTCAAGGATTTCAAGTTTTCCGTTTACAATGCTAAACACCTCAACATCTTGTCCATCAATTTTTGCAAAGAAAACACCAGTTGCTCCATCGTAAGAAAGTTCCCATTCGTCAGAGCCATTTTTCAAAGCGGACACAACTTCATATCTCAGGTTTTTGTCGCCCACTTCATATTGTGGAAATTTTTCACTGAACTTGCTTGAGAATTTAATTGCATCAGCGATGTTTACACTTGAGCCATAAGCAACACCAACACCACCTTCTTTGAAAGCGATTTGAGTAGGAACATCAGGAGCTTTGAATAGAAGTGTTTTTGCGCCATTGTCAGATTCTCTTGACCTAACAACAATCTTAAACACCCCTTCACCGCTTGGCGCTTTCACATCGAAAGTGTAGGATGTCTTTGCATTTCTATTTACGTTTTCGTCTGGCACAAGTGACGAAGGCGAATAGTTGTCAAACAACAAGTCCTCCGCAATCTCGCTTGAGCAAGTCGCCTTTGCGTTGATTGTAACCTTGTCACCAGGTTCAAGAATGTAACAGCCGTCCTTGCTGCTAAATTGCACATTCTTGTTTTCGGACGTGACGATAGAAACGACCGAAACATTTAGGTCGTCATATCTCCCGCCGCCACAAGCGACAAGAACCCCTGAAAGAGATAAAAGCATAATAGACATAAAAACGAAAAACTTTTTCATAACCAGCACCTATCCTTTATTATGTTGAATTTTGCCCGAAATATAAATCAAAGTTCTATTCGTGTATAATTATATCTTATTATGGCATTTCTTGTCAAAGAAATGAGACAGAAAATGAAAAATAAATATTAAATTTTCCCTATTTTTTTACCCAATTTTGCTTGACAAATTTTTATCAATTTTTTCGCCTTATTTTGCAAAAATTACAAACAAAAAGTTATCCACATTATTTCACAAAATGTGGATAACTAGCGACAATTAGCGATTATATATTCAAAATTAGCAACATTTTAATACAAGAAAACTTAACTTAATTTCTAAACCTTGCATAACGTGCGAAAACTGTAAATTTTCTCATAAAATTACCCTAAAACAAAACACATAAAATTCACTTATTTTTACATCAAAATAAATGCCAAATATAGCATAAAATTGCTACTTTTGGCACTTATATTTTCTTCTTGTAGCTTCTCCACCCCTAATATGACGTTCTGAGAGGTTAAATTTAAGTAATTTATTCACTTTATTATATATCGAAGGGTTAAAAGTTCTAAGTTTTTTGGATAAATCGTTATGAACTGTGCTTTTTGACACTCCAAAATATTTTGCAACACTTCTCACAGTCCCGTTGTTTTTTAAAATAAAATCTGCTTCCGCAAACACCCTTGATGTAATTGACAATTTCATTCCACCATACTCCTTTGTAATTTTTATGAGCAAAAGTGGAAAAATATGTCATTTTTTGTCGCAAAATGTTAAAAACAAAAAAGCACCCATAAGGATGCTAATTTGTAGGATTTTGGTTTACTTTTTTACACTGTCAATAAATGCGACAATGTTACCAACGGTTTTAAGGTCTTCAACCTTATCATCTGGAACACTAATTCCAAATTCTTCTTCAAGTGACATAAGCATTTCGATCATGTCAAGTGAATCAGCCCCCAAATCTTCAATGAGTTTTGAGTCTTCGTTGATTTTTTCTACTTGCACGTTAAGTTGATTTGCAAGCATTTGCTTAACTTTGTCTAGGGTCATAATATCCTCCAAAAGTATTATTCTACTTAAACATTATAACTCATTGAAAAATAATAGTAAAGTGTTTTTTGAAAATTTTTTATTATTTGTTAGAATTTTCTAGATAAAGATTTGGGTCAACTTTCACGCCGTCAAGCAAAACTTCAAAATGCAAGTGAGCGCCGTCCTTTGCTTCGTTTTTAGCACTGGTGGAGATTGTTCCAATCTTTTGACCACTTTTCACTTGGTCACCAACTTTCACATCAACTTTTTCATCAAGCGAGCCATAAACTGTTTGCAGTTTGTCGTTATGCTTAATGGTTACAACTGTGCCAGTTAAATAGTTCGATTCCACAGACACTACTTCACCATTTGCAACAGCCACAACCTCAGCCCCTTCAGCGCCCTTAATGTCAACAGCCTTATGTGCTTCCCATTGTTTCAAAGTTGCGTTGTATTTGAGAGTTTTGTTGGAATAGTCTTTTATCACCTCACCACCTTTCACAGGTTGAACAAAAGTGATTGATGTAGGAGAACTAGTCTGAACATTGCCATTTTTAATGTTCTTTGAACTATTTAAACTGGTCGCAGAAACCACCGCCACAAGCACAATTGCAAGCAGGCACATTGATGACGAAACTATCGCTCTTTTGTATCTTTGCCAAAACCCCCTAAAGTCAATTTTTCTCATATTTCCCTCCTTGCCAAAATTGTTGACAGTTTGGGAAATTTTAAACAACTATTTTAAATTTTTTTATTCGCCAAAAACCGCTATATTTCGTGCTTTTAGAAATTATATAATTAGTAAGAACCATATATAAGTGGTGAGCCAAAAGTTATTTCTCCATTTGAATAAACAATATGCAAATTCATCTTTTGCCCATTAACCCACCTAAATTCGCCAAACTCGCTTGCAAAGCCAAAAGTAGCGATTATATTACCCATTTTTTCTGTATGGATATTTCTTAAATTAAGTTTATTTATTATATCAAAATATATATCCATATCACCTTTTATTTTGCCTTGCTTAAACTTAACATCTTTGTAAAAATTATTATTAGAAAAAACAAAAAGATAATGTCCATTTTGCACAATATGAGTGGTATGTAGTGATTTTCTCTCAACATTCACATCTTCATTTGAACAATCATAAATATAACAAAATTCTACCCCGTCAAACTGGGAAAAATAATCATAAAATTTATCTCTCGCACAAAAGCCAAACATCACAAAGCCGAATAAAGCCAAAAGAATTAAATATGTAGCAACTCTAAGCAAAATAATTGTAGAAAACTTCTTCATATCTTCCCTCGCCATGTTTATTGACACTTTGAAAATATTTAATCAATATTTATTACTTCGTCTTTAAAAATAAGCAATAACAAAAAAGGGGGTTCATATGCATAATGCAAGTCTTTATATTATTTCATTATCAACATATTCAGAAATAGATAAAACATATATTGCTTTTGTAACAAACAGAGTTGCATATTATACAGTCTTTGTAATTATTACAAGTAAATACATTTTCGACCAATTGGTTTTATAAAGTTGGATCTGATAAAAACTTAACATATTTTACAATTCTTAGTCAATATATTAAAAAAGCCCGACCGAATGGTCAGGCTTTTTAAATGTTTAGTATTTATCAGTGTTTTAGCCGATTTTTGTGTCGCACGATAGGTCGAAGATAAGTTTATTTTTGAGCTTTTGCTTTAATTTCCGCCTTGATTTTTCTTCTCTCACGCACTGGGATAGTCCAATACTCTTTGTTCTTCTCAAGTCTTTTGTCACCGATTGCAATGTCATACACAAGAATAAATGTGCCTTGAAGAATGAAGATGTAATATGTGAAGAAACGCCAAATCAAGAGCGCCCAAACTTGAACACCAGTGCCAAGTCCTGCGGCGATGAAAAGTGATGAAAAGAAAGTTGTAAATGAAAGGTCGGCTGTTCCTGTTCCCATTGGGATTGGATTGAATGCCGATGACATATCAATCATAACAGCAATGGTTACAATTTCCACCCACATTTCTGGATGCCAGCCAGCAAATGCACTGTAAAGGAAGAATGGCATGCTATAACTTATTGCATAGAACGCAAGTGAACCGAAAAGCGACACGAACAAAACCCATGGCGACCTGCTATATTGTTTTGTTGTGGTCTGCCAGATGTTGACAGTTCGCATAACGCTTCTAAATGATTTTTTATAATCTTTTATAATTCTGAATTTGCCAATATGAATTTTGCTAAGTAATTTAAGTATTCCAACAACAACGCTTGCCCCAAATCTTTTGTTAAGAGAGATGAGTAAAACTGTTACAATGACCACCGCAAGCACGGCGTATCCAATCCATGTAAAGGTTGTTGCAACCCCGCCCGCCACGGAGGAAATATTTTGCGTCCCTCCAGTGATGAGGTTTCGCATAAGGAAAATGTCACCCAGAGGAAGAATATTATTTGAGAAAAAATGTATTTGCCCATTG
>ERZ808245.280-NODE-280-length-28375-cov-3.584993_pt1 | contig 28375 bp, 25 predicted proteins | sample MGYA00521243_ERZ808245 | MGnify/ENA primary metagenome ERZ808245 (study PRJEB31516, sample SAMN03275576) | gut metagenome | biome: mammalia-associated habitat; material: feces | host: Papio cynocephalus | place: Kenya | collected 2012-07-07 ... | reverse complement strand
TTTTTTATCTTTTTTTATCTATTCTTCCTACACATATCCACGTGTTTTGCATTTTTTGGCAATTTTACTCTAATTCTTTTACTAAATTTTAATAAAATTCATCTCTTTTAGACATAATTTTTTAAAAAACATTCTTTCAAATTTTAATTTTTAGACATAAAATTTTATTTTTTGCTTTTTGATTACCAAGGATTTATGTAATGTTTTGGTTATTTTAACCATATGTTAAATTATTATTTCAACTTATTAAGTATAAGTGTACATCAATGCATTTAGATATAATTGGTCACCATTATACCCTATTTATTATGATTATATTTTAATTAATATTTATATATATAATGTATATAAAAAATCAAATAACAATTTTATGAATAAAAAAACTTCCCTATTAAGGAAGTTTAATAATTATTTCTTTTTCTTATTATCATCTTCAAAGAAATCAAACGATTTCATAATCTCGTCTAAATCTTCTTTTGGATTAAGTGCATCTTTTAAATCAAATCCTGTCTCATTAGGTTCTGGGTACTCCATAAACATAAATGGATTAGATTTTTCTAGTTTCTTTTTAGCAAAGTTTTTAGAATATGCATTTAATTTAATTTCATCATCTGAATTTAAGAACTTATCTGCCAAACTTTCGTTTTTCTTGCTTGTCCCTACTGTATTAGTCTTTGAAACTAAATTAAGGTGTTTTAATCTTTCACTTATTGAAGATATACTACTATAACTTTTTGGTGAATCCGATTCAGCAACTTTTGGTTGAACTTTTACTGCAGTCTTTTTAGTAGTTATTGGTTTTTCGGCTTGCACAGGTTTTTTAACCGGTACAGGCTTTAACGAATTAGTTTTTGACACAGATGGTTTAGCAGTAGCGGTTGGTGTAGCCTTTGTTAATACACTGGATTTTACTGGTTCGATAACATTACGACTAGTTTTTGCACGTGTTGATTTTGGTGCTGGTGTTTTTTCCACTGGTGTAGATAATAATGGATTTACCCTAATCTGTCTTTTATTTTGGACTGCCGAACGTGTAGGATTATTAACTACATAATCCATACGATTAAGTATATTTCTGATAAATTGATCAGAACTATTCTTCAAGTCATCTTTAATTGATTTTGTATTAAGAGTAAGTCCAGTTTTGCTAACTTCAGTTATGCTATTCTTAAAGTCTTCCATAAGGCTATTGATATATCTATTCTCATTAACCCCTGGGCAATTATTCTCTACTTCAAGCAAAAGTTCTTCCCATCTAGAATATAATGCATTAATACGTTTAATCTCCATGTTGTAAACATTTTTTGCATTATTCTCTATTTGGTCGGCTTTCTCCACAGCATACAAAAGTGCCTTACTAATCTGCTCATCTTTATCAACATAATTATTAAGTCTTCCGTTAAGAGTTTCTATCTCATTACGCAAAGCCGAAACCCTATCTTTTTGTTGACGTAATTTTTCTTCATACTTCAAGCATAATTTATTAATATATTCGTCTACTTCTTGTGTGTTGTAGCCCTTTTTATCAATACTAAAATTAGCCATTATTTCTCCTTTTTGTTTAAATAAATACGTTCTGGTATCAAACTACCAACAAATACAGCAACAATTAATGTTAAGAAAAACGCACCTAAAAACCACCATAAATTAATAATATTAAACGCATACAAATAAAATGAAATACTTATTATAATTAAAAATGACGCTATCTTATAATGTAACCAGTCTCTAAAGAATATACCAACCATAAGCGATGCAAAAGCAATAGATGAAAATAATGTTGGCCAAAGCACAGTATAATTGTAAGGCAGATAGAATGATGCAAACAATACTGAACCATTAAATACTAATAATGAACCAAACCAAGTAGAACTATCACTTCTAAAAATAATAGCCTTTATAAGTAATGATACCCCAAGTGACATTATTAGCACGGGAAACCAAAAATCTTTCATCTCTAGTTCTGTAAAAGGTACATACCTTTGAAGACACAAGAGTATAATAAATCCCGTCAAAATTATTAAATTAACAATATTATATAAAGTTAATTTTTTCATATAAAAATTATTGTTCCTTAAGTTTTTTATTTCTTACAAGATTAATTATCATAATAGATAATAATCCACAAACACCTATACCAAATACAATAGCACTAATCATACGACTCCAAGCGATATTAGTACCCGGTATTCTCATAATAAATTCTTCTTCTCTTAATCCTTCCAAGAAAAATCTAATAAATCCATAATATGTAAGGTAACTAGATACTACTATACCTTTTTGTTTGGATTTACGCAACAATAAAAGTAGTAAAAAGAACCCACCTATATCTAAAACACTTTCATAAAAGAAATTTGCCATATGCCAAACACCATCAATTTTGACTCCCGCAGGAAACCACTGAAATGCTGGATTAGTAATCTTCCAACCATATACTTCGCCATTAACAAAGTTACCCCATCTACCAATACCCTGTCCTAGTATTAATGCAGGTGCAACACAGTCCATAGCACATATTGGATTAGCCTTTTTAATTAAGCAACATATCACCAATCCTATAGTACCACCCATAACTCCACCGAATATAGATAATCCACCATTCCAGATCTGGCACATCTCCCAAAAAGTATCATACATATCAATGTTATTAACCACAAATGCGATACGTGCACATAGGATTGATAATGGAAATACCCACCAAATAAGGTCATATGGTAAGTCTTTAGGTAAATCACGCAATGGCATAAGTTCACTAGAGATAATAATGGCTAGCAAGAAACCACACCCAATTAAAAAGCCATACCAACTTACCTTATGTATTAAATTATCTACCAATACTAAAGCAATAACAACTAAAGCAAAAATACCCATAGTAATCATAAATTTTTTAGTATTAATCTTAAAACCAAGAAAATTAAAATATTCTTTCATAATATTCCTTTATTAAAAATAAGCAAGCCCAACTTTCTAGTATATATTTAAGTATATAATTAATAATTATTTAAGTCAATTACAACTTAAAATTATTAAACAAAAATAATTTAACAAAAATTACAAATATTTCATTATTCAACAAAATATTTGGATTATCAGAAGTTAGACGAAAGCAGTGCGTAGCAATATTTTCGTATAACTGATGTTTATTCAATCTAGTTGTGCTTTATTTATCAAGCAAAAGCGTGCATATGATTTTAAATGTAAGTTTACAAACATTTAACTTCCTATAGTTTCTATATGGTACTTTAATTATATTAAAATTCTTTTACTTAACTTTTGACAATGTGATTTACTATTATTAAATAATATTATATACTATTTTTAATAATATTGGAGGAGTAGTATGGAAGAATACGAATATTCTATTAGAGTAAATGATATACAACCATTTATAGAATACTGTAAAAGTAATGGTTATAAAAAAATTTCTGAAAACAAACAGAATCGTGCTGTATATGAGCACAGAGATAACAGACACATTTTAGCACGCATAACAAAGACCGAAACAGATGGTAAAACAGTCACAATTTTTGATTGTAAGAATTCAAGTGCAGAAATTGACGGATTAAAAATTGCCAAAGAATCAAAAGAACTTGAATTAGATGATAGAACTGAAGACATTATAAAATCAATGATTAACGTCCTTAATTTTGAACAATCCGCTGATAATTATAGAATTAGATATGTTTATAAACTAAATGATGTTAAATTTGAAATTGATGATTACATAAAACCACAATTTAAAGTAGTAGCAATTGAAGGCGAAAAGAATCAAGTAGATAAAGTATATCAAGAAATAATTAACAACAAAACTTTAACAAAACATATTGTTACTGAATACTAATAACTTCCACAATTATTTAATAATCCCTATCAATTATTCTACTAAATTGTATTACATAAATAGTTTCATAAAAATATATTACAAATACATAATTACACCAATAATACAAAAAACTCGTGATAAATCCACGAGTTTTTTATTATTTAACACCCACCAACAAATTTTCAATCTTTTTATCAAGTTTAATATTAGTCCTTTTAATTTTGTCTACCAATTTTTTATAGTATCTAGATTTCTCTAAATCTAATAAAAAACTACTATAAATTGCTATCATTGAATAAACCATATATTTATCTTGATTGGTTTTAAACAATTTAATATTATAGGTTAATCTATTTACATCATCTTTAATATATTCTATCGTAAGTTTTTTAGAGAATTCATTTCTATTAGATGTTTGATTATAAATAATATTATTGTTTCCATCTAATGTTAAATCATCATCTCTAATTATCATATAAGTATTGTTTATATTGTGACTAACATCTTGTCCCAATTTCAACAATCTTTTTCTTTCATCTTTTACACATTCTCCAGAAGTTGTAATTACATTATTAGCCCAAACATATTTACCTGTAGAACCGCCATCACACATCAAAGTTAGCATTCTAATATCATTGTAATCACAATCTTTAAAAAATTCGTCAGTAAATAATTCTTGCCAGGAATATTCTTCTCCTATTCGCCAGTCAATAAATCTAGCATTAATTTCGCTAAAAACTTTCTTTGCTACTGGTATTAAAGTAGTCTTACAGAACTCATCTCTTATAGTTTGTTTTTCTGAAGTTTGATTTTTATAATATTGTCCATTTAATCTATCTTCTTTTTTTAATGCTTCTACAAGTTGGGGATAATTTCTTAAATCAATAAGTTCATCGTTATTAGATTTAATCTTTTTATTATGTGATTTTTTCTTATATATTTTTAGTTGTTGTTTCAATAATTTTTTTATATTTGCTTTTTCAAAATCTTTAATAATAAAACTGTCTTCTACTCCAAAAGCACTACCCATTATTTTTAAATTAAGAGCAATATGATTAGAATTATCTAACCCCGTAACAACCGAATAATTGTTATATGTAAAATTTTTGGTATTAAGCAAAATTTTAAAATTGTTGTAATAATTATTAACAGACTTTTTGATATTATCAATTATCTGTTCCGAAGAATATTGGATAGGCTCTATATGATTTTTTACCCAGTACACCCAGCACATAGGAAATTCAATAGTATAACCATCAACCGCGATTCCAATATTAAACAAATTAATATATTGTCCATCATAATATTTTACCAATGTACAATCTTTTGGAAGTAGTTGATTATTAATAAATCTAACAAAACTTATATTGTTTTCCAATATTTCGGTAATCTTATCAGTAACATCTGCATTGTCATTATGGTATGGCATTCTAAAAGAAACTTCTATACTATCATCTAATGTTCCATAAACAATATTATAACCATAGTCCCCTTTACCATAATCTTTTATAGAAAGCCCATTAATATTAACTTTATCCATTTGTTGTTTTAAACTTTTGATTGTTTGCGCCATAACATACTCCTTAAATTAATTATATATTATGTCAATATGCTTTGCAAATAAAGATAACAAAAAACCCAAACCAATAATAGGTTTGGGTTTTTATACTAATCTACTTTAGGACCTGTAGCAACGACATTGCCATTTTGCTCGAACACCGTAATATCTCCTGCATTAATCTCTGGGTGCGAATTATGATAATATTCGTACACACTTAAAGCCTTTAACATCTTTTGAGATGTCTTTTGTTCGGCTTTTAAAAGTTTAAGATTAAGTCCATATGTTGTAGCAATATTAACTGTTGTATTAATATCATATTTAACATCAATAGATTTAATAAGTGCTTTATATAATGTATTGGTATATCCAGTACTTGTAAGCATATATCCTATAGATTTTAATGTATCACCAATAGGCATATTGGTTAAAGTCCCCACTTCAAAATCATTAACAGAATAGTCTAATCCGTCTATAGTAACAATTGCTGGGTTCTGCTGATTAGCAGGCACTGGAGTATCAGTAATTTTCAATACTTTTAAATCATAATCAAGATATACATAACTAAATCCAGAAGAACTATTTTCATTGGTTACCTTAACCACATATAATTCTTCTCTTTCAGAAACTGTAACTTTTAACTGATTAGGAAATTTTAATTCAAGACCCAACACTTTTATATATGGGTTATTCTTTTCCAATTTTTGTTTATACTTATCTTTTTTAAGCAAAAAAACACTTTCGCCGAACTTAAATTCGCCGCTATCGATTATCTCGGTATCAGTTTTTCCACTTAAAACTTTAGTGGTAGACAGCCACCCAATCTCTACTGTATTAAGTGTAAAAACAGTACTACAAAGAATTATTATGCCGGTTAAAAATATAAATACACCTAGCATTATAAACAATCTTGTGTTTTTCATATCGTCCTTTTATTTTAATCAATAATTCGCTGTATATCTGCACCCAGTTGACTTAAATCTTTTTCGATACTTAAATATCCCCTATCTATATGATGTATATCATTAATAGTGGTATAGCCATCGGCACATAATCCAGCCATTACTAGTCCAGCGCCACTTCTTAAATCTGGAGCGGTAACACTAGCACCATATAAAGTCTTGACACCATTAACAAAAGCCATACGATCTTTTATTATAATATCAGCACCCATCTTTTTAAGTTCGGTAAAAATCTTAAATCTTGTTTCAAACAAATTTTCAATTATTACACTTGAACCTTTTGATATAGTCTGCAAAGTCAACATCTGACTCTGTAGGTCAGTAGGAAAACCCGGATAAGGCATAGTCTCTAGATGTGAAATACTTTTTAATCTATGTCCTACTTCAATTGATATTCTATCATTTTTTAATTTAATATTGCAACCGCTTTGCTTAAGTTTAGAAATTAATGCTGTATTATGAGTGTAATTTACGTTATTTAATTCTATTTTTCCACAAGTTCCAGCACAAGTTATCAAATATGTACCCGCAATAATACGATCACTAATAGGTCTGTACTCTCCGCCACCTAATGACTTAACACCTACAATTTCTATAGTAGAAGTTCCTGCACCATGGACATTGCCACCCATAGCATTAATGAAATTTTGTAAATCTTCTATCTCTGGTTCTTTTGCTGCATTATATATTTTTGTGATACCTTTGCTAAATACACTAGCCATCATAATATTTTCAGTAGCACCAACAGAAGGAAAATCTAAATGAACTTCACCATTAGCAATATTTTTTGCATCGCAATATATAAACCCATGACGTTCTTCTATTTTCACATTCAAACTTTGCAATCCTTTAATATGTAAATCAATGGGACGGCTACCAATATTACAACCACCCGGATAAGCAACTTTTGCTTTTTTGAATCTAGAAATAAGTGGACCTAGCATAAAGATAGAAGAACGTATTTTTTTAGTATATTCTTCAGGTATAAAATATTTATCGCTAGGTCTAGGGTCTATAATAAGGTTTTCATCTTGAAATTGAGCATCACAACCCAATTCTTGTAGTATCTTAACCATATAATCAACATCACTAAATCGACTTATTGATTTTATCGTAACCACATCGCCACACATAATTGAGCATGCTAAAATAGGCAAAATAGCATTTTTTGCCGTTGGGATAGTTAAACTACCATTTAAGGTAGTACCGCCTTTTATATAAAATTTATCCATAATTTCTCCCCATAATATGTAGATATTACATTTTATGGAAAAAAACTTATTTAAGTTACTTGTACCAAGTGACTTTCTAATCAACCAATTATATATTTTATTTTCTTTTAAGCCTATACCAAAGTATTTTTGTCTGGCATATATCCCCAACCATCTAAAAATACTCTTTCCTATGACACTAAACTTATCAATAAAAATCACCCGATAAACATCACGTTCCTAATTATATTATTAATATTGTAATTAATCATTAATAAAAAACAATTAGCCATAATCAACTAATTGCTTTTATCTATTATACATTAGAAAATGTCTTTTTATTTTTTATATGATGCGCTCTATTAAAAATACTTTTATTATCTCCATTATAATTAGTTAAAGTATTTTCTCTAGGCTTACCTATATTAAGCAACATTCCAACCGCGCCCATAAACACCATAAGACTTGTACCACCCGCACTCATAAATGGTAATGGTATACCTGTAGGTGGAATACTACCTGTCACTACTGCTATATTAATAAGTAATTGAACACCTATAATACTAGTAATACCACCTGCCATATAACACCCTAGTCTATCACTGGCATTAAGTGCAATCTTTATACCTTTCCATATTAGTATGCCATATAGTGCAATTATTAATATGCAACCCACGAACCCTAATTCTTCACCAATAATACTAAAAATAAAATCAGATTCACTAAATGGTAAAAACAAATATTTTTGTCTAGAATTAAACAATCCTACACCAAATAATCCACCACTACCTAAAGCATATAAACTTTGAATTAGTTGGAATCCTTCTTCCTTTGGACTAGCCCAAGGATCAATAAATGCGACTAATCTTTGAAGTCGATATGGTTCGATTAATATAAGAATTGGGACTAAACATAAAGCCGGAATAAGAATAATTAAAAAGTGTTTTAACTTCATTCCACCTATAAGCAACATAATTAACATTACTGTACCTAAACATAATGTTACACTTAAATTAGGTTCAAGTAATATAAGCAAACATGTACAGCCACCAACAGCAATAATTGGTAAAGTATGCCAGAAATTGTCCATTTTCTTATAGTTTTTTGACAAATAACTAGCAGAAAATATCACAAACCCGAATTTCGCCACTTCACTACTTTGTAAACTAATACCGCCAATTGTAATCCATCTATTAGCACCATAGTTACTTCTACCTATACCTGGGATAAAAACTAAAAGTAATAATCCCACATATACTGCAACTACAATCCAACGCAATTTAACAAACTTATGATAGTCAAATAACATAAAGAAAGCCATAACAACTAGTCCCATAACAAACCCCAACAGTTGTTTCTTTACGAAATAAAAACTATCATCATATCTAACGCTAGAACTATAAGATGACGCACTATATATAAACACCATACCTATAGCAATCAATAGAAAGACTAATGCCAATAATTGCCAATTCTTTTTTATTGTTTTTAACATACCACACCTTTAACTGACTCATTATTTTTTAAACTAGCAACTATCTGTTTAAAGTATGTTCCACGTTGTTCAAACCCACTAAATTCATCAAAACTTGCACATGCTGGCGACAATAAAATTACACCATCATGAGTAATACTGTTGGCATATATTACTGCACTTTTTAAGTCAGGCTGAATATGTGCCATTGTTTTGTTTTTGATACTATGTAATATCTTTTTTCTACACTTCCCAAAACAAACAATATTTTTTACATTGTCTGGTAAGTTATCAATCATCTTTGAAAAATCAAAATCTTTATCTTGTCCACCCAATAATAAAGTAATATTGTTATATTGATTAAGTTTTCTTACAGCATTAATTGTAGAGTGTGGATTGGTAGCCTTACTATCGTTATAGAAAATATTGTTATTGATAGTATCTACATACTCCAATCTATGCTCCAAACCTAAAAATGTATTAAGTCCTAATAGTATTTTTTTATTGTCTAATCCTATTATTTTTAATACAGAAATTGTAGATAATACATTATCCATAAATGTGAAATCATTAATTTCATCTACTTTACACAACACTTCATCTTGATACACTACTTCTTCATTATTAATGTAGCAATCTTTATTAACAATAATCTTGTTAACAGTGTTATTATCAAAATTATCTAATATTTCTTGTTGATTATTAATTACGGCATAGCAATGGCTATCACAATTTTTAAATAAACCAATTTTTAAATTAATATAATTTTGCATTGTTTTGTGTCTATCTAGATGGTCTTCATCTATATTAAGCAATACACCAATATAAGGTTTAAACTTATACACTGCTTCCAACTGAAACGAACTTACTTCTACTATTGCAAAGTCTAATTTTTCATAATTTATTATTTCAGTTAATGGTTCGCCTACATTACCTAAAGTTTTAGTAGTATACCCCGCACTATTTAAACAATGTTCAAGTAGTTTAACAACAGTAGTTTTTCCATTAGTTCCTGTTACAGCAATAATAGGATATGGACATATTAAATACCCAAATTCTAGTTCGGATATTACCCTTATACCTTCACTTTCGGCATATTTAATAAGTTTGTTGTTAATAGAAACTGCCGGAGAAATAACTATCAAATCAAATTTTGTTATTTCTTTTTTGGGTAACTTATACAGATATTTACCGCCGTCCAACTTCATATTATCATCATAAATCTTATAATTGATTTCTTTATTTATAAGGACTCTTTCAACGGCTTTGCCAGATCTAGAATATCCGTATATCAAAACATTTTTATATTTAAACATATATAACCCCTATATAGTTAATGCTATAGAAAGCACACTTACAATTATTGTTATTATTATATATATGGCGACAATCTTGGTTTCATAACAACCTTTTTTCTCAAAATGATGATGTAATGGTGCCATAAGGAAAATTCTTTTATGTGTGGCTTTATAATACAGAACTTGCAATATTACACTTACTGCACTTAACACAAACATAAGACCTAGTATAGGTAAATACAAATACATACCAGTAACCGAACATATTGCAGCAATATATCCACCTAAAGCAAGTGAACCTGTATCTCCCATAAATACTCTTGCAGGGTGAGAATTAAAGCACAAAAATGCAAGTATACTTCCCGCCACCCCACAAGTAAGAGTTATTACATTTCTTAATTGACGAATATACTCTGGGTTTTCACCTATATACTCCATATTACCAACTAGATGATTAGATATTACTACAAAGCCGATTAAAAATATAAGACTTACACCACCTGCTAGTCCATCTAACCCATCAGTAAGATTGACAGCATTGGTAGTTGCCAAAAACACAAATATAACAAAAGGTATTATAAAATATCCAAAATCCCACTTAATATCGCTAAATGGTATCAAGACTTTACCACCACAATAAACATTAAGATATATAAATACACCCATAAGTACGGCAATACCTACTTGTCCTATTACTTTTTGATAGGCTTTTAGACCTAAATTATGTTTAAACTTTACTTTAATAAAATCATCTAAAAACCCTAGTGTTCCATATCCCAATAAACACATTAAACATATAAGTGCCAAAGTATTATTATTTAATGAAAAACATAAAAAAGAAACTATTGAACCTAGCAAAAATATTATGCCACCCATAGTAGGAGTTCCACTCTTATTAATATGTGCTTCAACATAATTAAGTATGGGTTGTCCACCCTTTAATTTTTGAATAAGTTTAATTATTAATGGAGCAATTATTACACTTACCCCAAACCCGACTAAAAAACTAAACAATGATGTCTTCAATACCTGCTCCTTTTTTCACATTATATTGTATTTCTATATTATGTTCGACTTCTTCAATGTCATTATGTGGCACTTTAACTCCGTTAATCAAATTACTGGTCTCGCACCCTTTACCCAAGATAACCAGAGTATCATTAGCCTTCATCTGTTCAAAGCCATACTTTATAGCGACTTTTCTATCAAAAATTTCTTTTACTGGCACATTAATATTAGTTTTTATATCCTTGTTAACTATATTAAAATTTTGATAATTAATATTGTCTACAGTCAAAATTATCTCATCACTATATTTAGATGCTATTTCGCCCATTAATTTTCTTTTATTACTATCACTATACCCCACACAACCAAATATAGTTATTATTCGGCCTGACCTAAAAGATTTAATCTCGCTTAATACCTTTTCAAAACCATCTGGAGTATGAGCAAAATCAACTATAACAATTCGGTTAAGGTCTAGTAAATATTTATTAAATCTTCCAGGTATATTTAATAAATTGTTTACACCTTTTTCAATACTTGGTATGTCTATATTTAAACATACTGCACAAGTAATGCTAGCCATAATGTTATAGACATTGTAAAGTCCACACAATTTACTAGAAATATTAATAATATTATCCATAACATTGGCACAAAATTTAAGCCCAGCAATTGAGTTTTCAATATTAATGGCAAATGTATCGCTAGGATTAATCAATCCATAACTAACAACTTCATCTCCTACAATATACCTTGAATATGTATCGTCAATATTAATTATTTTTATACAGTCCAAACTATTAATATAATCAACCTTGGTATGTGAATACTCTTGCATTGTGTGAAAATAATCAAGATGTTCGTTGGTTAAATTGGTATATATTATTGCTTTAGGAGTTATGCCATCTAGTTTATGTAGTGCTATCGCATGAGCACTAGTTTCCATAATCACGTGAGTAACTCCCATATCATAAAGCACTTTAAAATAATAATGCATATCTACTGGATCAGGAGTAGTAAGTCCATAATATAACTGTCTATTACCCACAAGCACTCCATTAGTCCCCATAATTGCACAATTAATCCCACTAGTTGATAAAATACTTTGCAAAATATATGTTATAGATGTCTTACCATTAGTACCCGTAACCATAATTATATTAAGTTTATCGCAACAATCACCATAAAAATGCTTTGACAATGGACTTAACATTTTTCTAGAATTTTCCACTATTACTTTAGGCACACTACAATCAATATTCTCTTCACTAATTATAAGGCATGCACCATTATCTACCGCTTGTGATACATAATCATTGCCATCTAAACTTCCTTTAATCGCAACAAAAATATCATTACGTTTTACTTTTCTTGAATCAAAAACTATTCCATGAACTTCCACATCTTTTTCGGTATAATCAATATTACATTTTTTCAGCAATTGTGATAATTTCATATGATACCTTCCTTATTTTTAATATTATGAAAATAGTTAATACTTAATTAATCTTTTTAATCATAATACATATCTAAATAATATACTTACAACCTTACAAATTTAGACAAAAAATAAAATGCAAAACCTACACGATTTTACATTTTTATCTTAATAATTACTTATTAATCTTGTAGATTAACATTACTCACTACTATGTAGTATAAAAGTTTTATGTACCGATAATTACTACAGCATTTTTATATACAAATGTATCTACAGGTGGAGTCTGCGAAACAACTCTATCATTCTCACCCATAATTTCGTATTGAAGTCCCAAAGATGTTACTTTTTTGATGGCTTCTGTTAAACTTAGCCCTATCAAATTGGGCATCTTTATATTACGTTCAAGTTCTTTTTCTTGATTTTCTACATCGCTTGATGGTGCATATTGTTTATAGTCAATTATACCTTTAAAGATAAGTTTTGCATAAGGTGTGGCTACTACACTACCAAAATAATTACCTGTACTAGGTTCATCGGCTATTACTAGCACGACATAGTCAGGTTTATCTGCTGGATACGCTCCCACAAATGAAGAAACATATTTTTGTACTATTCTACCATTCTCATATTTTTGACTAGTTCCTGTTTTGCCACTCACACGATGTCCCGGTATAAAGGCTTCAATAGCATTACTTTTAGTTACTACCCTTTCAAGCATAGTTCTAATAGTACTACTTGTGTTTTCACTTATAGTACGATTAATAACTTTAGGTGTAGTTTTGCTGACTAATTTACCATTAGTATCAGTAATTTCACTTATAAAATATGGTTGATATAAGTTGCCACCATTAACCACACTACATATCGCAGATATTAATTGAATAGGACTTACCGCCACCGCCTGCCCGAATCCCATACGTGCTAGGTCTACAGTTTTGACCCTTTCTTTATTCATAAGTATACCTTGTGCTTCACCTAAAAAGTCCACACCTAAAGTATCTCCAAACCCGTACTTTTTAAAATATGAATACATTTTTTCTGTACCCAATCTTAATGCTAGGTCTACAAAGACACTATTACAACTATTACATAATCCATCAGTCATAGTTTGCTGTCCATGACCTATAAGTTTCCAACATTTGATTTTTTCGCCATCAACTATACGATACCCTGAGTCATAAAATCCTTCATTGGGTGTAGTCACTTTTTCTTCTAAAGCAGTGGCAGTAGTAAGGACTTTAAAAGTTGAACCTGGTTCGTACACATCAACAATACTTAAATTTTTGACTTGATTCAATAAAGAGCCCACATCATCACGTGGTGGATTGTTTAAATCAAAACTAGGTTTACTACTCATAGCAACTATTTCGCCTGTATTGGGATTCATAACTATAGCAGTAGCAGTTTTTGGTTTTTGTTCCTGACACAAAGTATCAAGTGCATTTTCTACTATTTGTTGAATATTGACATCTATGGTTAGTTTAACATTACAACCAGCCACACTTGGTATGTATTTACTTAAAGTATTATCAATTTTTCTACCATTAACATCACTTTCTTCAAGAGCATATCCTTTTACCCCTTGAAGATATTTATCTGCATATAATTCAATACCTGCCTGTCCCGAATTGTCAATGGTAGTAAATCCTAATACTTGTGTTAATAAATTACCATATGGATAATGTCTTTTATTATTTTCACTTAACAAAACACCTTTTAAATTAGCATCAATTATCTTTTTAGCCAATTTATCTTCCAACTGTAATTTAATAAGTGATTCACTAACCGTGGTATTAGTTACTTTCTTAAATGTATCATCATAATCTAGACCAATAGTACTAGACAATAGCATGGCGACTTTTACTGGTTCATTAACCATACTTGCTCTTACATATACATCATAACTTGAATAACTTTCTGCCAACACTGATCCGTTAACATCTAGAATATTGCCACGTTGGGCATTAATAGGTAAATCTCTTAACCACTGACTAGATGCTTTAGACTGAAGCCACTTACTTTTGACTATTTGAACTACAAATAATCTTATAATTAATGCAAAAAAAATAGAGATTATAAGCAGAAATACTGCCAATAATCTCTTTTGTAATCCAACTATTGAATTGTTATACAATATTAGCCCCCAAAAATGTTACTAATGAATGTACAAAATTGGTCAAACCAGTTAGTAGTAGATTTTTCTTCTCCTACTGTCTTGGTATCTAATATATTGACTCTACCAGAAACTTTGTTGTCAGATTTGATATACTCGTTATTGAAAGTTTCATTAATCAATTCTTGCAACTCTTGATCTGTTAAGTCACCATAATTACGTCTTAATGCATCATATTGTGCTTGAGCAATTTCTACATCATCTTGTAATAATTGTATGTTACCATTTAAGCCTTTTATTACAAAAATATTGTATATAGCCAAGAACAACATTAAAGCAGTAACTATAATTGCTGTTGTTAAATATACTATGACTTTAAATTTTTCATAAGGTTTTGCTACATCAACAGCATTATTTTTAACTATTGTGTTATTAACTACTTCGTTGTTAATAGCCATAGCATCAAATTCATTGTATAATTCATTTAATTTTTTAGATGTATAAGTGGTATCAAATTTGTTAAGTTGTTTTTTAATATCACTTTTCACAGCAACATCTGGTGCGCTATCATGTTCGGTTAATACTATTCGTTTATAACTTGCCATATTCAATACCCCCTTTATCTATTTTAATGATTATTGCACTGTTATAATTTTTCTATAACTCTTAATTTTGCACTTGAACTACGTTTGTTATCTTTTAATTCGATATTTGTAGCGGTAATGGGTTTTCTTGTGATTAATTTAACACTTGCTTTGTGATGACATACACATACTGGTATTGATTTATCACAAATACAATCAGTACTTAATTCCTTAAATACATTTTTAACTATTCGATCTTCAAGACTATGGAAAGTTATTATAGCAAGTCTGCCACCTTTATTAAGTCCATCAACCATATCTTTTATCGCTATATCTAGTCCGTCCAATTCACCATTAACTTCTATTCTAATGGCTTGAAAAGTCTTTTTACATGGACTACCTTGTCCCCAGAATTTTCTTGGTATAGATTGTTCTATTATAGATTTTAGTTCCATAGTAGTTTCTATAGGCTTTTGTTTACGCACTTCTACTATCTTTTTAGCGATTGCTCTAGAAAAACTTTCTTCACCATATGTATATATAATTCTGGCAAGGTCGCTTTCACTATATGTATTGACTACATCATAAGCGGTAATACCTTGGCTATAATCCATACGCATATCTAAAGCACCATCGTATCTATAAGAGAAACCACGTTGTGGAGTGTCAATCTGATAACTAGATACTCCTAAATCCAATAGAATACCATCAACACCACTAATCCCTAGTTGGTTAATAATATTTTTAAAATTCTTAAAGTCAGACTTTACATAAGTAACATTATTGTACTTACTTAATCTTTCTTTTGATACCATAAGTGCAGTATCATCTTTATCTATTGCAATAAGTCTGCCTGTACTTAACTTTTCTACTATATGGCTACTATGTCCAGCACCACCTAGAGTACCATCTACATATATACCATCTGGTTTTATATTAAGTCCTTCAATGCACTCATTAAGCATAACCGGTGTGTGTTCAAAATTAACTTCGTTTATATCTGCCATATTAACTATTAAGGTCTTTTATAGCATCTACAAAACTAGTTTTGTTATTATATTCTTTCCAAGCCTGTTCGTCCCAAATTTCAATACGATTTCCCACACCTATAGAAACAACGTTTTTGGTAATTCCGGCGAATTCTTTTAAACTTGTAGGAATTGTAAATCTTCCTTGATTATCTTCTTCAATTTCGAAAGTTGAACTTAATATTGCTCTTACAGCATTCTGCCCATTAAGTGAATAAGCAGAAACTTTACTTACACTTTCTAAAAACTCGGTTTCAAAATATGGTTTACTAAAAATATAGATGCAGTTATCTACACCTTTAGTTGCAACATATTCACCTAAACCTGCTTTTAACTTTGAAGGAATTCTAATTCTACCCTTCTCGTCCAAAGCATGAGAATACTCTCCGAAGAACATATACTTACCCCTTTTGAGATTTACAATTTGATTATACACTTTTTTATAACCACTTTCAACCACTTTTAACCACCTATTTATAAATAAATAGTAGTTTTTTATGATTTTTTATGCAAAACAACCAAATATTAGGGGTAAATCTTACATAAATATACAAAAAATGAGTGGTCATGAAAACTTGTCCACGAGTGTCTTGACTCCATTTTTGTGTATTTTGCCATCATTAAATCAATGTAAATACTAGTTAAATGAAAAAAAATAATTACTATCAAACACATTTTTATCTCTACTGTAATTGAGTTTACATTTGATTGAATATAAATACCAGAACAATATTTATGTTATATAACATACATAATCCAGTAAAAAATAAAACATATAAAAAAGTAGTGACATACATCACTACTAAAAAAACATTTATATCTAATTAAATATAATAGAAATTTGTATTACATAATATATTTATATATTAAACAATATTTTGTCTTGACTTATGCGACTGCATAGAAGCCAATTTCTTTTCAAGTTTAGCATATATAGAATATGGCACTTTTTCGCTATTTAAGTTCCCACGCTTATCATTATGATAATCACTACCACCACTTTCAAGCAAATTATATTGCTTACAGAATTGTGATAATTTCTTATGCAAAACTTTATCTATACTTGGATGAAATGTTTCTATGCCGTCCACATAGTTTTTTGCATAGTCTAGTACTATATCCATATTATCATAATACTCACCAGGGTGAGCAAGAATCATAATTGTATTATTATCATCACAGAACATTCTTAATTGTGGCATAGTAACATAAACTTGAGTTAAGTCAACAAAAAATCTAGAATGGATATTACACATACCTTTTCTAAAAAACATTTTTGCAGATTCAAGCAAATCAGGATTCTCATTGTACAATATAGATTTTAGTTGTGGTATAGACATCATTTCGTTCCACATATCTCGTACCAACCAAGCACCCACTCTATCATAGTCATAATTGTTTGTATCAAGTTTAAGATTAAAACCCATATTCTTTAATACTTCAAGTTCCTTATCAACTTTAGCCTTTGACTCTTGCATATGATCAAGCGAATACTGATTTAAAAATTCTTGCATTTTATCTTCATCATATCCATAGCACAATACTTCAACAGGACAATGTGCTGCAGTGGTTACAATTTCAACACCTTTAATTATTTTAATACCACGATTATTAATATCATAATTCTTGTACCCTTTTGTAGTATCATGGTCGGAAATTGATATTGCTTTTAATCCCAATTCTTTTGCCTTTTCTATAAGTTCATTCATATCACAAGCACCATCAGAGTTGGTAGTGTGCATATGTAAATCTACATATTTTTTCATAAGTTATAATCCTTAATTAAAAATTTACAATTATTGTACAATATACTTTTTAACAATAAATACTATGTTTATGTCAAAAACAGTAAGATTTATAACATTAAATGTAAATTATAAATATATTATTATTTTGTAAATAATTTATAACAAGACGTTTCGTTATCAATACTATTGGCATTATTAAGGCTAGTTGTTATATCATTTCCTTTAGTACACAACTCATAAATAAATCTAGTAACAAATGCACTATCACCAGTCCATTCAACTTCTTTATCAGGAGCGATATAACATATATTATTAGCCACAAATATATCTGCCAATTCCTTTACGCCAGTATCACAAGCACAAGAAATTATTATCGAATTTTTCTTGGTAAAATGCTCTTTAATTTCCGACTGACTAATCATTTCTTCCCAATCGTATGAAGCAACAAATTCGCCATTATCACCGTGTCCGTCAATGATAATAACATCAGCAGTCAAAGTATCATCACTAAATACATCTAATATTTCTTCTTTATTGCGTGCCATGCAATATCCTACTGGACAATTAGTCATTTGACTAATAGCATGCTTTCTATGTAGTCCACCACCATTAGGTAAACAAATTAATAAAATACTATTGATTTTCATTGTAATACTTTCCTTTAATATATTTATAACTACTTGAAACTGGTAAATCAATATTAACTTTTTTTAACGCAGTTTCTATATCTAAATTGTTAATAAATAATTCTTCAAACAATTTAATAAAAAATATAGAATTATCAGTACATGATATTTTTTCATTCATTGCCACATATCCCCGACTATTAGTAAATACATCTATCATAGGTTGAGTAAATGAATTAGAACAATCACATATTATTATACTTTTTGGATAGTCGATATATTGTTTAATATCTTTAAGAACCACTCTCCTTGGTTCATCTTTTTCAAAAAGAAAATCACGATAATTGTAAGACACGTCAAAAACATCATTATTAATATCTGTATCAAAAATTATATAGTCACAATTATTAATTTCTTCACTAGTTAACAATGGTTTTATTTGTCTAGGAAAACCTATATATTTATAAACAAAATATACTCCACAGTCAGACGCCACTTGTTCTAGATAATTAGTATTAATAATATCTCTTTTTCTACTAAAAGATATATACATTACTTTTTTCATATTTTTCCTGCTTTAATATTTTTAATTACTTTTAAATAACTTAACCCCAAGGGATAATCCCATGGGGTCTAATCAATATTTGCTATTTTTATTGTTTTATTTTAAATACCCAACAAATAATTATGCCCTACTAAACGTTCTCTTCAACTGTAGATTTAAGTTGTAAATTAAACTTTTCCTTTGCAATTTCTACAGCACGATTAATCAAACGTTCACCTACATCTCCCCATTTTAATAGTTCAATAGCACGTGATGGTGTAGTTAACAACCTTTCATAGGTTTCGCCATTATCTGGGTCAGGTAATACTTCACCTATAGTATCTATCATAGCAGTCATTCTTACCTGTGCATATGGTGGTCTATCATTATCACCAGTAATTAATTGGTAACCTACCAATTCAACATTAGATTTAATAGAAGTATTAACTTCTTCCTTTAACTCCCTAACCAATGTAGCAATTCGATCAGTGTCATAATCTTCTGGAGTACCACCAGCCAACGAATAAACTTTCTTACCATTAGGTTTTAAATCAACCTTCAATAGCATACGTCCATCTTCAGTAAAAATAACTCCATACACCTGTCTTACAGGTAGTCCACTTGGCACTTCTCCATCAAACCATTCAATTGATAACATATAATCCCCCTTTGTTTAAGTTAAAAATCGTATTTATATAATACAATATTCAAGGAAGTTTATGCAAGCGATACAAAGTATCATTTGATATAAACTGACGTCGAATCAACAATATATCTATTGTATAACAATAAAAAAGATTTAAGCACACTACTTAAATCTTTTTTATTTTACTTATATTTTTCTACTTCTAGTATATTTTCTGCTGTTTTTACTTCAATATCTGTTGGCACTCTATACCCTTCTAGTGGGTATTTAATACCTAAATTTTTATATTTGAATATAGCAAAATCATGATATGGTAAAACTTCTACTTTTCTAATATTGTTTAAGGTATTTAAAAATTGTTTTGTGTTAAGTAAATCTTCTTTACTATCTGTAAGACTAGGTACAAGCACATGCCTTATCCAAACATCTTTATTTAATGTATTCAAATGTTTTAACATATCAAATATATTGGTATTGGTATGTCCAGTTATTTCTTTATGCAAATCATTATCATAACATTTTATATCTACAATAAACAAATCTACTAATAATGCTAAAGTATCAAATCTCTCCAAATATTGTTTATCATTAATAAATGGTTGCCCACATGTATCTATTGCTATATTTATATTTTTTTGTTTTGCTAATTTTGCAAATTCGATTAAAAAGTCCAACTGCAATAATGGTTCGCCACCACTAAAAGTAACACCACCATTGAACATATTTTTACCCCAATATGTGTGATATCTATAACAAAAATCAACTAGTTCTTGTGGAGTATATTCCTTACAATCTTTACTCTTTAACGCCCATGTTTCCGGATTGTGGCAATATTTACATCTCATATTGCAACCCTGTAGGAATACTACGACTCTTACTCCCGGACCATCTACTAGCCCAAAAGTTTCTATTTTATTAACAATCGCTTTACAATCTATCATGACAAGTCCTAGCAATAACGTCTTCTTGTTGTTCTCTAGTTAAATCAACAAATTTAACTGCATATCCCGATACTCTTATTGTAAAGTTGGCATATTCTTCTTTTTCTGGGTGATTCATACAATCAATCAATTTTTCAACACCAAAAACATTGACATTCAAGTGATGTGCCCCTTGATCAAAATATCCGTCCATAACTTGAACCAAATTGTTTACTCTTTCATCTTCATTATGTCCCAAGGCTTGTGGATTGATGGTTTGAGTATTAGAAATACCATCTAATGCCCATTCATAAGGGATTTTTGCTACAGAATTTAAAGATGCAATCAAACCATTTTGTTCTGCGCCATAACTTGGGTTAGCACCTGGAGATAATGGAGTACCATCTTTTCTTCCGTCTGGCATACTTCCTGTTGCTTTACCATAAACAACATTTGAAGTAATTGTTAGTATAGAAGTTGTTGGTTCACTATTACGATATGTGTGATAATGTTTAATTTTGCCCATAAATGTTTTAAGTAATTCACAAGCAATATCATCAGCCCTATTATCATCATTACCATATCTAGGGAAATCTCCTTCTACGATATAGTCTGTAGCCAATCCATCATTATCTCTTACAACTTTAACTTTTGCATACTTTATAGCACTTAAACTATCTACTACATGTGAAAATCCTGCAATACCTGTAGCAAATGTTCTTCTTACATTGGTATCAATAAGCGCCATTTCTGCTGCTTCGTAAAAATATTTATCATGCATATAATGGATTACATTAAGTGTATTAACATACAATCCAGCAAGCCATTCAAGCATTGCGTCATATTTAGTCATAACTTCATCATAATCCAAGTATTCAGTTGTAATTGGAGTGTATTTTGGTCCTACTTGCTCTTTAGATTTTTCGTCTACACCACCATTAATTGCATACAACAAACATTTTGCCAAATTGGCTCTCGCACCAAAAAATTGCATTTCTTTACCAGTTTGTGTAGCAGACACACAACAACAAATTGAATAATCATCGCCCCAGAAAGGTTTCATAATATCATCATTTTCATATTGTATTGAACTTGTATCAATAGATATTTTTGCAGCATATTTTTTAAAGTTTTCAGGCAATTTTGAAGAATACAATACAGTCAAATTTGGTTCTGGTGAAGGTCCCATATTTTCAAGTGTATGCAAAAATCTATAATCTGTTTTTGTAACCATAGATCTACCATCAAGACCTGTACCTGCAACTTCTAGTGTAGCCCAGACTGGGTCTCCACTAAACAACTGATTGTATGAAGGAATACGAGCAAACTTAACCATTCTAAATTTCATAACTAGGTGGTCAATAAGTTCTTGTGCTTCACTTTCAGTAATAGTTCCGTTGTTTAAATCCCTATTAATATAAATATCTAGGAAAGTTGATATTCTGCCGACACTCATTGCTGCGCCATTTTGTGTTTTAATTGCAGCCAAATATCCAAAATATAACCATTGTACTGCTTCTTTAGCATTTTTGGCTGGCATAGATATGTCGTAGCCATAAATAGCAGCCATCTCTTTTATACCTTTTAATGCTTTTATTTGCATTGTAATTTCTTCTCGAAGTCTAATAACATCATCTGTCATTATACCATCGCCACAATTAACAAAATCATTTTGTTTGTCTTCAATTAAGGCATCTATACCATATAAAGCAATTCTTCTATAGTCGCCCACAATACGTCCCCTACCATATGTATCTGGTAGACCAGTAATAATGTGTGAATGTCTTGCCTTTTTCATTTCTGAAGTGTAAGCATCAAAAACACCTTGGTTATGTGTTTTGCAATATTCGTTAAATATCTTATGGAATTTTGGATTAGGAGTAAAGCCATAAGTTGTACATGCTTCTTCCGCCATACGAATACCACCATAAGGCATAAATGCTCTTTTTAATGGTTTGTCTGTTTGTAAACCTACCACTTTTTCTAAATCTTTAAGTTTTTCATCAATATATCCAGCGCCATATGCAGTTAAACCAGAAACAACTTCTGTTTCACATTCCAACACACCACCATTTTCTCTCTCTTTCTTTTGCAAAACTGTTAGTTTACCCCAAAGTTTTTTGGTTGCGTCAGTTGGTCCAGCCAAAAATTGGGAGTCCCCATTGTATGGTGTGTAGTTGTTTTGGATAAAATCTCTTACATTGATTTCCCTTTTCCACATATTACCATTAAATCCTTGCCAAGATTCGTAATCTATCATATTGTTCTCCTTTATAGTCATTTGCATATAAGCAAAAACTCTCATTACATTAACATTGGTAAATTAAATTTATTCAATTAAAAAATTATGTACTTTTCATTAATTAAATATACAATTTTGCCAACAGAGTAATATTATCTAATTGCACGAAAATTGTCAAATATTTTGTTTGTGCAGATGCTCATATATAAATATAAAATAGTAAAAAAAGATGTTTATTAAAAACATCTTTTTATTAACTATTCTATAAAACATATTTAATAATATCTTTTACGATTAATTCGTATCTTAAATTATTATTAAAAGCACTATAACCTATTAATTAACAGACATCAATCACATTAATAAAATTTATTATTAAGAATTATTTATTTTTCAATTCGTTGAATACTGATTGCCAACTAGATAATTTACTATCAATACTCCCTTTTCTTGGCGATGGACTAACAACATATTTAACTTCAAAGTCACCAGTTATGTGCATTTTTTCAAATTGTTTTTGCACAAATCGGCTATTAACAACGACATATTTTATATTAGAATTATCAATAATATTTTTTATTGTTTCTTTATTAAACATTGCTGGATACAATGGGTCATTAAGAATAATATCATTATCAAGCGAACTATTGTTGTTAAAATAACATTGCAAAAACACATCACAAATAGCAATTTGTCTTTTTGTTAATTCAAAAGCCATTGTTTCTTTAATTTTGTTTTTATTATCTTCAAAAGTATCAAAATCAATCAAACCATTCTTATAATTATCATAGTTGTTTTTTAATTGGTCTTTTAAATCTGAAAAACAAGTTGTACCCAAAACACAATCCAATAACTGCCAAAACTGATTGCGTTGACTCGCATAATAAAAGCCTTTTTTCATACCATCTGTAGCAGTTATTGAACCCAACATCAATATTTGGCTGTTACTATCCCACACAGGCATAATACCATTAAGCATAGGTTGTCTTAATACTGGATTAACAATTTGTTTTTTCATATTTACCCCTTATACATTACAATAATTATACCACATCAACATTTAATTTGAAAATTAATTATTGATTAAAAAAACTGAAAGAAAATTCTTTCAATTTTTTTGTTTTACATATTCGTAATACATAAATTTTAATATTGATATTTTTTCTTTTTTGCGATTAGGCAAACTATACTAACTATCAATGCTAAACATTCGGCTACTACAACAGATAACCAAATACCATTAACGCCCAACAAAATTGGCACTTTTCCACCCACACTTAATTAATGCATTGATCAACTATCAATATTTTTAAAGCATAAATTTTAGTGAAAAAACATAGTTAAATGAAATATCACAAATAACGAAATATTTTTAAATATTTATCACAACAAACTATAATATTTTTAAATAATTTTTATACTTATTTATCATTCTAATCATACCATAATCATTTTTGTCTACTAAATCTAATGCTTCGTTAATAGTAACCCATTTAATTTCCATAGATTCGTTAGAAATTTCATAATTATGATTATCAACAATAAACAAAAAATTAACATCGTAGTGCCAATGTTCAGGTTCATTTTTCTTTGTGCTGTATGGAATTTTCATGACTGCAACATCATAAATGGAATTTGTTCCTAATACAAAATCAGTAATTCCTGCTTCTTCCATAATTTCTCTTTTCGCAACATTTAGACTATCTTCTTCGCCATCACTATGACCACCGAACTGAAACCACATTCCAGATTTCTTATGGTGATTAAGTAGAATATTCCCTTGTTTATCACAAACAAAGGCTCCAGCAGTTATATGTCCATCCAAATTTGATCTATCATAACAATTTGTGTTGTTTTTTAAAAATGATAATGTTTTTATTACATCTTCATGTTCTTTGTTATCATAAGGTCTATAATTATTTAATTCATCAAATAATTTAAACATTTGTATCTCCTTAAAACAATGATATTTGTGTATATTTATTATAATTAATACATGTTTTATATAACAACACTTGGAGCCTATTATTTTAATTGGAGCTGATGGTGGGACTCGAACCCACGACCTACGCATTACGAATGCATTGCTCTACCAACTGAGCCACATCAGCATATTAAGGCACATATAGTGCCTTTTTATTATAACCATAATCATTGTTTTAAGTATTAGTCTTACATACTATTAAAACAATACCTATTACAATAAATTATTGAATATTTAATTAAAATATGCTTAAGTATTAAAATTATTGTTTTAGTATACCTTTACTATATATATTACAATATTTTAATTAATTGATTATTAACCAAATCACAACTTGTAAGGTAATATTTTATACCATTTTTATTAACAACCAATTTTTGCTTTTTGTCATATGAATGTAAATGCCCATATACCACAATTGGAATTTCGTATTTCTCAAGCAATTGTGTATATTTATTATCTTCCAATTTACTATTAAATGGTGGATAATGCATCATACAAATAATAGTTTCATTATTGGTTTGAAGTTTTTTTGCTGCTTGCAAACTTAATTCAAGTCTAATCGCTTCCCTATTATATATCTTTTCATCATCTGGGGTTTTGTGTGTTGTTTCTGGAACTGTCCAGCCCCTTGTACCGCATATTATTATATCTCCTATTTTTACAGCATCATTCTGTAAAGCATACATATCACTAGGTAAAACATTACGCAAAGAAGAGATACCACTCCACCAATAATCATGGTTGCCCCTAATAATTATCTTTTTACCTTTCCCCATATGAGATATATATTCTAAATCAGCAATTGCTTCATCAAGTTTCATAGCCCAACTTAAATCGCCAGCAATTAAAACTATATCATCGTCTGTGACACCACAATTAATCCAACTTTCTTCTATTTTTTCAAGATATCCGTCCCACACAGGTCCAAAAATATTCATAGGTTTGTTACTATTGATACTTAAATGTAAATCAGAAATTGCATATACTTTCATAAATAACTCCCAGTGTATTGTATCAAAAATATTAATATTTTTCAATCAATTATAGCAATTGATAACCTTATATAATTGAAAACCAACATATTACTAATCAATTGTAATCATAGCCTAAAAGAATCCACACAAAACATATAGGTCATAAGATTCTATTTAATCTTTAAAAAAACCATATACTAGCAAAATGTTTATTAATCATATAAACCACTGTAAAACACAAAAAAGAGATAGCATTATTTCTATCTCTTATTTATCAATCTTAATTATTAACATCTACCATTGTTCATACCATTTTCGTTAGCACGATTTTGAATAGATTTGGTTATAACACTTTCTACATCGGAATATTTAACCACACCCAACATAGCACCATCTCTATCAAACTTTACAAAATATTCCTTTCCATTGTATCTAAATTCGTCCAACTTTGCTATAGGCATAACTTGATGTGTAGTCATATTATACAACTTACCATTTTGATACTTAACTTCACCATATGGAGTATGGAATATTGCACTTGAATATGCACTACGGCATATATCTATCTGTCGTATAATTCCTTCATTTTCTTCTTTCTGTTTAGGAGTAAGTTTACCACTTTCAATTTGTTTAACTAAATCGGCTCTATCACGCATATTAGAAAGATCAGTTTGATACATATAATCTAAAGCAGTTTTTGAATACTCATAGTCTTTCAAACCAAAAACTAATGGGTTATGGCTGGCTTCGCCTAATACTAAACTTGCTTCTAGAGTTTCTAGAATATATTTACTTGAATCAAGAATATCAGTTACTTCACTTTGATTAATAAGCATTTCTTCACGTTTCTCATCCAAGTTAAGAATATCTTTTGGGACATTATTAACAAATCTACTAATATTATCTACTATAGATAATAATCCAGCATCTCTAAATCTCCAACCACTATTTAAGCAAAAAGATCTTGAAACAGGATTTTTAATACTGTCACTTAAATCAGTAACCAATTGTGATAAGTATTCGGCATTGTTATATCTAGTACGTGTTTCGTAATACTGTTTTGCCAATGCATTATTACTAGGATCTTTGGCAAGTTTTTTTTCTAAACTTACCATCTTAACACCTTCTTTTCTTAATGTACTAGAAACTTCTCTTTTATTAGCAATCACATAATCATTTATTTCCATTATTGCCCATGAAGGAACTGTTCTGGTAGAATCACTTAAACGTGGTTCTACAAAATGTTTAGCACCATATTCAGTAACTTGATTGGATATATCATCAAATAAATCAAAGAATGCTTTGTATTGATGTTCGATAAGTGAATATGCAATATTGTTGGCATAAGCAACAAAAATTGGTTCAAAACCCACATTAGTACCTTCAGTAAATGAAACAAGTTCGTCATTAAAAGGCTTATACAAACATGTACCCATATTAAACAACTGATTATAATTATCTTTACATTCCGGATACTTTGCTAGAAACATTTCTTGAAACTGATCTTTCTTTTCTGCACATTTACGCTCATCAATAAGACGCAATTGAGAATAACGTGTACGAATTTCTTCACAAAGTTCTCGATTATAGTCACGCAAAAAATCTAATTTTCTTTCAAAATAATGTTGAGTATTATCCAATAAATTAGAGTCTACAGAAGCACGATATTGTTTATTAGCCACCATCAACATATATGTAACACGTTCAATCTCGCAAAGAGCATCATTCATTTCTTCAGTAAGTAAACTATTTCTTAACATAACTTACCCTCACATAGTATGTATTATATTAATATAATACTACATTTTTAATTGTAATTCAATACATAATTTTAAAAACTTATATTTAAACATATATTGCAATAATTAAGTGTATAAAAAAAGATGTAAGCATATACTTACATCTTATACTAATTAACAATAATTAGTTAGCATTGGCTACAGGTTGCTGTGCCGGATAAAGTGGCAATTCAAAGAAACCCGAGCAAGCATCTTGAGTAAATTCTTGACAAGGTGGTATAGGACAATATCCGTAAGTTGGTACTAATATTTCCGCTTCCACTACTACTCTAAGTATCAAAGCAAGACAGAAATCAAGACTAAATACATTGTTACCTACATACTCGCCATCTGGACTTAAACAATTGCAATATGCTTCTACCGTAAATGGTACAACACTTGGCTGTGGT
>ERZ808245.278-NODE-278-length-28623-cov-4.097067_pt1 | contig 28623 bp, 30 predicted proteins | sample MGYA00521243_ERZ808245 | MGnify/ENA primary metagenome ERZ808245 (study PRJEB31516, sample SAMN03275576) | gut metagenome | biome: mammalia-associated habitat; material: feces | host: Papio cynocephalus | place: Kenya | collected 2012-07-07 ... | reverse complement strand
AAGCCGCCTTCGCCACTGGTATTCCTCCTAATATCTACGCATTCCACCGCTACACTAGGAATTCTACTTACCTCTCCCGAACTCAAGTCTAGCAGTATCAAATGCAGTTCCGTGGTTGAGCCACGGGCTTTCACATTTGACTTACCAAACCGCCTACACTCCCTTTACGCCCAGTCAATCCGGACAACGCTTGCTCCCTACGTATTACCGCGGCTGCTGGCACGTAGTTAGCCGGAGCTTTCTCATCAGGTACCGTCACTATCTTCTTCCCTGATAACAGAAGTTTACAACCCGAGGGCCTTCTTCCTTCACGCGGCGTTGCTGGGTCAGAGTTGCCTCCATTGCCCAATATTCCTTACTGCTGCCTCCCGTAGGAGTCTGGACCGTTCTCAGTTCCAATGTGGCCGATCACCCTCTCAGGTCGGCTAACCATCGTAGTCTTGGTAGGCCGTTACCCCACCAACTAACTAATGATACGCGAACTCATCTCTCACCGAAATAAATCTTTTACCCCTGCCTGATGCCAGGCCGTGGTCTTATGCGGTATTAGCAGACATTTCTATCTGTTGTCCCCCTGTAAGAGGTAGATTATTCACGCGTTACTCACCCGTCCGCCACTAGACTTATTCGTTGCACAAAACACACTATATAAGAATGTTTTGTGCAACAAACAAATCCCGTTCGACTTGCATGTATTAAGCACGCCGCCAGCGTTCGTCCTGAGCCAGAATCGAACTCTAAATAAATGGTATAATAAATCTTTCGATGTATTATCAAAATTTAAAATTCAAACTCACTCAAAACAAATCATTGACTATTCGTTTAAGTTTTGCTTGATTAAAATTCAAGTTAAAATTAACAAGAATTTTGTATAAACCTAACTATTAAATTGTTATGGAACATGTCGCTCTTTCGTAACGACAATGCAAGAATACCATAATAGAAATCTGCTGTCAACAACTTTTTTTAAAAATTTCGGCATTTTTTTCGCTTTTTTTGGAAATTCTCGAACACCTTGCCTCGTGTTTCCACTTTTCTTCCCTTAAATTCGCCCGCAGAAACTGTCCAAATAATTAAGCATCATCTCGTGAATGTCGCATAAACACTGCACTTTAGCAATTTCTTTGTTTTTTGCGAAGAATTTTTCAATTTCTATGAACTTTTGCACAAAAATTTTGTTATTTCCCCAAAAAATTTGCCCGTTCTGCCTTTTTTCAAGCAATAAATCATTGTCAAGTGCCGTTTTATGTATCTTCTCTAAAAGTTTTTCTCCCATGTTATTCGTGGACAGAAATCTCACATTACCACACATTCGCCCTTCGCAAAGTTTAACAAGTGACATAATCTGCCCCAGCACTTCCGCCACCATTTTGTTCCCCGCTATTTCTATATGACTATCATTTCGCAAATTGTCAGTATTTCTTTTGCCCATTTCGTTATTAAGATTACACCGAGCAAAATCTTCTCCGCACACACCTTCATTTTGTGTTATGGGACTTTCTTTCACATTTTCCTGCCCTGCCCTATCAAAAACTTTTTCCAAAACATTTGCTTGCCTATATTTTGCATTATATTCCCTAGCCATTTGCTCAAATCGCTCACTATTCAAAAAATCTTCCATTCCGCCCCCTATTTCCATTTTACATATGCAACGCATGCGTGTTTTGTGAATAAGGTGATGTTATATATATTTGTAATTATGTATTTAATATAATATAATTGACATATATTATAAAATATGCCAACATAAAAATAGGAGAAACTATGATTGACTTACATCAACATTCCACATTTTCGGACGGGACTGACGACATTGTGACACTTGTCAAAAAGAACAAAGCACTGGGCATAAAATATATGTCCGTCACCGACCACGATAACATTCAGTCTGCAAAAGCACTTTTAGGTGGTGAAACAAGCTTTGGCATAAAATATGTGACGGGAATTGAATTTTCTACCGAGTTTGAAGGCGAGTCCATTCACCTTTTAGCATATGGCTACAGAAAAAACGGCAAAGTTATAAACTCCCTTGTAAGAAAGTCAAAGGAACTTCGCTTGAAACGAATAAAGGACAGAATTGACATTTTGAAAAATGAATTTGATATTGTCCTCTCAAAAGAAGAACTTGAAATTATCGAGCAAAGCGACAACCCAAACAAACCACTTTTGGCAAATATTCTCATTTCTCGTGGGCTGGGCGAAAACATAACAGAAGTTATCAAGAAATATCTCTATCACAAAATGCCCGAAAACAAACTTAACACGGAATATGTTATAAAAGAACTTGCAAAAGCAAATATAATTTCAGTTTACGCTCACCCACTTGGCGGAGTTGGTGAAAAACGAGTGGAAAGAAACACATTTGAAAGACGAGTAGAAGCATTTGCACAATGTGGGCTAAGTGGAATTGAATGTTATTATTCCCTTTACAACACAGAAGAACAAAACTATCTGATAAACTACGCAACAACACACAATCTTTTAATCTCTGGCGGAAGCGACTATCATGGCAAGAATAAAACCGTTCAAATAGGCGAACTTTCAAATTACAACTTCTCGCCAAAGAAAAACGACCTAACGATAGCAAAAAGGCTTAAATTCAAATCAATTTAAGCCTTTTTTATTTATATTGTAGTGAATATCGGGTAAATTACATCGTTGTAGGTTATGTCAAACTGTGCTTGAATATAAACCTCTATTTTAGTTATAACATCACTCCCCTCTGAAACATATTCATCTCGATAATATGAACATTCCCCATTCACATACGTTATAGCTATTATATATTCAACATTAACTTCGTCTTTTGACTTATCTGAAAGAAAACAAAATTTCTTACCTTTTGTAAAACTTGAAATATTAGCAGTGATATCAATAATTTCAGTTGTTGATGGGGAAAACCCATCTCCACTTGAATTTGGTCTTTCCGTGCTTGTTCCCTCTATTTTTAGTTGTCCTTGTCCCAAACTTTGCCAATTCATTCCATAATAATTAAGATTTTCTAGATCAGCAACATCAAGAAGATTAGGTTTCCAAATAGCAGTAAGTTTCTCCTCACTATTTTGCAAATTTTGATTGGTCAATGTTTTTGTCGCAGGGACAAACTCCTCAAGATATAAATAAAATATCTCGTTTGAAACACTTTCAACCTCACTACATCCAGCTCCATCTCTATTTATTTGTGGATAGACGGCAATTTGACTTTCTTCTCCAGTAAACTTATAAACAGTTCTTTCCCATATTGTCCCACTTTCATTTTCAACCCGAAAAAGAGCATTGATATTCGAACTTGTAGTACGCAGACAATATTGCTTGCCCACTTCAAAAAAACTGAGGTCAACCACCCAGCGAGTATCCCATGCACTTGGTGGATTAGAATAAGCACTTTTAGTTCCCAATGTTCCATTAACCCTCATTCCACCGTCAGAAAGAGATGTCCATGTTATGCCATTGTAAGTTGCAGAACCTTGCCAAACTGAGCCTAAGTCAATTTTCTGTGATTTAACATTTTCTTGCTGCCAGCCAAAAAAAGCACTCTTTTCGTTTAGATAAGGCACAGGTAAATCGCCATAACTATCGCCCAGTGATATTTGCTTAGAGGATACCCCCCCCCCCTATTGTGGATAACTCGCCGCCGTTTGCGTCGAAGTTCAATGTAAGCGTAGGACGGGTATATTTTACTGATATATTGCTTGAAGCAGACTGATGCGTTGCCCCATAAATAAGAACACCAAGAATGGCCATAAGAAGTGTGTATAGAACGCAGATTGTTATCTTGTTTTGCTTGTGATAAAATCTGTTTAGCCATAACACGAAGCGTTCATACTTGGTCATTCTTGGTGTTCTCCTTTTAAATTATCTTACAACCCAAAGCCGCCGAGGGCGTCTTTTGAAAGGTCATCTGCTTTTGTTTGTGCGTCTTTAATTGCACCCAAAATTAAGTCCTCAAGCATTTCCACATCATCTGGGTCAACCACTTGTGGGTCAATCTTTATGCCAGTGATGTCTTTTTTGCCAGTGATTGTAACTTCCACCATTCCGCCACCAGAAACACCCGTAAGCACTGTTTCAGCCAGTTCCTCTTGTTTTTTCTCCATTTCGGCTTGCATTCTTTGGGCTTGCTTAATCATATTTTGCATATTCATTCCGCCGCCAAAGCCGCCAAATTTATTATATCCCATTTTAAACTCCTTAAATTAGTATATTTTCAGTTTGCCCCAAAAGTGTTGAAATTGCTCTCTAGGTCGTCACCGAAAAGTGCTTTTAATCTGTTGTAACTTTCAAGAACTTTGTTTTCCTTAAGTTTTAACACAAAGTTCAATTTTATTTTATCATTTATTTTGGATAGTTCCAACGAAATTTTAGCAAAATTCTCTGAATTTGTAAGAATTTTATACAAATATTCCTCGTGAACCTCAACAATCAGGTCATCTCCAACGAGTTTTAGGTGTCTAAGTTCGCCACAAGCGGTGTGAAGCGTTATTAAGTTTTGCTCACGAAGTCTAATAACAACAAGCCCCCAAAGTTTGTATGGGTTTCGCATTTCTTCTGGCGAAATGGTCGCAATAACCTTTGGAGTTGCCGTTCTGTCTGTTTCGTGAATTTCACTTAGGTCTGGCAGCGGCAAGTCGTCTGGCGGAATGAAATAGTCCTCATACTCGTCATATTCCCCACTTGAAGAAGTCTTATCCGAAGTTATAACATTTTTATCCACAACATTTGTACTTTGCTGGGTTTTTACTCCACTTGAAGCAAGATTTTTCAAAAATTCGGACAAATTCTTAACTAAATCTTCATTTATTAGTTTTTTTTTACATTATCTATGCTTGCACATTCAAGAGATGTAAGTTCAATAAGTGTTCGTGGCGAGATTGCATATTTAAGTTCACTTTCCACACTGCTAAACTTCTGCATAAAGGACAAAAGTGTTGTTGCGTCTGCTTTTTCAGAAAGGGTTTTCAGTTTGTCAAAAATATCTTGTGGCACTGCTAATATATCTTTTGCATTTTTACAACTTTTAATAACAATCAAATTTTTAAACAACACCGTCATCTCTTTGCCAAAAGCGGTCAAGTTTTTGCCAGACTGGCAGACATTGTTTATTGTAGTTAGTACTTGCCCCAAGTCTTTGTCCAAAATTGCATTTGCAAGAGCTATTGTGGTGTCAAAATCGCTCGTTCCAAGAATTTGCAAGGTCTTGTCGATAGTTATGTTATCCCCGCCAAAAGCGACCACGCAATCTGCAACAGAAAGCGTATCTCTCACACTGCCTTCGCCCGCTATTGCAATGGCTTCAACGGACTTGTCATCTGCCGTTATGTTGCACTTGTCAAACACATATCTCACTTGCTTTTCTAGGTCTTCCTTCCCCACAAGGCGGAAGTCAAAACGCATACATCTTGAAAGAATTGTTGAAGGCAATTTGTAGGCTTCTGTGGTGGCCAATATGAACACCGCATGAGTTGGTGGTTCTTCAAGAGTTTTAAGCAAAGCATTAAAGGCACTGTCAGTTAGCATATGCACTTCGTCAATAATATACACCTTATATTTTCCATGCACAGGTGGATATTTAACTTTTTCCCTCAAGGCTCTAATTTCGTCAACACCATTGTTTGACGCTGCGTCAATTTCAAGCACGTCAACATTGCTTGGTTCGTCAAGGGCAAGGCAAGTTCTACATTTGCCACAAGGGGAGCCATTTTGTGGGTTTTCGCAATTTATTGCCTTGGCAAAAATCTTTGCACAAGAAGTTTTGCCCGTTCCACGAGTGCCGGTGAAAAGATAAGCATGCCCAATTTTACCCGACTTCACTTGGTTTTTAAGTGCGGACACAATGTGAGGTTGTCCAATCACTTGGTCAAAAGTCTTTGGTCTAAATTCTCTATAGAAAGACAAATGCATCAGTCCGCTCCTTTTAAATCTCTTAACTTTATTTTAATCCTTTGCAAAGCATTGTCAATGCTTTTTGGCTGTTTGTTCATAATTTTTGAAATTTCTTGATAGTTATGCCCAGATATGTAACTTCCAAGGACACGTTTTTCAAGTGGGCTTAAAAGTTTGTCAATAACTCGCCCCGTTTCTTGAAGTTTCTCCCTAAAAAGCACTGTTTCTTCTGGAGAAAGTTCGTGGGCTTCAATGTAAAACCCGTTTTCTTCGTTTGAGTCGTCAATGTCGTCATTTTCGCACAAAAGCACCTTGCCTTGATTGTTTATGGAAAGATACGCTTGCATTGGAATGTTTTTTTGCCTTGAATCATGTGTTAGGGCTTGTTGAATTTGACGAGTTATGCACAATGTGGCAAAAGTTTTGAATGTGGTGTTTGAATGTTCGTCAAAATTTCTATAAGCCTTAAAAAGTCCAATCATTCCCTCTTGCAAAAGGTCACTTGGCTCGGCGTTTGCAAGAAAATATTTGCGTGAAACACGAGTGACAAGTGGTTTGTAGCGTGACATAAGTTCATTCAGCGAAACTTCGTCACCACCCCTTGCCTTTTGCAAAAGTTCTATGTCGTCAAGGTTAAAATTCTTTTCTTCCATTTTCTTCCGTTTATATTATATCAAACATATTTCACATTTGCAACAATTTACTTTGCTTGTCTTTGGCGGACAATTTCATACACCATAGCACTGGTGGCTGTGGAAACATTAAGTGAGTTCACCTTGCCAAACATTGGAAGCGACAATGTCCCGTCACAAAGTTTGCGAGTAAGTGCCCCTACGCCAAAGCCTTCACTGCCCATAACTATGGCAATGTCGCCAGTTAGATTTGTTTTGTAAATATCATCCCCGTCAGCCTCGGCACAATACACCCAAACACCCTTTTCTTGCAACTTTTTTATTTGGTCGTTAATGTTATTTACCTTGGCAATCTTCATGTGGTTTATCGCCCCGCAACTGGTCTTAAACACAGTTTCATTCACAGCACAACTTCTTCTAGATTCAATAATAATTCCGTCAACGCCCGCACATTCGCACACACGAATAATGCTTCCAAAATTGTGTGGGTCTTGTACCCCGTCAAGAATAACAATAAAACTACCCTTTTCGCCTTTGCTACTTAAAATTTCATCCACATCGCAGTAGCAAAAATCTGTTATCTCCGCCACCACCCCTTGATGATGTTCGGACAACTTGTCAAGCGACTTTCTTTGCACAAAGTCAAACCTTGTGTGAGATTTTTTGCACAACTCCACAATCTTTTTTGAAAAATCGTCCATTTTACTGCTGTCAAGCATAACCTTGTTAATCGTCTTGCCCGCAACCAATGCTTCATACACGCTGTTTTTGCCACTTATAATCATTTTCTTTTCCCCTTTTCATATTCCTCGAGTGTTTTATCGAACTCACCCAAAAACTGCTCAAAAACCCATTTTATACGCCCAAAATTACCCGTCAAATAGTGATAGCCGAGTATTGCCTCAAACCCCGTTGCGTATTTGTAGTCCGCAAGCGTTGAATTTTTGGACACAGTCGCCATTTTGGTGTTTCTCGCACGCTTAAAAACGCCCAATTCTTCATCAGAAAGAAGCCCCATAATCTGCTCCACAGCCTTTGCCTGAAAACTCGCCTTAACAAACTTTGTGCATAACCTATGAAGATTGTTATTTTTAAAAGTAGTCTTTTGGCAAAAATAATCTCGCACAAGCAGTGTCCACACACTATCCCCCAAAAACGCAAGACTAAGCGAACTTTCTTCCCTTGCATGAGCCACCCTTTCCGCCCCAAAACCCATATTAAGCCCCGCAAGGCTTCCAATACAATCTTTCTCTTTCTTTTCCATGCCCGCATTATATCACATTATTTTCAAATTGAAAAGAAGAATTTGCCTTGCACTAAACTGCTTCGCAGAGCCAATCACTTTCCCGCTTTCCGCAGTTTTGCGGGTACGGGAAAATATCATTCGACTTGCACGCAAGGCGAATATCATGTTCCCAAAAAGGAAATTATGTCCACATTCGTGGACGAGTTTCTTTAGGGAACTACCATTCACGAAGTAAATATCATTGAAAGATAAAAAACTCCCCGCAGGGAGTTTTTATCTTTCTTGGTTGTATGCTACAATCTTTTGTCCGTCCGTAAGTGGCAGTGAAAGTTCACCGTTTTGTTCCACAAGTGTGGACATTGGCACATTGAGTTCTTTTGCCACGTCCCACAAGGTTTGCCCTTCGTGAGCAAGGTAAATTTCAAGCGCCCAGTCTTTTTGTGGTTTTTCTTCTCCAAGGGTGATTGCTGTGGTCACAGCATTTGTGTGATTTGTGTTTTGGGCAAAGTTTATGCTTACTTCTGCCAGTATTTCAAGTTCGCCCCCACGTTTTGCTTTAACATTCACGTCCCCAATGCTTGCTGTTGCAAAGATATTGCCGTTTTCCACAATATCAGAGGAAGCGTAGGAGATTGAATAAGGCACTTCCACATCAAGAGAGTTAATGGAAATATTGTCGTCATCGTCAGCGGTTTCAAATACAATGTTAATGTTTGCAATGCCTTCAAAAGTCACTTCGCCTTGCTTTGCCACTTGGTTTATTATTGTAATGCTATTTGGCGTTGTGGTCAAAATTTTGTCAATAGGTGGCACGCCTTCTGGCACTGCAAAGGTGGTCAAAACATTTTCGTCAAATTGTCTTGTTGCTTCAAATTCTGTTTGTTCAAAACTTGTGGTTGTAAGTTTCACTTCACATTTTGGACTGAAAGCGTCAACAATACAATTTTCTGCTTGTTTATTATACACCAAGCCTTCGATATACAGTGGAATTGACACTTCAAACACATTTCTATCTACGTTTTCTTCCACATTGCCACAGCCAGCCACAACCCATGCTTCAACAAGTGATTCTCTTGTTATGTCGTTCCCTGCAATTTCTTCTTGAAATTGGTTTTGCTTAAACATACTTCGAAGTTTCCCGTCTTCCGTTTGGTAAACAACATTTGAATACACTTCGCCCGACACTGCAAAGTAGCCGTCTGACGGTATAACATTTTTGATTGTGGCATAGTTTCTGACGCACAGAACACGGCTTATTTTGCTATCTTTTTGCAAGTCAAAGAAAATGTTTGCCGCAGTGTCAAACTTGCCCGCAAAGGACATATATGACGTTTCCTCTTCCTTTACAAACACTCCGTCTGGAGCCACTGCACAAGAAATGTCCGCATCGTGACACACTGCAAAAAGTGAAATTCTAATTTTGCTTGTGTATCTGATGTCATCCCCCACCGAGCCATCAGTGGACAAGTCAACAAGCATCGCTCTGCCAAAAACTTCACAGCCGTCTTTTATATTTTCGTTTTGATAACTGCCGACAAAGTTTTCTTCCCTATTTATATTTACTATTTCTCCGTTTTCTTGTTGCACCAAAAAGTTATAGCAAATCTTTCCTTCAACCTTTGCTTCACCCATAGAGGTTGAAATTTTTTCGATTCGTGGCTGAGATGTTGCTGTCAGCACTTTTGTAATTCTTTCACCTTCCCCCGAAAGTCCCACAATGTTTGTAATTTCAAGGTCACCCACTCTTTTGCTTGTTGCAATGTTAAGTTCGTTTGCGTTTTCCAAATTTCTACCCTCCAATTTCGGCAACAAAAAAAGTTGTCTTGCTGATTGTTACATAAATACAAAACAACTTTCAAAATTATTCCAATTTGAAAAAACTTTTTAAATTTTATTTTCCACTTGCATCTTCAAGACTTCTTCCTCACTGTCGTTAATTTTTACATCGCCACACAAGACATCTGAATATGAGCAAGTAACTGATTTGACATTGCTATCATTTAAAACCCGCACTGTAAAAACTGAAGGATAAGTACTTTCTACAATTCCTTGATAAGTTTCTATCTTTCTTCTGCCACGATTTATGGAAATGTCTATTTCTTCCCCTTTTATGGCATTTATTCTTTCTTTAATATCATTTAAGTTTAAAAGACCTCTTTTCATTTTGCCCCCAAAATATTATGCCCAAAATTTGGAAAATTAGTCTAAAAAACAAAAACCCCACAAGGAGGTTATGTTAAAATTATTCGTCATCGTCTTCTTCGTCATCGTCATCGCCATCAGCATCTTCATCGTCACCAATGTCGTCAAAGTCTTCGTCCAGTTCGTCTGGTTCTGATGATTCGTCATCAAGGTCTTCTTGCTCGTCTTCGTCATCAAGACCAAGGTCCAAAGAGTCGTCATCAAGAGGATTATCGTCCAGCCCTGTTATAGACACCATATCGCTGTCCTCGTCATCGTTATAGCCTTCGTCATCGTCTGGAGATGTGTAAGTGTCCCAAACGGAAGTTGGCACTGCATCTTCTTCCTCTTCTTCTCTTTCTTTTGCGCACGCTGGGCAAATGTCTTCGTCAGCGTTTATATAATTGGTCTTGCAAATTGGGCAAAGCTCAAGATCCATGTCCTCGTCAGTTCCCATATTTCCAACAGCTTTCATTTCTGCCTTGCAGACGTTGCAATATTTATCTTTTTTCAAAATATAGTTAAGTTCACACCTAGGGCATCTGATATATGTTTGTTTCATTTTTTCTCCCTCACAATCAGCAACTTTTTATCACATTTCTCTATAATACACAAGTGATTTTAACTAGTTTTTCAAAAATTATTTATGTATTTTCATTTTTTTTAAGATAAAACGCTGTTTTGCCCCAAGTAAGCCTCATTTAAGCCCCTTCAACAAGCATTTTATCCGCAACAAGGGCAATAAACTCGCCATTGGTTGGTTTTTCGTTGCTGTCATAAACTTTTATGCCAAAAAGGTTGTTAATGTTTTCAATTTTGCCTCTATTCCACGCCACTTCAATAGCATGTCTAATTGCTCTTTCCACTTTGCTTGCACTGGTTGAAAATCTGGTTGCAATGGAAGGATAAAGTTGTTTTGTAATTGAATTTATTATGTCAGGTTCTTCAATCGCCATTTTTATTGCCTCTCGCAAGAACTGATAACCTTTAATATGTGCTGGAATTCCAACTGTAATAAATATGTTGCTAATCTTTTCTTCAAGCGCTCTATTTTTTGGCATGCGTTTGCCATCAACACGCAACACTTCGCTCTGCCCCACCAGTTCCTCAATTCGTTTTGCAACAATTTCTTCTTCCACTGGTTTTGCAAGAACATAATCTGCCCCAAGGTCCACAGCCTTTTGGGCAAAGCCCTCGTTTTTAAGTGATGAGAGAACAAGAATTTTTGGTCTTTCATCAAATGACTTCAAGCGTTCCAAAACTTCATATCCGTCAAAGCCTTCAAGCACAATATCCAGTGCCACAACATCTGGCTTATGCTTTTCAATTTTCTCAAGTCCGCTTTGACCGTTGCTGTCTTCCTCCATCATTTCAAATTTTCCCGTTTTCTCCAAAAACTCACGTAAACTTCTTCTGCTTTCTTCATTTTGATCAAGTAATATTGTTTTAATCATAAAACCGATCTCCTTTTAAATTTTGTTGATACAATGATACTAACACATAATAAGAAAAAAGGTAACAATATTCGCTGTTGGATATTGTCATTCACTGTCCCTAAAGGGTATAATTGCTCGAAAAAAGACGGAAAACTTATTTTTCAAACATATAAACAATATTTTAAATATTTTTTTAAAAGAAAAGCCCAAATTCTCTGTTTTTTTTGTTAATTTTATCGTTTTGAAAAATAAAATCGCAATATATTCACTATTTGTTCACTTTAAAGCGTTTTGTGTCAAATATAACATAATTTACACACACAAAACTTCATTTAAAGCCGTTTTATAGGACTTTTCCCTATATCCAAATTTCAATAAGCCCATAACTTATATATTTTTCATGATTTTATCACATAATAACACAATGGTTTTAATTTGTCAACACAATAGTTTAAATATTTGTGTAAAATTTTCTTTATAATTTAAGATAAGCGAGGATAATATGACTGCAGTTGAGATTGGGAACAAAATAAAAAGAATAAGAGAGAGCAAAGGCATAAAGAAAAATGCACTTGCAAACTTGGCTGGCGTGTCGCCAACATATATAAATGACCTTGAAGCGGGAAGGAAATGTCCAACTGTGGAATATCTTGGATATATCTGCCAAGGGCTTGGGGTAACAATGGAAACTTTTTTCAAAGACGAGAACAGTCACACAATAGATGTTTCCAATCTGACAGAAAAACAAGTTAAACTTCTGGAAGACTTCTTAGCAAGCCTCTAAGTCATTGGCGAAAGCACTTTCATAAGCCGCCAAGTTTTTTGCTGCCCCACAGAACATGCCCCATGTTCCCTTTTTTGCTGCGACCATTTTCTATCTATTTATAATAAAAAAGGTGAAAAGAAATTTCCTTTCACCTTTTGAATTTTAGTCGGCGTTTACAAGGGTTGAATCTTGTTCGCTTAGAAGTCCGATGTATTGTCCAACAACTTTGTCGTCTGCGTCTTTCTTTGGAGAGTGGATTGAATACATTTTGAGATATTGAAGTTGTGAATTTTCAACTTGTTCATATGTGTAGAAGTGCTCCAAGTCGTAGTCATAAATTGCATAATCTCCATTTTTTGTTGTGAAGGAAGATGCGATAACTTTTGGCTCGTCTGCTTCGTTAAGCACAAATTTTGAATTTTCATATGAAAGGGTAAGTCTAAGCATATATAGTTCGCTGCTATCTGCAATTTGATAATAGATTTCATCTCTTTGAGAAGCAAGAATTGTTATTTCCTTTGTTCCCTCTGCAACGGTTGTAATTGCTTGATATTTGCCGCCATTTTGATAAAGCATGCGATAGTTTGTGCCGTCATAATAAACTGCAACAACACCTCTATCAAGTCCGTCTGCATCGTCTAGGATAACATATGTGGAAGTTATTTCGCTTGTTTGGTTTTCGTCTTTAAGTGGTGCTGAAAGATAACTCTTTGATGTTGCGCCGTCTGTTGTGGAGTAAAGATTGCTGTTTAGTGTGTAATATACTCTGCCATTTTTCATTGCGACAAGTTCTGGTTGATTTGTATCGACCAAAATTGAAGTTTCTGCCCCGCCAGAAAGTGGTTTTCTTACAATTTCATATGCAGAGCCAACAGATGTCTTTCTTACAAAGTAAAGATAATTTTCAACTTCAGGTCTTGTTCCGTTTGCTTTCAAAACATTTTGGCTTGCAACAACATAACTTAGTGTTCCCGTTGCAAGAGAATATTTTGAATATCCGCCACCTTGGCATTTGATAACATCAACATCGCCTGCTTCGTTTGAAACAACAATGTAAGTTGCTCCGCCAACATAAACAACATTGAATTTGCATTTGATTGTGTAGCCGTCTTCGCCGCTAGATGATAATTGCTCGTGGCTTGTCCCGTCAAGTTTAATTCTGTCAAATCTTACAAGTCCTGTAATGCTTGAGCCGTCACTACCCTTCACTGTGTATGGAGTGGTGTAGTATATCCATTCGCCGCAAAGATAAATTTGAGCTTGTTCAAAGCCGCCAACATTGTATGTCAAAATTTCTGCCCCTTGTGGCACGCCGTCATCGTTCAAAACAACATTGCCTTCAGAGTCAAGTTTTGACCTATAAATGCCATAAATTGTTTGCTTGCTCTTTTTGTCATATTGGTTGTCGTTGTTGCCAAGTTCGCTTGACGCAATGTATGCGTTGGCAAAATAAATGTAGTCGCCTTTAATAACAGCCGAGCCGCCATTTCCATAAACTGTGGCGTTTGCGTCTGGGCCGCTTGACAAATTGATGCCGCTGCATGCAAAAAGCAATGCTGAGAACATAAAAATCATTGAAAATATGATTGCTAATTTCTTTTTCACTTTGATACCTCGCTAGAAACACGAAAATGTTAACAAAAATTTAATCTTTTGTCAATACAAATAAGCAAGTTATAAAAATAATGATAGAAAAATTTATCTATCATTATCCATATTTTATATTTCCACAATTTTCCAATTTCATTCAGAGAGGGTTAGTTTCCAAAGTCTAGTTTGATTGTTTCACCCGTTTTTGCGTCTTGACACGCCACCCAAAGCCCGTCAGTTGGAGATAATTTTAGATATTTTGCATATTCTTCAAGGCTTTTTGGGGGAGTTGCAGGGTCACTTGATGGAATTCCATAGCAAATATATTCTTCCACCCCGTTATCGTCACAAATAACGCCCAATTCATAACACTCGTCGCTGCCCTCATAATTCACTTTGACCCACTTTGAATTTGGCACAAGTTTTTCCAAATTCTCGTCCCGTTCATATTTAGAAAATAAAATCTCAATCTGTTGTCTTATTTGTTCAAAAAACATCTCACCTTCGCCTTCCATTCGCTTGGCTTTAAGTTCTTTGTGTCTGTCATAAACTTTTGTTTCCACCTTATTTTGATAGTCTGTATTTTCATTCCCCGCCACCCGAACATCACTGTTACTGCAAGCGTCACATTTTTCTTCTTTAACACCTTCTTGCTTTAACACCTTGTTTCCGCATGGAGAAATATTTTTTTCGCCGTCACATTCAGCATAAAACGCCTCTTTATATTTGCACTTACTGCAAGAGTCATAATAATGGCACGACATATCGTCAGAAAGATTTTGGTCAATCAAATTTTCTATTTCGTCTTGACTTTCTTCTTCGTAAAGCGTTGCCCTATTCTTTGGTACACCTTGCACAAAAGCGGTTTCGATTTTTCTATTTTCTTCAACTTTGTCCCCGCTGCTGCAAAGCACAAGTTCTGGGCAAAAAGCATTTGAAACATCAACAACTGCACAAAAAAGCGGCTCGTCAACGCTCACTTTGCTTTCAGTGTTAAACTCTCCCACTCCGCCACAAACGTTAAGTGGAAATTTGCTTACTTTACACTTTTGCCTAATTCCAACAGCAAGTGATTTTGGCAACTCTCGCATGTTATAAAATTTAATTTCACCCTTTCCGCCTGCTTTAAGCGACAAAATTGCCTTTGCATCTTTATCCTTGCTTCCCGACAAAATAACGGTTCTTGCCAAACTCTCCATTTTCACCCAACCCTTTTTTATTTTTGCAGTTATAATTTTAAAACAACTCTTATCAAGTTTTTTGCTATTTTTTATGAATTTTTGTCAATTTTTGTCACAAAAAACAACTACTTTTGCAATAGTTGTTATATGATTAAAAGCCGATTTCCGTTCGTCTATCTTTATGCCTTTTTTTCGCACAAAAGATTAAACATTTTTACATAATCTTCTGGGGATATATCTTCTGGTCGAATTGTAGAAATTAAAGAAAGAGCGTCAAGTGTGGTCAAAATTTGCCCTTCATTGTAGCCCATTTTTTTAAGATTGTTTGAAAGAGTTTTTCGCTTCATTGCAAAGCAGCCCGCTACAAACTTGTGGAATTTGTCTTGGTCAGAAATTTCAAACTTGTTTCTATTTAGTTTAATTTTGATTATGCACGAGTCAACATTTGGCATTGGCGTAAACATATTGCGTGACACTTGCTGCACAATCTTTGTTTCGGCAAACACCCCCAGCATAACACTTGGAATTCCATATTCCTTAGAGCCACTTTTTGCACAATATCTTTCACCCACTTCCTTTTGCACCATAACGAACATGCTATCCAGTTCTTGACTTTCAAAAAGAAATTTAAAGATAATTTGAGAAGTTATATAATATGGCAAATTTGCAACGACAAAATATTTTTCTCCGTTAAACACTTTTTCAATGTCACACAATTTTTGCTCCAAAATGTCACCAAAAACAACAGTCAAGTTTTGATAGTCATTTTCAAGCCCCTGCAATTTTTCTGTCAAAGTTTTGTCTATTTCAAAACTAACAACTTTCTTAAAATTCTTTGCCAAAACCTCAGTCAGCGTTCCCATGCCCGCCCCAATTTCTACAATGTTGCTGCATGACGGAATATCAAACTTCCCCACAAAACTTGTTATGAAGTTTGTATCAAAAATAAAGTTTTGTCCAAATTCTTTTTTAAATCTAAAATTCTTCTTTTCCATTTTTTGTCCATTTTTTAATTAAATTTTGCCATTTTTTTGCCACTTTTTTAGCATTTTTCTATAACTTTTCTATAACTTTTCTATAACTTTTCAAAGCAATTTTGAATATCTACAACTATTTAAATTTTATGTTAAAAAGTCTTTCTGTATTCAGTTTTGTTTGAGATATAATTTCCTCAACTGGCACGTTTTTTATGCTGGCAATTTTCTCTGCCACAAGATAAACATAACTCGGTCTGTTTACTTCACCCCTATGTGGAACGGGTGCAAGATAAGGGCTGTCTGTTTCTATCAAAATTCTGTCCATTGGCAAGAAATCAATGACTTTCAAAACATTGTTTGCGTTTTTGAAAGTTGCAATGCCATTGAAACTAAAGAAGAAGCCAAACTTCATAAGTTCTTTTGCCACTTCCACGCTTCCGTTGAAACTATGAACAAGCCCGCCGTGGCTAAATTTATCCTTGTTTTTTCTGACGATGTCCAAAAAATCACCCATTGCTTCCCTAACATGAAACACGCATGGAAGAGATAACTCATCAGCCAAATCAATTTGCTTTTGAAGTGCAATAAGTTGTTGAGATTTTAAGTTTTCATCATAATAATAGTCCAGTCCAATTTCGCCAATGGCAACAACTTTTTTATCTTTACAAAGTGACCTAATTTGGCTTAACATATTGTCGTCAAAGTGTTCTGTTTCATGTGGGTGAATTCCTGCTGTTGCAAAAATATTCTTGTGTGCGTTTGCAATTTGGACACATTTCAATGAGTTTTCCACATTATCTCCACTTACAATGCAGCCCACTTCGCAACTATCTATTTTCTCAAAAACTTCGTCTTTAATATCTGCCATTTTTTCGTCATACAAATGGCAATGTGCGTCAATAATCATGCGAACATTATATCATTATTTTTATACTTTTCAAACAGTTTTTATCAAAATCGCTTGCATAATGAAAATTGGACAAACATAAAAATTTATTATGAACAAAATTTGGTTTTGGTTGATTGTTTTGAGCATGTGCATATTGCTTTACATAAACCCAGAAATTGTGCTTCCGAGCATGCTTCAAGCAAGTGAAAATACGCTTAAATTGTGCCTTAAATTGTGTGCAATTTATTCTGTTTGGATGGGCATTTTGCAAGTTATGGAAGACAGTGGCATAAACAAAAAATTATCCCGCATTCTAAGTCCTGTCACAAAGAAAATTTTTGGACCACTGGACGATAAGACAAACGAACTTGTGTGCATGAACATTTCTTGCAACATTCTTGGCATGGGTGGAGCAGCAACCCCACTTGGAATGAAAGCAATGAGCAGACTTGATGACGGCAGCGGCAAAGCAAACAGAGCCATGATAATGCTCATAATATTTGCTTCCACCTCAATGCAAATTTTGCCAACAACTGTAATTGGACTTAGAATAACTGCAGGAAGTAGTTCCCCCAGTGACATTATGCTTGCAACAATTATTGCAGCCATTTTCACAACGGGAATTGGCATTGCTATAGCACTTTTGATTGAAAAACTTAAGAAAATAAAAAGGAGAAATAAATGAGTATTTATCTTCTCCCCGTTCTTATTTTATCTATTTTTGTTTATGCCAAAATGAAAAAGGTGAATGTTTACACAAGTTTCATTGGCGGCGCAAAGCAAAGCATTGGAATTGTGGTCGGCATATTCCCTTATCTTGTCACCATTATGATAATGGTGGAACTTATAAAAATAAGTGGACTAGCCTCTCTTATGGCAAGGGTTGTGTCGCCCCTTTTCAGCGTCCTTGGAATTCCAACAGAACTATGCGAACTTGTATTGTTAAAGCCGTTTAGCGGAAATGGCAGTCTTGCAATATTAAACGACATTTTTGCCCGCTATGGTGTGGATAGTTATGCTGGAAGATGTGCCAGTGTCATTGTTGGCAGTTGCGACACTGTGTTTTATGTTACAACTCTTTATTGCTCGCAAACAAAGGTCAAAAAACTTTCCTACGCTGTTCCCGTTGCCCTTCTTGCCACCCTTCTTGGAGCCATTGTAAGTTGCCTTCTATGTAGAATATTTTAAATACTTTCAAAAGATATTTTACACCCTTCGCCGCCGCCTTTAGCAAATTCCGCAAGCACTAGGTGAAATGCCTTTCCCCTTGCACACACAAAATGCAATTTCTTACAAACTAAATTGTTTTTTGCCGCCTCTGAAAGTAAAATTTGAACACGCTCCGCTGGAAAACTGACAAACATCTTGCCACCGAATTTTAAAAGTTTGCTTGACATTGACACCACTTGCGAGATATTTGTTTTTCCCTCATATTTTGTGGATAAATATTTTTCATTTATGTTAGTTTTATCGTTTGGAATGGGAAAATATGGCGGATTACAAACAATTTTATCCACGCTTCCCGCAGAAATCTTTTGCAAGGCATTGTTTAAATCCAAATTTAAAAATTCTATATTTTTTATGCCATTTATTTTAAGACTTCTTGTGGACATATCCCACAACTCTTTGTCAATTTCAAGCCCCAAAATATTTTTTGGATGATATTTTTCATTGCACAAAATGGACACAACTCCGCTGCCCGAGCAGAGTTCCACAACAAAGTCTTTCTTCCCCATTTTTGCAAAGTTAGATAGCAAAACACTATCGCTTGAAAAGCAATATTTGCTTCTATTTTGAATGATAAACAAATCATTTAGTTGCAAGTCGTCAAGTATTTCACCATTCTTTAACAAATTTTTTGCTTTTTCTATCATTTTTGTGCCTTATGATGAAGTTTAAAATAAGGTTTTTTGCCATTTGGCTTTTTTGCTTGTTCATTTTTAGAACTATTTTGCTCATTTGAGTTATCCACAATTTTATGTTCTTTTTGTGGATAACTTTTTACTTTCTCGCTCTTTTCTTGTGGTTTCACGTTTTGTTTTGATTGTTCTTGTTTTGGCTGAGAATTATTTTGTTTTTTCTCGGCAACTTGCTTTTCAAAAACGTCTATTGGATAATCTTTTATAAGGTTGGAGCCGTCTTTTGTTTGAAGTTTGACAGACACAGTTTGTTTCAAGACATTTTGATAAATCACCATGCCAAGTCCGTCTGGTGTTTTCACCTCGGAATTTAGTTTTGGCATATGGGACAATGTTTCAACATAATATGGGTCTTCATATTCAAGGCAACACATAAGCCTGCCACACGCACCAGATATTTTTGTTGGGTTGAGTGCAAGCCCTTGATTTTTTGCCATTTTCATAGAAACTTTTTCAAAATCTCTAAGGTGTGCAGCACAACAACAAACTCTGCCACAAATGCCGATTCCGCCCACCATTTTTGCTTGGTCTCTTGTGCCTATTTGTCTAAGCTCAATTCTTGCTTTAAGTCCACTTGCAAGTTGCTTTACAAGTTCCCTAAAATCTACCCTATTGTCGGAGATAAAGTCAATAACAATTTTGCTGCCGTCAAAAGAATATTCCGCATTAACAACATTCATATCAAGGTGCAACTCGTCAACAAGTTTTTTTGTAAACAAAACTGCTTCGTGTTCCTTATCGCAGTTTGCTTCGTTTTTCTTTATGTCTTCCTCTGTCGCCTTGCGAATGACTTTCTTTAATTCGTCATCGTGAATAGATGACTCAACATTAACTCTTTCTACTGTGCCAAAACTTTGCCCAAGTGGACTTTCAACAATAACTTTGTCGCCACGTTCAAGGCGTTCTGATGACAGATACGTGTATGTTTTTGGGTTAATTCTAAACCTAACATCAACCTTTTGTTGCATAATATTTAACCTCCAATATATATAATAGCAATTCGTCCATTAGGACTGTTTGATTGCAATTAAACTCCATTTGTTTTTTTGTTTCGCAAAGTTTTCTAACAATTTTGTCCACGCAATCGCTGTCAAAACTTTGTGCAAGGTAGGATATATCCCCCAGTAAATTTTTGTTTTGCAGAAGGTCCTCTTTTCCCAGCCTAACAAGCATAATATCCCTAAAAATTGACTCAAAAATGTTAAGAATAACTGGAAAATCGTCTTTATTTGCAGAAAGTTTTGTTGTATATGAAATCAGTTGTGTGCTGTTTTGCATATTTTTCAAAGTATCCAAACAGTTTGCAAACACATTTTGAAAATTCTCGTCTTTTGCATAGTCAAGTGCTTTTGAAAGATTGCCTTGGGCAATGTGAATGACGTTTTCAATTTTGTTTTCGTCTGTGCCCTTCAGCACTTCACGCAAAACGTCATTTGAAAGTGGCAAAAGTCGCATTTTTTTGCAACGGGACATAACTGTTGGAAGCACCTTTGAAACATTGCTTACACCCAAAATTATGTAGGCGTTTTTTGGTGGCTCTTCAAGAATTTTAAGCAGTTTGTTTTGTGCTTGAACTGTCGCATTTGAAAAGTTTTTAAGGATAAAGATTTTCTTATTACTTTCAATGGGTGAAAGATAGATATTTTCAATCAAGTCCTTTATGTCATCAACCAAAATGCTTTTGCCATTTTTGGGATAAATGCGCATATCGGAATGAGATAGCAAGTCAACTTTTTGGCACGCAAGACAATGATTGCATGGAAGCCCAACATTTTGGCACAAGAGATGTTTTGCAAACATGAACATAAAGTTGTTTAGATACACTTCGTCATTTGATTCAAACAAAAAAGAGTTGCAATCGGTGTCACCCTTGCAAAGTGAAATGTATTGTTCTTGCTTTTCAATTATATCTCCAAATTCAATCATTTTCTTCTTCCGCATAAATTTTAGCACAAATTGCACAATTTCACAACAAAAAAAATGAAGGCCACAGATTATGCGACCTTCACGCTATAAACATTTGCTTAAACTTTAATTTCCAAAACTTTCATTCTTATTGTAGAATTGTTGTTTTGAGGGAGAATAACATTTATTTGTTCGCCCACTTTTTTGCCAATAAGTGCTTTGCCCACTGGGCTTTCGTTGGAGATTATTCCATTTGCTGGGTCACTTTCTGTTGCCCCAACAAGTTTATAAACAACTTCTTCATCAAAATCAAGGTCAAGCAGTTTGACTGTGCAGCCAACATTTATGCTGCTTGTGTCAAGTTGTTTGTGATTAATAATTTTTGCATGTCTAAGTGTGTTTTCAATTTCACTAATTTCCGCTTCAAGATTTGCTTGTTCTTCCTTGGCGGCGTCATATTCAGAGTTTTCGCTCAAGTCGCCAAACTCTCTAGCAATTCCTATTTTTTTCGACACCTCTTCTCTTCTTGTCGATTTGAGAAAGTCAAGTTTTTCTTGCAACTGTTTATAGCCTTCTTTGGTTAAAAAAACTTCATCTTCCATTTTTGCCTCCTATGTCAAAGTAAACTTAAAAAAATGTGCATTGCCAAAGGCAATACTCACTTCTTCTCTCACTTTGCCCCTAAAGTATAATGATTTAAATATTATATGTCAAGCAAATAAAAATAATTCATCAAAAAACTTTTTGAACAAATGGAATAAATATTTTGTCAATTATCCACTTTTTATAAAAAGTCTAAAAACAAATTTTTGGTATTTCCTTTAAAATGCTTTTCGTTTTGCAAAAAAGTTGTTACAATATATGTCGAAATAAAAAGGAGTTTAACAATGCTACGAATTTGGGGAAAAATTATGAACAAAGACAAGATTGTGCGTGACACAGTTTTTTCGTCCGATGACGACTTTGACTTTGAAAACTTTTACACCTACACAGCAGAAATCTGCCACACGCTAGACATTGCCACCCCAGTTGTATTGTCAAAGCATGTGTTCCACTTTTTAAACTTCCACAACACCACATTCTTCCCCCAGGACTTTCCCGAAGAAGTAACGTTTTCTCGCCTTGTGCTTGAAGATATTACGGAATAAGACTTTGCTTTTTGCCTAAAATTTTGAATGAGAGATATTTTCCAATAATTATCACAAAAAAACGGCTTTTCAGCCGTTTTTTTTACTTATCCGAATTTAGAAGATAAAACAAATTTAGTAGTTCGTAGTTAAAACTATAGTCGGCGGACAAGGCTTCGTCAAGTGAAGTTTCAAATATGTCTTTGCCTTTTATGCCGATTGCTCTATTAAACAGTCCCTTTTCTGCAAGTTCCACTGCTCGCACGCCAAACTGCATGGCAAGGGTTTTGTCTTCAACTGATGGTGCTCCGCCACGTTGGGTGTAGCCGACAATGGAATATTTAAATGGCACGCCCGTTGCCTTGGTCAATTTGTCTGCAAGGGTTACAATGTCAAACAATTTTTCTGATACGACAATGGTTGGTGGAGCTTGTTTTACAGCCAAGTGATGTTTCACCTTTTCCAAAAGTTCTTGCTCGCTTATTGGTTTCTCTGGCACAGCAACAATGTCGCACGCTGTGGCACTGGCAGAATACAAGGCGATATCTCCACAATATCTGCCCATAACTTCAAACACAACGCCTCTATCCATGGCTTGCATAGTCTGTTTTACATTTTCAACATAGTTGCACACATTATTCACTGCAGTGTCAAAGCCAAGGCACTTGTCTGTGTAACGCAAGTCGTTGTCTATTGTTGCTGGAATAGCGATGATATTCACACCTTTATCTCTCAAAAGTCTTGCTCCATGATAACTTCCGTCACCGCCAATGACTACAAGCACGTCAACGTGATTAGCTTTTAAATTTTGTACACATTTTGTTAAGACTTGTTCGTTTGCAAATTCTGGAAAGCGAGAAGTTTTGAGGATAGTTCCGCCAAATGACGAAATATTTTCCACATCGTCAAGTGTCAGTGGGACAAACTTATTTTCATATAGTCCCCTAAACCCTTGCAAAACGCCCACAACTTTGAGTTTTCTAAATGTTGCTACACGAGTTATTATATTTATTGTTGCATTCATTGCTTGGCAATCACCGCCACTTGTAAGAACAGCAATTTTAGAAACTCCCATGTCCCCTCCTTCATATTTTTGCAAGAAAACAATCTTACACTATTATTTTAATGTTTTTTTTAATTTTTCCAAATGTTTTTGGGGGGAAAAATCATATATTTCGCATTTTTTTTTGCAAAAAGTAAGTTTTTTGCTATGTTTTTTGAACAAAAGTGAAGTTTTTATGGTTTTTCAAATAAAAAGTGGCAACTTTTGTTACAAAATTGCCAAATTCTAAGTTATATCAACTTTATGTTTTCGTCATCAATTAGGGCGTGAAGTTCGCTAAGCAAATAATCGCTTGGATTTATCATAAAATTAAGTTTAAATGCTCTGCCCAAACTTTCGCACTTGACGATAACTGGCGTTGTGCCAGGGTAACTTTTAAGCACTGCCAAGATATTCTCATGAGTGAGAGAGTTTTGTGTGTCATATTTAAGATACAATGTGTGAGCGGCTTTTGGAGCGGTCATTGCTGGGGTGTCCACAACAAGTTTGTCTTCATGCACCAGTGGTTCAATTTTTTCAGCGATAATGCTCACGTCTTCCCCATTTCTCACCGACACTCTGCCGGTAACTTTTACAAGGCTATCTTCCACAAGCATTTCTCTGTATCTATCATAAATTTTTGGTGGAATCATGCTTTCGAATGTGCCATAAATATCTTCAATAGTAAGAATTGCCATTTCCTTGTTGCCCGCTTTTGTAAAAACTTTTTTCACACCCTCAAGACTTCCACCACAAACAACTCGCATGCCGTCTTCAATCATAACGTCACCCGCTGTTTCTTCTGGCATATCTTCTTCTTCGTCACCGTTTTCTTCTTTTTCAAGGCTGCCTAACATGGAAGAATTAAAGTTAAATCTTTCAAACTCGTCCATATAGTTTTCAAGTGGGTGACCCGAAAGATAAATTCCCAACACTTGTTTTTCAAATTTAAGTTTTGCTTGTTTTGCATATTCTGGAATGTCTGGCATTTTGACATAGGTCTTTGCACCTTGATTTAGGTCTGGGTTGTCAAACAAACTAAATTGCCCTGTGGCTCTGTTTTTAAGGTCCTTTGCCACAACGTCCATAACAAGTTCATAAACGCTCATCATTTGTGACCTAGTCACGCCAAAGCAGTCAAAAGCACCGCTTAAAATCATGCTTTCAATACACCTTTTGTTTGCTCCGCCACCTTGGGTTCTTTCCACAAAGTCATATAAGTCTTTGTATGGCCCCAGTTTTTCTCTGTTTGCAATAATTTCTTCAACAACTGCAATGCCCACATTTTTAAGTGCTGCAAGTCCAAAACGAATTTTGCCGTCTTCCACGCTGAAATATGCTTCTGATTTATTTACATCTGGTGGCAAAACTTCAATGTTATGCTGTCTGCAATAGACGACATATTTTGTTATTTCGTCAATGGAGAAAATTCGGTCATTTAGAACAGCGACCATAAATTCCACTTCATAATAGCACTTAAGATAGGCTGTTTGATAAGTTATATAGGCATAGGCGGCGGCGTGAGATTTGTTGAAAGCGTATTTTGCAAAGTCTTCCATATCGGCAAAAACTTTTCTCGCCACTTCTTCCGGCACGCCTCGTTTCAAGGCACCATCAATGCTTTTTAGTCCTTTAGGGTCTTGCCAGCCGAAAATAAATTTTTCTTTTTCCGCTGCCATTTTTTCGACCTTTTTCTTGCCCATAATACGTCTGACATTATCTGCTTGTCCAAGAGAGTATCCCGCCATTGCTTGCACAATTTGCATAACTTGCTCTTGATAAACAATAATGCCATAAGTTGCTTCCAAAATTGGTCGCAAACATTCGTGGTCGTATTTAATTTTTTCTGGATGGTGCTTGTTATCTACATAGGCGTCAATATATTTCATAGGGCCTGGACGATAAAGCGAAACGCCAGCGATAATATCTTCCAAGCAGTCGGGACGAAGTTTTTTCATAAAGCTTTTCATTCCGCCACTTTCAAGCTGGAATATAGCGTCTGTGTTGCCAGAAGCAATAAGTTTGAAAACATTTGGGTCGTCATATTCCATATCATAAAAGTCAATATCCACGCCATGAATTTTTTTGACAAGTTTTATAGTCTTGTCAATATCCGTCAAGTTGCGAAGCCCCAAAAAGTCCATTTTCAAAAGTCCCAAATCTTCTAGTTCAATCATGGAATATTGAGTTGCAATTTCGTCACCATTTTTGGCAAGAGGAACATAGTTGTCAACTGGCTCTGGAGCAATTAGAATTCCGCAAGCGTGAGTTGATGCCTGACGTGGCATAGTTTCCACTTTTATGCTCATATTAACAACTTTTCTTATTGCGTCATCTTCGTCATAAAGTTTTCTTAAACTTTGAATGATGTATTTGTCATTGGCTGGGTCGCCAGTTGTGCCAAAATAATATTTCAACACTGGAGGCTTTTTCAACCCTTCTGGCAGTTTGGCTGGAATTTCCTTGCAAATTTTGCTCACGTCATAAAGAGGCAACCTCATAACACGTCCCACATCTCTTATGGCATTTTTGGCTGCGATTGTGCCAAATGTTCCAATGTATGCCACATTATCTTTGCCATATTTTCTTTTTGCATATTCAATAACTTCACGGCGTCTATCATCAGAAAAGTCCACGTCAAAGTCGGGCATGGAAACACGTTCTCTATTGATAAATCTTTCAAAAAGAAGATTGTATTTTATTGGGTCAACCATTGTTATGCCAGACGTGTAGGCGACAATGCTTCCCGCTCCACTTCCACGACCGGGTCCAACGGGAATGTTGTGCTGTTTTGCATAGTTAATGTAGTCCCACACAACAAGGAAGTATTCCACAAAGCCTTGCTCACGAATAATATCCAGTTCATAATCTGCCCTTGCTTGAATTTCTGGGGTGATATTTGGATAGTGTTTTTTAAGTCCGTCATAGCAAAGTTTTTTCAAAAACTCATAGGCAGTCATGCCTTCTGGCACATATTTTGGAATAAAGTTTTCGTTATCTCTAAGCGAACAACCTTCTGGAATTGTTGGAATATCTTTGTGACTTTTTGTTTTGATTGTGACAAAGCACTTGTCTGCAATTTCTTGTGGAGTGTCAAGAGATTCTGGATAAGCCCCCAAAGCTTGTTCCATTTCTTCCCTTGTCTTAACAAAAAACTCATTTGTTGCAAACTTAAATCTGTCTGTGTCGTCAATGTTTTTGTTCATTGCAATGCACATCAACACGTCTTGCACTTCGGCGTCCTCTCGCTTTATATAATGCGTGTCGTTTGTTGCAACTGTTTTAACACCCAACTTTTTTGCAAGTTCATTTAATGGTTCCAATATTTCAATTTGTTCTGGCAGTCCATGATTTTGAAGTTCGATATAAAAGTCACCTTCATCAAACATGTTTTTTAGCCTAAGTCCAAGTTTATATGCCTCATCAAATTGTCTATTAAGTAACGCTTGTGGAATGTGTCCCGCAAGGCAAGCACTAAGGCAAATAAGACCTTTTGAGTGCTGCTCCAAAACGTCATAGTCAATTCTTGGCTTATAATAAAAGCCTTCCTTGCAAGCAATGCCGTTGAGTTTCAGAAGATTGTGATAACCCTCATTATTTTTCGCAAGCAATATGAGGTGTCCTGTGTCTTCTCTGCCCGTTTTGTTAAATCTATCATGTGCGATATAAAACTCGCAACCGATAATTGGCTTTATTCCATTTCTATAACATTCAGCATAGAACGCCAAAGCGCCCGCCATTGTTCCATGGTCGGTTATTGCCACTGCGTTTGCGCCTTGTTCCTTAACTGTTTGGACAAGTTGTTTAACTTTTGACGCCCCGTCAAGAAGGCTGTATTCTGTGTGATTGTGAAGGTGAATAAAAGTTTTCATAATGTTCCTTTGTCAATTTTATCTGCTATTTTTATTATTCTTGAAAATTGGTGATTTATCCCACTTTTAGTTATAGGCATCTTTGAAAGTTTTGTCAAGTTGTCAAGCGACTCCTCGGGGTTTGCAAGCCTCAACACACAAAGTTCTCTAAGATTTATTGGCAACGCCTCAAAGCCTATTGTGTCTTGAATTTTCTTAATAGCCATAACTTGCCTAATGCTTGCATTTATGGTCTTTGTTATGTTTGCATTAAGGCAGTTGTTTTGCCTATTTATGTTATTTCTAACTTCCCTCAAAGTCATTTCATTTTGCAATTTCAAAAGGCACTTTGTCGCCCCAACTATCGCAAACAAATCACTCACTTTTTCCGCTTCTTTTATGTATAGCACATAAAAATTGTTGCGAACATTTTTCTTGTTTGTTATGCCAAGAGAGAACAAAAGGTTGGACACATCATCAGCAAAACTTTCGCTAACAAAAACAAACTCCCAGTGATAGCCACAAAGTTTGCGAATTTTATCCCCACTTGAAAGCACAATGTTTGAAGTGGAACACGTGGCAAAAACACCTTTAAGATAAGTTCTTGCACAGCAATCGTTCTCTATAATATGCTCGTCAAGACCAGGGATAAGCGTAAAATCACCCCTAGAGTTTGACCTTGCAATTCCGCAGTCAAAAAGAAGTCTATTTGTGCAACTTTGTGGAATGGATATAACATATCTCACTGCTTTGTTTATGTTTGCGTCATCGTCAAGTCGCATTTCCGCATATTCGCCATAAAGTGTTTTTAAGCAGTCGTTGACAACGTCATACACCTTGTCCACATCGGTCTTAAGTTCCACAAAAATATCTTTGCCACTTTTTGTAAGTTCCCCGCACGAATGAACAACAGCGGACAAAAAAGCAAGTTTGCAACATTCATTTTGAATTGGGGCTTCAAGACATTCAAGTTTGGCTTCGTGTGCAAAGGACATTTCCGTTCTCCTATTTTAAAATTTCGATTTCTTCAACAAGCATTATATCATATTTTTTGAAAACTGTTTCTTTTATTTTGCAAATTATCCAAAAAACATTGTTAAATTTTGCATTTCCGCTTTTATTTATAACGAATCCGCAATGTTTTGTAGAAATTTCCGCCCCGCCGTGCCTCAGTCCCTTAAGCCCCGCTTGCTCAATAAGAACGGGAGCAAACGTTCCTTTTGGTCTTTTGAACACACTTCCCGCACTTCTGAAACTGTGTGGCTGACTTTCTCTCCTCTTTTTCAAAATGTCAAAACTCTTCTTTTCTATCTCCTCCTTATTCCCCTTTTTAAGTTTAAAAACGACTTTCAAAATAACATAATTTTTGTCCGAAAAATAACTATGCCTATATGAAAAGTCTAAATTTGCTATGCACTTTTTTCTTAACTTTTCGCCGTCAAAATAATACACCGTCTGAACAACGTCTTTTATCTCACCGCCAAAACTTCCGCTGTTCATCTTAACAGCCCCGCCCACACTGCCTGGAATGCCATAACTCCACTCCAGCCCAGACAAAGCGTTTTCCATGGCAAAATTGTTAAGCCGAATTAAACTCACCCCTGCCCCACAAACAATTTTATCGTCACGATGTCTAATGTCTTTTATGTTGTTTTTTATGACGAGCAAATCATGATATTTGTCATCTGCTAAAATATTACTCCCAAATCCCAAAATGAAGTATTTTAAGTCAAGACTTTTTGCCTCTCGAACAAGTGACACCATATCTGACGCACGTTCAACTTCCACATAAATTGCAATTCTTCCACCAATGCCAAATGTTGTGTGTGACTTAAACTTTTCATCAGTCAAAAAACATAGGTGCGGAAACTTCTCACGCAACAAATTTAAACACTTTTTAGTTTTGTTTTTTCTCATATTCTTCTATATGATTTTTTTGGGTTATCCGCCATAACGAATTTTTATAAATTAAATTTTTTTATATTTTTTCTCATTTTT
>ERZ808245.277-NODE-277-length-28636-cov-4.084987_pt1 | contig 28636 bp, 25 predicted proteins | sample MGYA00521243_ERZ808245 | MGnify/ENA primary metagenome ERZ808245 (study PRJEB31516, sample SAMN03275576) | gut metagenome | biome: mammalia-associated habitat; material: feces | host: Papio cynocephalus | place: Kenya | collected 2012-07-07 ... | reverse complement strand
CGCTGGCACGTGTTCTACCAGCTGCATCCGTACGGCACCCAATGGGGGCCGATGCATTGGGGCCACGTCTCATCCAAAGACATGGTGCATTGGAAACGCGAGCCGATCATGTTCGCCCCGTCCCTGGAACAGGAGAAGGACGGTGTGTTCTCCGGCTCCGCGGTGATCGGCGATGATGGCAGGCTCAGGTTCTACTACACCGGCCATCGCAGGTGCAGATGCTCGCCGAACCGGACGACGACGAGCTGACCAGCGCCACCAAGCGCGGCATGGTCATCGACTGCCCGACCGACAAGGTTGACCACCACTACCGAGACCCGAAGGTCTGGAAGACCGGTGACACATGGTACATGACCTTCGGCGTCTCCTCCGCGCAGAAGCGCGGCCAGATGTGGCTGTTCTCGTCCAAAGACATGGTGCGCTGGACTTATGAACGGGTGTTGTTCGAGCATCCGGACCCGAATGTGTTCATGCTCGAATGCCCGGATTTCTTCCCCATCCGCGACGCACAGGGCAACGAGAAGTGGGTCATCGGCTTCTCCGCCATGGGCGCCAAGCCAAAGGGCTTCATGAACCGCAACGCCAACAACGCCGGATACATGATCGGCACATGGGCGCCCGGAAAGGCGTTCCATCCGGAAACCGAGTTTCGGCCATGGGATTGCGGGCACAACTACTACGCGCCGCAATCCTTCAACGACGGCAAGCGCCAGATCGTCTATGGTTGGATGAGCCCGTTCGCCACGCCGATCTGCATGGAGGACGATGGGTGGTGCGGCAATCTCACCTTGCCGCGCGAAATCATCCTGGGCGCGGACGGTGATCTGCACACGCCTCCGGTGGCCGAAATGGAGGGTCTGCGTGAGGACACCGTCGATTTCGGCGCGATTTCGCTCGATGCCAACGATGGAAGAATCATCGCCGATGACGCCGAGGCCGTGGAAATCGAGCTGACCATCGACTTGGCGGCGTCCACCGCCGAACGCGCCGGATTGAAGGTGCACGCCACCCCGGACGGCGCGTACACCTACATCGCGTTCGACGCGCAGACCGGATGCGTCGTGCTTGACCGTCAGGCCAACGCACGCGGCGACCGCGGCTACCGCGCGGCGCCGCTTTCCGAAGCGGAGCTGGCTGCGGACGAGCTCACGCTGCGTGTGTTCGTGGACCGAGGCTGCGTCGAGGCGTATGCGAACGGCGGACATCAGGTCATGAGCTCGTATAGCTACGCTTCCGTAGGTTCCCGGGCGATCGAACTTGTCACGGAGTCCGGTACCCTTGAAGTCAAGTCTTTGAAGCTGCACCATCTGAAATCCATTGGACTGGAGTAGCCGCCGACGACCGCATCGTTCCGGAAACAGCTCAAGACATCCGCAAGGGGTATCCGCGAAGGGCCTCCGCACAACATGGTGCGGAGGCCCTTCGCATTGCCTCATGCGAACATTCCGTCCCCGTCCTATACTGGTCTGCCGGTAATGAACTTTTCTGGCCGGCGGACGGGCAGGCTCCTCACCTTACTGATTCCTCGCCGTCGGTCATGTGCGCGTCCACTTTGACGCGGAAAGCAAGGTGAAGATGTTGGCTTCGCGCGTGCACCGCAAATTCCTCGACGTGGCGAAACGACGTATTCCCACGATCGTCGCGATCGTGCTGCTGCTCGTCGTTTGGGAGGTATGGGTCCGCGTCGGGCATGTTCCCAGCACGATGATCGCGTCGCCAAGCGAGATCGCGCAGGCTACGGCGGAGACCTGGCCGACATTGTGGCCGGCGACGAAGGTCACGTTGCTCGAGGGCACGGTAGGCTTCCTGTTCGCCGTGGCATGCGGCATTCTGCTCGGCATCCTGCTGTACTGCTCCCGCGTCGCGAACGCCGCGCTGTTCCCGCTGCTGTCCGCCGCCCAGACGATGCCGTTGATTTCGATCGCGCCGCTGTTTCTCATCTGGTTCGGTTTCGAGATTTCCGGCAAAATCGTGATCGTGACGGTGTTCGGCCTGTTTCCGATCGCCGTGCAGACGATTCGCGGGTTGGAAGCCGTTCCGCAGTTTTATTCGGATGTGGCGTTGACGTGCGGCGCGACCCGTGTGTGGACATTGTGGCATGTGAAGCTGCGCGTGGCCGCACGGCAGATCTACGGCGGCATCCGCGTCTCGGCGGCGTACATTTTCGCCACCGCCGCCACCGCGGAGTACCTGGGCGCCCGCAAGGGACTGGGCATCTGGCTGCAGGCCGCTTACAACTCGTTCCGCACGCCGCTGATCTTCTCCGCCACGTTGGTGATCATCGTCATCACCTGCGTGCTCATGTGTCTGGTAAATCTCAGCGAGCGCGTGCTGCTCGGTCCGGCCGGCGACGATGAGGATCCCGACGCGGATCAGTGACGGACGGACAAGAACCTACCAACAGTCACCGGTTCGCACATCGCCAGCATCACAGTTGCGCACAACATCCGATGGCGACCGATCGATAATCACATCAGACAGGCCAAGGCGAGTTCCGTAACATGCTTGGCAGTGTCGGCATCAAGCCTGCCCACGTATAATGCCCGTCTGGCATTCAAATCCAGGGCTTTGAGCTGTTCCACTTGGATGAATCCGTGGATTACGTCCACATCGGCATCCTGCGCGAATACCTGCTGCTCGCCTAGGTCAACATGCAACGGATACCCGTTATCCGTACTGGTGATCGGACAAATCATTGTCAGATTGCAGTGGGCATTGTACCAATCGTTGCTTACCACCACCGCGTACCTACGCTTGGTCTGCTCGTGCCCGCGCGAAGGGTCGAGGTCGAGACGAACGATATCACCACGGGAAAAGCGCATCAGAGATCAGTCTCCTCTCCGACCGCGGGACCGGAATCGAATTCCTCACCGCGATAGTCACCGTGATAGTCGCGGAACATATCTTCCAGATTCGGTATGCGGTATTGGCCAATTTGCGTTGTTCTGACACTCGATGGCGTCAGAACAATCGAACCGTCCCGAAACTTAACATCGAGTTTGGAACCACAGATGATTCCAGCGCGGTCGCGCAGCTCTTTCGGAATGCGCACTCCCTCGCTGTTACCCCATTTTTGCACGGTAACGGTCGGCATGATGACCTCCTGCGATGTACGGTTAAGTATATGTATATCCATAAGTATATACCTCTTTGTATTCGTCGAATTATACTGGATCGCATTGTTGCAAGCGATTCCTCAAGTTTGCGCAATACAGGATGGCTCTCGCAAGTCGATGCAGAAAATTTGTGGATAAGTGGATAAACCAATATCATCCCGCAATGCACATCGACTGCACACGGAATATCGCATGCCCTTATCCATGCCGTTAGATGAGGCACATTGACTCTGAGTTCGCCCCGCACGTCATACCACCCCGTATAATGGATGGCGCTGTTCAGCCAATGCGTGGCAAACCGGCGGATCCCCCGTCGTCTGGTTCCAGACGCCATAAGGGATGCCGGGGGCATTGGCGCAACGGGAAACCGGGTCCCTTCGTACCGTTTTCTGCCCGAATACCACCCGTGCATATCCCTAGAAAACGGTAGAGAAGTCAGATTCAAGGGAAATCATCATATATGAAGAACCATATCTTCAATGCATTCGCGCATAAGACGGCCATCAAGGCCGTGGCGCTTCTCGGTGCGATCGCCATGATGTTCGGCGTCGCCGCATGCGGCCAGACCAACGACACCAGCGACAGCGGCAAGCTCAAGAAGGTGACGTTCATGCTGTCCTGGGCTCCCGACACCAACCATATCGGCGTGTACGTGGCGAAGAACAAGGGCTATTTCAAGCAGGTCGGCCTTGACGTCGACATCGTGGCCGTGGCCCAGGCCGGCGCCGAGCAGGCGGTGAACAACGGCCAGGCCGACTTCGCGCTGTCCAACCTCACCAATGTTGGTATCTACACGCTCAAGGGCGCCAAGATCAAGCAGGTCATGCAGGTGCAGCAGAAGCCGAGCGCCATCTGGTGCTCGTTGGCCTCGAACAAGGAGATCAAGTCCCCGAAGGACTTCGACGGCAAGACGTTCGCCACCTTCGGCTCCAACGAGTCCGATGCGGTGATCCGCCGCATGATCCAGACCGACGGCGGCAAGGGCACGTTCGACAAGGTGACCGTCGGCACCTCCACGTTCCAGACGCTGTCCAGCGGCAAGGCCGACTTCGGCGGATTCTACGCGACCTGGGAGGGCGTGCAGGCCGAGATGTACGGTCCGAAGCTGAACTGCTTCACCGAACCGGATTACGGCGTTCCGGGCAACGCAGACACCATCGGCGTGATCACCAACGACAAGACCATCTCCTCCAACCCGGGCTTGGTGAAGAAGTTCGTGCAGGCCACCAAGAAGGGCTACGAGTACGCGTACTCCCACCCTGACAACGCCGCGAACATCCTGGTGAAGGAGGCTCCCGACGCGAACCTCAAGCCGGCGTTCGTGAAGAAGAGCATGAAGACCATCGTGGATGGCCAGTACTGGGGCGATCCAGCCAAGATCAAGGACGGCTCGTTCGTCTTCGGCACCAACGATGTCGACGGCGCGCAGAAGTACTTCGACTTCCTCGCCCAGGAGGACGCGTACACCGATTCGCACGACAAGGTGATCCACACCGCGCCGCAGGCGAAGGACATCTCCACCGACGAGTTCCTCAAGTAGGTGCCCGAGCCTAGGATGCTCTTCGCATCTCTCACACGGGGGTTTGGCTCGGCGTTATGAATCCGGGCCGAATCCCCACGCTGCGGGCATCCATAAGCGCGCATGCCGGCAACACCATAGCCGCATGCCGCGTATGAATCGCAAAGGAGTCCGATGGGTTTCGCAGATGACCGTACCGGCCGCAGGATGATTCTCGATGTCGACACCGGCATCGACGACGCGTTGGCATTGGCGTATCTGGCGTCCTATCAATCTGCTCGGCGTCATCGGCACCTACGGCAACGTAGCGGTCGATACGGCGGTACGCAATACCGAATATGTGCTGGAGCGGTTGGGGCTTCGGCACATTCCCGTCATGCGGGGTTCGGCGCATCCTTCCTGGGCGCGCTGTTTCGTGCCGGACGCGGGTTGCGCGCAGTTCCATGGCATCGATGGACTGGGCGGATTCGGTCCTGTGCCCCTCGGCTCCACCGCGGATTTCTTATCCACGGATTCCTCTTCCTCCGTGGACCGTGCGGATTGCGCGCAGTCCACGGATCGCGGACGTATCATCGGCGACCGTCCCATACGGACGATCCGCCTATCGCCGATGGAAAACGGCGGGGAACTGTTTTCCATCGGCGGATATCCGCTTCATGACATCCACGCCAATCCTTCAATTGACGATTTTTCCTTTTCCTTTGCCTTTGCCGCTGATGGCGACGTCGACACCAATGGCACAGCCGGCAATACCGACATCGACGATGATGGCGACATACCGGAAGGCGTCCGATTCCTCATCGACCAGATCCGCAGGTTCGGCAGGGACGTCACCGTGGTGGCGACCGGCCCGCTGACCGACATCGACATGGCGATCGCCGAAGCCCCGGACATCACGCGGAATCTGCGCCTGGTGATGATGGGCGGTTCCCTCACCCAGGAAGGCAACTGCTGGGATCTGACGGCCGAGACGAATATGATCCAGGATCCCGAGGCGGCCGACCGCGTGTTCCACTCCGGAGCGGACATCACCATGGTCGGTCTGGACGTGACGCACCAATGCCTGCTGGGCGGCACCGCTACGAGACGCTGGAGGGATGCCGCGAGCCTTCGCGGACAATCGTCCGAAGCCCATCGTCGCGCACCCGCTGCATCATCCCCGTCATCCGCGCAATCCGAAACATTCGCACAGCCCACGTCATCCAAAGTATCCGCGCAATCCAAGGCATCCGTGACATCACCGGCACCGACGCCGTCCGCAGCGTCCACACCGTCTCCGCAACGCATGTTCAGTCCGCAGACGCTGCGTTTCCTCGCCGATATCGCCGATTTCTCCATCGCCGCCAATCTCAAGGCCGATGCGCGTCTCTTCTCCGCGGGCATGCCCCTGCATGATCCCTTGGCTGCGGCCGTCGCCGTCGATCCGACCTTGGTTTCCTGCATTGACCTGCCGATGAAGGTCGAAACGCAAACCGGCGATTTCCACGGCACCCGCGGACGCACCATAGGCGATCCGGAGGGCCTTATCAATCCGGGGGCGCCCCGAGTGCATGTCGCGTTGAACGTCGATGCCGAACGTTTTTTGGATGAATTCTCAACCCGTATCGCCGGCAATTGATGCGAATCCGCCAGACATCAAGAGAAAAAACGGCTTGAATCCGGCTGATGCGTGTCGATTCGGACGGAATCCGGCCTGATTTCGTCCGAATCGACGCACATCAGCGGCAAACCATCGAATCGATGCCCATTCCAAGTGCGAAGACACCGGAATGGCAACGGTGTCGCCGCCGACACGCATCGTCCGCATCGAAAATCAGCCGCTACTTCTTCACGCCGCCAAAACGACGGTCGCGGTGGATGTAGTGGTCGATGGAGCGCCACAACACCTCGCGGCCGCAATCGGGGAACAGTTCCGGCACGAAATCCAGTTCCGCATAGGCCGCCTCCCAAGGCAGGAAGTTCGACGTGCGCTGTTCGCCGGATGTGCGGATCACCAGATCGCAATCGGGAATGTCCGGATTGTACAGGTGGTCGGCAACCATCTTCTCCGTGACGCGGTCGCCGGAGATCTTGCCGTCGCGCACCTCACGCGCGATGGCCGCGCAGGCGTCCGCGATCTCGGCGCGTCCGCCATAGTTCAGGCAGAACACCACGTCGATGGTTGTGTTGTTCTTCGTGCGTTCCTCGGCGACCTGCAGCTCGTCGATGACGGACTTCCACAATTTCGGGCGGCGTCCCGACCAGCGCACGCGTACACCCCATTCATCCATCTGCGCCACGCGTCGATGGATGATGTCACGAGAGAATCCCATCAGGAAGCGCACCTCCTGGGGCGAACGCTTCCAATTCTCCGTGGAGAACGTGTACAGCGACAGATACCGCACGCCCGCTTCGATGGCGCCGGCGATGGTGTCGAACACCACGGGTTCCGCGGCCTGATGGCCGTCGGTGCGGATCAGGCCACGCTGCTGGGCCCAACGGCCGTTGCCGTCCATGATCACGCCGACGTGGCGCGGAACCTTGTTTTTCGGAAAATCGGGAATAATCGACGGATCGGAAAACGGTGCCGCCGGAATATCAAGGGACTTGTAGTCCACGTTCTCAAAAGCCATACCGCTAATCTAGCAAGCGCATGGAACGAATCGGACGTTCCATGTAGTATTCGCCCCATTTTTCCACCATGCGACGGGTCTCCCCCATCAATTCCCCACCATCGAGCTCCGGCCAATCGCCGTCGACGAGCGCGTCGAGCTGGCAGATCGCCTTCCACGGCACGGCGAACGATTCGGGAATATGGTCTTTGACACACATCACACCGCCGGAGGAAATCGAAAAATACCATGCCTTGTCGATGGAGATCGGTTCGCCGCACACCACGCAGGCGCGCAGACGCGGCGTCCATCCGGCGATCGACAGCGCGCGCATCACATAGGAATCCCCAATCGCCGCGGGCTCGTGCGCGTGTTTGGCGAGCGCGTTCAACGCTCCCAATATCAGACGGTATTGCGGCACGGAACGCTCGCGCTCGGCGGATACCAGTTTGTCGGCGGTTTCGCAGATCACGTTCGCCGCGGCATATGCGGCGAAATCGGCGCAAATCGGCCCGGCGTATGCGGATATCGATTCGGCCTGGGAGATGACGTCGAGCGAACGGCCTTCCGCGATAAGCAGCGCCACGCGCATGAATGGTTCCAGCCGACCGCCGAATCGTGATTTGGTGCGGCGCACGCCTTTGGCTACGGCGCGGATTTTGCCGTGGTCGCGCGTGAACACGGTGATGATGCGGTCCGCCTCACCGAGTTTGGCGGTGCGCAGCACCACGCCTTCGTCTTGATACAGCGGCATGTCAGGCTCCCTCGCTTTCTTCTGACCTCATCAGCATCATATGCGTTCCCACGGTTGTTCCATGGTTCGCGGCGCCATGTTCCATTCCGGGAACATGGCGCACTCTTTCATCGCGCCGCACATGTTCCACGATAAGTTTCACAATGGATTCCCATCATTCGGCAGACGCCATTCAGTAGATGAACAGTCCCCAGAAGGCGAATACCAACAGCATGTACAGCATGGCGACCGCCGTGATCCAGAACAGCACGCGTCCGAACCGTGTCGAGGCGAGCACGGGTTGGCGTCCGGTGACGATCTCGCGTATCGCGCCCCTGCGCGGCGGCCACTGGGCGATTCCTCGATACGTGGCCTCCTCGATCAGCCGCATGAACACGCGGGACCATGCCCATACCACGGCGATGCACACGACCTGGATGACCGGCCAGCTCCAGTACATCATGCCCGGGTCCTCGGCGGGGGCGCCGCCCCATGCCAGTTTGACCACGCCCATGATCACTTCGCCCAAGCCCGCCACGAACAACACGAACGTTGCCATGGTGGCGATGGCAAGGGTGACCAGCGCGTTGTTGAAACCATGGGCGAATCCCAACGAATACCGCTTCGCGTGGAGCCGCGCCCAGATCTTGCGGACCAACACGAACAGCCACAGCACGGCGGTAGCCAACAGCAACAGCAGCATGCTGATGTGCAGCGCCACCATGTAGACGGTCAGCCCCCGATTGGCTTTCAGCTCCATGGGAACGGCGATCGACTGGTAGAGCCGTGTGCCGGCGACGCGTTCGCTGGTCTGTTTCATTCCCTGTGTGGTGCCGCTCGCCCAGCTGATCACATCGTTCACGTATTCGTCGGCGAACGGGGTGCCGGTGTTGGCCTCGTCGCCGAGTCTGAGCACATGGTTGGCTATCGGGTAGGTGCGTACGGTCACGTCCCAGTTGCCGGCCTTGTGCGCCATCTCCACGATTTTCTTGGTGCCTTCGACCTGCGCGGTCATGACGTCCTTCGTGCCATATGCCACCAGCGTCGGTATGGAATACGCCTGCGGCGTGAGCGTCTTGATGTCGAGGTTGTTCAGGCCGAACAATCCGGCGTCGATGTTGAAGACGCGCCTGACGATGGATTGGTAGCCGTCATGCGCTCCGGCGAGCGCGAAATCCTGCGCCGCGAGGAATCCCAGGGAATGTCTCGGAGAATAGACCATCGGGCTCAGCAGTATCTGGAAGGCCACGTGGTGGTCCCGCTGCAGCAGGTACGACGAGATCCATGTGCTTTCGGAGGTCGCGTAGATGCCGACCTTGCCGTCGTTCACGGTATCGAGGCCGCGCAGCAGATCGATCACCTGATCGTAGATGGCCGCCGACCCCGGGTAGTCGCGCGTGGCGTCGTTGGTCGACCAGACGGGTTTGTCGAGCACTGCGGTCACGAAGCCTGCCGAGGACAGGTCATAGGCCATGTCTCCGAAGGAGTTGTCGCAGGTGCCATATCCCGCGCCATGCATGAACACCACGCCCGGCAATCCGCTTCCGGCGCCTTTCGGCTCGCGGATAAGCACCCTGATGCGTTGCATTTCGCCGGTGGAAGGGCGTTTCGCCTTGATGGTGACGTATCGTTTCGTCACTTCGTATTCGCCTTGCCGGGCGACGGTTTTGCCGGATGACTCGTCGAAGGTGACCGCCGTGTCGGAAGACAGCGTCTCGATGGTCTGGCCGGTCGGCTCGTAGTTCCATGAAATCGCCGTCAGATTCGAGGCGAACACCAGCGTGCCGAGCAGTATGACGAAAATGGGCAGGCTGACCATGAGCCGCCTGCCCCGCGTCCATTGGCGCGTATGATTCGTCCGGATGGCATTCGATGGCTGGCGTTCCTGTTCTGACACGTCGATCATTCTACCGGTTCCGGCTGAAATGGCCGCAGCGGCTCCGAACCGCCGCGGAATGGCTTCATCGTGGAGCGGTTCGTCTCAAGATGGTCAACGGCAAATGGCCCACGGTCCGATACCGTTCCGAATGCTTGCTCAGCAGTTGCCGTTTTGCGTCACCGGCACGACCACGGGACCGGTCGCGGTGGCCGTCGCCTCGCCGTTCCGCTCCATCTGGGCGGCGATTTCCTGCGCCTTGGCGAGCAGGGTTTCGACGATCTGGTCTTCCGGCACGGTTTCGATGACCTTGCCTTTGATGAAGATCTGTCCCTTGCCGTTGCCGGAGGCCACGCCAAGGTCGGCTTCGCGCGCCTCGCCGGGACCGTTGACGATGCAGCCCATCACGGCCACGCGGATCGGAGCGGTGATGTCCTTGAGCCCTTCGGTGACCGCGTTGGCCAGCTGGATCACGTCCACCTGGGAGCGCCCGCAGCTCGGGCAGGAGATGATGTCGAATTTGCGGGGGCGCAATCCCATGTATTCCAGCAGCTTGCAGCCGACCTTCACTTCCTCGACCGGCGGGGCGGACAGCGAGACGCGGATCGTGTCGCCGATGCCTTCGGCGAGCAGCGCGCCGAACGCCAGGCAGCTTTTGATGGTTCCCTGCCAGGACGGTCCGGCTTCGGTGACGCCGAGGTGCAGCGGCCAATCGCCCTTGGAGGCGAGCAGCCGGTACGTTTCGACCATGGTGACCACGTCGTGATGCTTGACGGAGATCTTGAAATCGTGGAATCCGACGTCCTCGAACATGCGCGCCTCCTTCAGCGCGGAGGCCACGAGCGCCTCGGGGGTCGGACCGCCGTACTTGGCGTACAGCTCCTTGTCGAGCGAGCCCGCGTTCACGCCGATGCGCAGGGAGATCCCCGCATCGGTGGCCGCCTTGCAGATCGAGGGGCCCACTTCATCGAATTTGCGGATGTTGCCCGGATTGACGCGCACCGCGGCGCAGCCCGCGTCGATCGCCTGGAAAACGTATTTGCTTTGGAAGTGAATGTCCGCGATGACCGGAATCGGCGATTTCCTCACGATTTCCGGCAACGCGTCGGCATCCTCCTGCTTGGGCACCGCCACGCGGACGATGTCGCAGCCCGCCGCGGTGAGTTCCGCGATCTGCTGCAGGGTGGCCGGCACGTCGGCGGTGCGCGTGTTGGTCATGGACTGCACGGAGATCGGCGCTCCGCCGCCAACCGGCACCGGACCGACCATGATGCGGCGCGATTTGCGGCGGGGATGGAGCGGGCTTTCGCTGATGGCCGCCTCACCGGTTTTGCGGAACGGCTTGTCAAGTTCTGGCATAAGTTGGAAATCCTTGCAATAGAAGGGCTCCCCCATGGGGAGCCCTTGCGATGATTGTCTCGTACAACGACCGGTTACCGGTTTATCAGATTGTCGGCGCGGTCGCGAGCCTCATGCTCGAGTTGATTCATTTCCTCCACGGAAGCGAACAGCGGATTGCCACGCAGTTCGGCGTCCATTTCGTCCAGCACTTCCCTGACGGTGTCGACGATGCCGAGATACGGCAGCCGGTGTTCGAGGAAGGCATGCACGGCCTGCTCGTTGGCCGCGTTCAATACCGCCGTGTGCTTTTCGGAGGATTCCAGGCAGTGCCGCGCGAGGCCCACCGCGGGGAACGCCTCGTCGTCCAGCGGCTCGAACGTCCATGTGGCGGCCTTCGTCCAGTCGCAGGCCGCGGCCACGTCGCCCAGACGTTCGGGGGCGGACAGTCCCAAGGCGATCGGCAGACGCATGTCCGGCGGGGACGCCTGCGCGATGGTGGCGCCGTCGCGGAATTCGACCATGGAGTGCACGATGGACTGCGGATGGACGGTCACATCGATGCGGCTCGGCGGAATGTCGAACAGTCGGCTCGCCTCGATGACCTCAAGTCCCTTGTTCATCAGCGTGGACGAGTTTATGGTCACGACCGGGCCCATGTTCCATGTGGGGTGGTTCAGCGCCTGTTCCGGCGTGATGTCGGTCATCTGTTCGCGCTTCCAGCCGCGGAACGGTCCGCCCGACGCGGTGACGACGAGTTTGGACACCTCGCCGTGGGTTCCCGCGCGCAGCGACTGCCAGATGGCGGAATGTTCGGAATCGACGGGGTTGATCTGGTGTCCGCGCACCTGCGAGTCGAACAGCAGGTGTCCGCCGGCCACCACGGATTCCTTGTTGGCCAAGGCCAATTGGGAGCCCGCCTGCAGCGCGGCGATGGACGGTTCGAGTCCGATCGAACCGGTGATGCCGTTCAGCACCACGTCGGCGCCGGAACCCGCCATGGCGATCACGGCGTCCGGACCGGCCGTCACTTCGACGTCCGCCACGTCGTTCCGTCGTAGCGCCTCACGAAGCGCCGCGACGGCGTTCTTGTTGGAAATCGCGACTTTGGCGACATGGAACCGGGCGGCCTGTTGAGCGAGCAGTTCGACATGCGCCCCGCCTGCCGCCAGCCCCGTCACTTCGAAGCGGTCGAGATGGCGGGAGATGACGTCAAGCCCTTGGGTTCCGATGGATCCGGTGGATCCCAGAATGACTACGGTTGAGGTCTGCATGGGTTATGCGTTTTCTCCGTATGTTTGGTTGTTTGGTTGTTGTATTTCGTTTTGCGAATGATTCCGCGCGCAACACACGCGAACGAAACAGGCTGACGATCACGCCAGCCTGTTTCAGATGCATCAGTCGAAGGACGGGAACGACAGATCCGGGATATCGAGGTTCGGATCGCCGCTGGTCGAAGGGAACAGCGGCTTGGCGGCCGGCTTCTTGGCGTCCTTGTCGCCATCCGCTCCGGGTGCCGGAGTCGTGGATGGTATCGCCGTGGTGGGCACGGCGGGCGCGAAGCTCGGCAACGAAGAAGCTGCCGGCGTCGTCACGGCAGGTGCCGGAGTCGTGGATGCCGTGGGAGCGAAGCTGGGAGCCGGGGTGACGGTCGATGCCGGAATCGTATATGGAGCGACCGGCGTGCTCGTGGCTGCGGAAGGCGTCGATGCCGGCACGGCCGCCGAAGCACTCTGCGGGGAAGGCACCGCCGTACCCAGATTCAGGGAACCGGTGTTCAGCTGCGGCACGCTCGGCGCCGACAAATCAGGCACCTGCGGAGCGACGCCGCTCACGGTGTTGCCTGAAACGCCTGACGTGCCCGAAGTGCCTGAGACGCTCGAAATGGTCTGCTGCGCCAGCGCTGCAAGAGATGATGCCGCAGACGGGGAGGCCGTCGGCACGGACGTGGGCTGAACCGGTGCTGCAGAGGGCGCCGCCACCGGCGGAACCGCGGCGGCGCCAGTGGCAGGCGCGAAGCCTGCAGGAGCGTCGGCCACCGGATTGAACGGTTCGGTCTCGGTGCCCACTGTGGATTCTACGGCCGCGGCGGACGCGGTCGGCGCGGAGATGCCGCCCGGCGCGAAAATCGATGTCTTTGCCGGCTGGGCGACGGCGGGTTGCGCGGCTGCCGGCTGTGATGCCGCGTTTCCGCCCGCCATGCCGACAGCGGGCAGCGGTGCGGACTGCGTTCCCTGTGGAGCCACCGGCGTTGTGACCGGGGAAGCCGCGGGAGCCTTGAAAATGGCGTGCTCTTCCTTGTTGAGGAAGTCGAAGGATTCATTGCTGTGAATAGCGGATTGGGATTCCGCGATCACCTGGGAATCCACCGATACCGGAGCCGCGTACACCGGAGTGAGCAACTCAGTTTCCGAAGCGTCGTCCCCTGCCGTGGCGGCGGAAGCCGGATCGCCGACGAAATCGGCGACGCGGTCGTAGGATTCAAGGCGCGTCAGCAGCTGCACGCAAGAGGCCAGATAGTAGTCGACCTGGCGCTCGTCGTACCCGCGCTTGCCCTTGCGTTGCGTGAAGATCACGTTGGCGACGGTACGGGAGTTCAAGTCGGCGAGCTTCTTCGCGTCATCATCGCCCATCTTGGTGATGTCGAGGGAATCGGCAGCCTTCATCAGACACTGGTCGATGATGCGGTCCACCTGCTTGCGGTCATAGCTGGGCTTCTTGGGCTCGCCCGGCTTGAACCGCTCGCCTTCCTCGCGCTGCGCATGGTCGTTCAGTTCACGGAACAGGGCCTCGGTCTGCCCCTTCCACGCCACACGGCCATGCTGGGAGATCTCCCATGTGGTCTGCTTGTCCACCACGGCGCGTTCCAGACGGGCCAAGGCGGCATCGACCTGGGCGATCACATAGCCGCCCTTGACGAGATCGAACGAGACCTTCTGAATATCGTTCTGGGTGAGCTGGATGCCCTCACCCTCATACAGCTTGTGCGCGCGCTCGAGGAAAGCATCCACCTGGACGGAATCATATCCCCACTTGCGCTTCGGAGCGTGCGCGATTCCCGATGCGTTCTTATCGGACTCAGGTTCCTGCCCCATTGGCTATCGACCTCCTACAACAGTTTTCAACATCACCACTTTACGTGAGTGATTCGACGCACGCCGTTCACCGCCCATCCGCAAAGGCGGCCGCACGGTTCGTCACGCCGTCGAATCGACACGCATCCACGCCGTTTCGAGCTGTCTCGCGCCACGCCGACACACGGTGGCCTATCGCATGCGCGGCATGCGGTACAGTGGATTTTCGCGGGCGATTAGCTCAGTTGGTTAGAGCGCCACCTTTACACGGTGGATGTCGGGGGTTCGAATCCCTCATCGCCCACCTGTCAAAGCCTTTGCATTTCCAACGATTCGCACATTGTTCAAAGCCAGATTCACGATTTGCGCACACGCTTTGCCCATGTTCCATCATGAAGTCATCTGGAACCGACAAGGCACGGCAATGATGCAACAAGCAAAAAGAGCGGCCCGAAGGCCGCTCCTCGCAACATTTCAATCAGCACGGGCATAAGCCCGCGGAAATCATCTTCCCTTGCCGAAGGCGCGCAGACGGATGCCGTTCCAGTCGGCGCTGACGGTCAGCGGGGTGGCGGCGTTCATTCCGGCGGTCTTGGCCGCGGACTGCACGATGCTGGAGCTTGCCGCGCCCGGACGTCCCGGCTTCGGCGTGAGCACCCACAGCGGGCCGTCGTCGCCGAGGACGGCGTACGCGTCGACGATCGTGTCGGACAGTTCGTCCTCGTCATCGCCGTCACGCCACCAGATGATCACACCGTCGACGGCGGAATCGTAATCCTCGTCGACCAGCTCCTCACCGGTCAGCTTCTCGATCTTGGCGCGGATCGAGTCGTCCACATCATCGTCCCACAACCATTCCTGTACCAGGTCGCCGGCGTGGAAACCGAATTCTTCAGCGTTATCAGATGCCGTATGATTCACGCTCGCCAATATACCAACACTGCTCGAACATGCACGTTACGAATCTTGGAATTGGTCATTCTTCGAGATTGCGGCATCGTCCGCAACGCCGTCATTTTTCGGCGGCGCACTGCGGCAGGGATGCCCCCTTTCCGTCGCGGATGGCGACAAGGGCCTTGTAGGCGTCATCCAATGTGGCGACCTTTACCACGTTGAGGCCCTGCGGGATGTGCCCCACCACGCTGGAGCAGTTCGATTCCGGTGCGAGGAACCATGTGGCGCCGTCGCGTTTCGCGCCGATCATCTTCAGGCGGATGCCTCCGATCGCGCCGACCTTGCCCTTCGCGTTCATCGTGCCCGTGCCCGCGATGGTTCTGCCGCCGGCGAGTTTCTCCCCGGTGACCTTGTCGATCACACCCAGCGTGTACATCATGCCTGCCGACGGACCTCCGATGTCGTCGACATGCATGCTCACCTTCATGCCGGATACGTCATATCCGTGTTTCGCGAGGAACTTTCGGGCGGCCGCGGTGGCGGAATCCTGCGACGTGCTCATCTGCGCGTTGCTTTCACGCTTGTATTCCTTGGCGCTCTGGCCGACCGGCACCACGGCCTCCTGCGGCATCACCGTGACCCTGGAACTGAACCAGCCGATCAGGGCCTCCGCGTTGGTGACCGGGTATCCGGGCACGCCGGACGCGTTGACGGTGACCAGCAGCAGCTTGCCGGAATCCTTGTGGGTGTCCACTCCGGAAACGGAGATGACCGGTTTGCCCGAAACCTCGCCCAGCACGTCCTGGGTGGGCCCGGGGGTCTGCACCACGTAGGCGCTGGGAAGGATCAGCACCAGCGCGCACAGCACGATGGTCACCAAGCCGGCGAGGTAGCGCCATGTTCTGGCATCGAGCCAGCGTCCGACACAGGCGCCGATCGACCGGAGACGGTCAAGGGGACGGATACGTGTGTTTTTGGCGCGGACTGAACGTGTTTCATGCATATTGGGCATACCTCCCATAGTATGGAACCAGTTAAACTTGGAAAAACCCTTAATGCAAGAAGGCAGGAACGGTATGGACGAGAACGCGATCCGCCAATGGCTCATTGACTGTTTTGGACCGATTCAGGGCGAGATGGCATGGAATCAGCTGTCCAACCTGCCCGAGGAGCTGCGCGAGCAGTTGATGAGCCGCGATCCGAGCGAGCTTCCCAAGCCGTCCGAGGTGCAGTCCATGATGCAGGCGTTCACCGCCGGCGGCCTGAACACCATGGGCGATATGGAACGCATCGCGCAGGAAGGCCCCATCAACGTCAAGCTGGCGAAATCCCTGGCGTTGCAGCAGGCCAACGGCAACGGTTCGGAAGGCAGCGTAAGCGCGGAGTACGGCGAGATGGCGCGCCGCGCGATCAGCGAGGCGAACCTGTGGCTCGACACGGCCTGCGAATTCAATCCGGCCGAAGGCGAGACGAAGGTGCTCACGCGGACCGACTGGGTGAACGGCACGCTTGATTCCTGGGCGCAGTTCGCCTCCCCCGTCGCGCAGTCGATGAACGACGCGCTCGCTTCGATTCTGTCGTCGCGCTTCGGTGACGATGACGGCATCCAACCGGAGGTATCCGGCATTTTCGCGGGTCCGGTGCAGATTCCGATTCCCGACAGCATGAAGGATCCGGCGCAGCTGATGCGTTTCGTCGGCAACACGTCGTTCGCGATGCAGCTTGGCCGCGCCGCTGGCGATCTTTCCCATGAGGTGCGCGGCAGTTTCGACCAAGGCATCGCGTTGCTGAAGAATCCCGCGGGCGGCCTGATCGTGCAGAACATCGTCGAATATGCGGAGTCGTTGGAACTCGATGCGAACGAGGTGATGGGTTATCTGGCCTTGCAGGAGCTCGCGCACACGCGTCTGTATGCGTCCGTGCCGTGGCTGATGCCGCGTTTCGAGGCGCTGCTCGGCAAGTACGCGCGTGGCATCGCCATCGATATGGACGCTATGGAGGAGCAGATCCGCGACGCGCAGACCGTTGATCCCGATTCGATGGCGGATGCGGTGAACATCACCAAGGTGGCGTTCCCGGACACTCCGGAGCAGAAACAAGCGATGGCTTCGCTGGAGACGCTGCTGGCCTTGGTCGAGGGCTGGGTCGATGCGGTCGTGTGGCGTGCCGGCATGGCGCATATTCCGCATATTGAACAGCTTCGTGAGATGCTTCGTCGCGAACGCGCCATCGGCGGCCCTGCCGAGCGCACGTTCGAAAGTCTGATGGGCATGCAGCTGCGTCCGAAGCGCATGCGCGAAGCAGCCTCGCTGTGGGAGGGCATCACCGCGAAGGAAGGCCCCGAAGCCCGCGATGCGAAATGGTCGCATCCGGATCTGCTGCCGCAGCTGCCCGATGACGGTGCGAAGGCGGGCAAGGCCGAGGGCCCCCAGCAGACCACCTCGCAGGAATCCGCCGACAAGACCCGGCAGCAGGATACACCGGCAACCGTCGCCGACGATTCTTCCGCAACCGAGACCGAGGGGTTGCAGGACATTCCGGACCACATCGACTGGGACGCCGAACTCACCAAGCTGCTTGACGAGGAAGGACACGGCGACGGCCCGTCCGATGGCGGAGCGGATACGTCCGGCGACGATGCGACCGCCCCCAATGGCAGCGCGTCCGACGACGGTTCGGATGCGCCGGACACCAAGCCGAACAACGAATCCGGCGACGATCCGGATTCACCGGAAGAAGCGTGAGACCCGTCTCCGGTAATCGCCTTCGTTTCCTTCGCGGGTGCGTGCGAAGGAAACGTCCAGCGTATCTTCGGCGCGCGTCACCGCCACGTACATGAGGCGGCGCTCCTCTTCCAGCGCGTCGCCGTCCGATGGGGAGCCGTACGGCATCAGCCCTTCCGAGCAGCCGATAAGGAACACGTGCTTGAATTCCAAGCCCTTGGACGCGTGGATGGTGGAGATGGTCACGCCGCCCGCGCTGCCGACGCCTATCACGTCCAGCATGGCGAGCCGCGTCTGCACATCGTCGGCGAGCGCCGAGTTCTGCCATCCGCTGTCCCGGCGTATGCGGTAGCGCAGGTGCTGTTCGGCCAGCGCCTTGCAGAGGATCTGCTGCTGCGCGTTGACTCTGGTGAGGATGGCGCAGTCGGCGGGCGCGGCGCCGGCGTCCACGAGTTTGCGGATGCGGGCGGCGACGCCTCTGGCTTCGGCGAGGTCGTTGTCGTATATGGTTTCCTCCACCCGCCGGCCTTGGTCGCGTTCCGAGGTGAGGCGCAGGTAGTCCGCGCGTTGCGGCGAGGCTTTGAGCACGCGGTTGGCGTAGTCGACGATCTGTGGGGTCGACCGGTAGTCGTTGTTGAGGCTGATGTCGGCGGAGAGGGGCCCGAATTCGCTGGCGAAGTTGAGCAGGTTGTAGCTGCTCGCGCCCGCGAAGGAGTAGATGGTCTGCGCGGGGTCCCCCACGACGCAGATGTTGCGGTTGATGCCCAGCCATCGGGTGAGCAGCCGGTGCTGCAGCGGCGAGACGTCTTGGTATTCGTCGACGGTGAGCCATGTGATGCCGGACCGTATCGCGGAGGCCACTTCCGCGTCGCTTTCGATGAGATGGCAGGTGATGAGCAGGATGTCGTCGAAGTCGATTTCGTTGCGGTTGGTTTTTTCGGCCTCGTACGCCTTGTAGACGTCCACGAATTGTTCCGGTTCGAGTCCCGATGGCGGCTGGTGGTGCAGCGCGGCGCAGACGCGTTCGTAGTCTTCCGGCGCGATGAGCGAGATCTTGCACCAGTTGACCTCGTCCTGCAGTTGGCGCACGGTGCCGTCGTCCACCTGGATGGTGGTGACGCGGCGCAGGGACCGTTCGAGCACCTCCCTTGGATTGCGCGACACGAATGGCATCTGCCCTTCGCACACGTCGGGCCACACGCGGCGGAGCTGGTGCAGCGCGGCGGAGTGGAAGGTCGATGCGGTGACGTCGGCCGCGACGTCGAGTTTGGAGAGTCGTTCGCGCATTTCCGCCGCGGCCTTGACGGAGAAGGTCACGGCGAGCGTTTTCGCCGGATTCCACGCTTTGGTCGCGCACGCGTAGGCGATCCTGCGGGTGACGGTGCGTGTTTTGCCGGCGCCGGCCCCCGCGATGATGCGCACCGGCCCGTCCACGGCGGTGGCCGCCTCGCGCTGCGCGTCGTCGAGTCCTTCGAGAATCTCATCCGCTGTTGCACTCATAGGTTCCATTGTGGCAGATACACCGACGGTTCACGCGGATTCGCTGGCAAGTCGTCACCGCTTTGCCCTTTATATGTATTAGTGTTGGCTGTGTGATCGATCGTAACACTTTCATGATGGCTGCTTTGGCGAGCGCCACGATGCCGACTGCCGTGATGGCGGGAGTGCGCGCCAGCGAGCAGATCAACTCCACCGACACGGCCTATGGTATCGACCATGCCGTGGTGCAGGATTCGGCGGGCGCGCTGTACGACGTGTTCGCCTCCGACACGGAGCAGGGGCGCAGGCGTCTTGCGGGGCGTGTCCGCGCGGCGCGGGTGTTGTCGCAGAACCGCGATTTGGCGGGACTTGGGTTTGACGTCGATCGCGTGGTGGCTTTTTCGGACGGAGATTCGGAGCGTTCCGTCACCGCGGACACGTCGGTGCTTGTGGCGGCGCATCATTCCGGCGAGGCGCGTCCGTTGGAATTGCTGACGTTGGATGATTGCGCGGCCGTCGGCACGACGTTGGGCGCCATCCACCGTCTGCGTACGGATTTCCTGCAGCAGGCGAAGTATCCGGCGTATGCGACGGGGCAGATTCGCGCTCAGCTGATCGCCTGGATCAGGAATCTGCGCGAGGCCGGCCATGTTCCGCAGGAGATCACCGATAGCTGGGCGAACGTTCTGGAGACGGACGGCCTGTGGTCGTTCGTCACGTGCCCGGTGCACGGCGGTCTGAGCGACGGCGATCTGCTGTTCTCGGGCTCGTCCATCACCGCGGTCACCAATTGGCAGAACATGCAGGTGAACGATCCGGCGCGCGATCTGGCTTGGATCTTCGCGAAGCTTGACGAGAGCCACCGCAACGCGCTGATTTCGGCTTATGGCCGTCTTCTGGGCAATCGGTTGGACGATTTGATTATGCTGCGGGCGAATCTGTGGCTGCAGATGGAGCAGGTCGGTGATTTCATCACCGCGTTGCAGCAGGCCGACAATGTCAAGATCATGAAGTTCAAGGCCCAGGTGGAGCGTCTGGCACATCAGCTGAGCCTCACCACAACGAGGAATCGCGCGTCGTCGCAGCCACGGCATGCCGCCGCGAATCCCGTGGCGAGCCAGCCGCCGAGCACGATCACGGTGGGCACGTTGCTGGACGAGTCGGAACGTCGCCGCAGGGAGGCCGCGCAGCAGCGGGATTCGTCCGATGTGACCGGCGAGCGCCGCATCGACGCGGTCGACATGGACGACACGACCGGCGATTTCGACGTGACCGGCGGCCATTCCGTGGTCGGCGTGAACGCCGTAGCCTCCACGGATAACGTGCGCACCACAAGGAACCTTGCCGAGGACGCGACGGAGGCGTTCAACCGTCCGACCCCGGTGGAACGGCCGGTGCAGGAACCACAGTCGGATTCCGCGGGATTCGCCCCGGCCTCCTACCCTGTGCAGGTGACCCATTCCCGCTCGGCCACGACGGAGCAGCTCGACGACGATGACACCGACGAACATGACGTGACGCCGGTGAGCACGTTCCTTCCCAAGCATTCCGCGAGGGAGTTGCACGACTCCATGCCGGCGAGCTCGACCATCGTGATCAGCAAATTGGAGAGCACCAACAAGAACGCCGACGCGTCCGCGAAGACGATTCCCGCGGAACACAGCGAGGCCAGCACGATGTTCCTTCCGCTGCTGGAACGCGACGAGGCCGCCATGCAGAAGGCGCGCGAGCAGCTTGGCCAGGCCAACACGGTGTCCGCGGAGGGCACCGACACGGCCTCCGTGGCGTCTCCGACCGGGGACCAGACGTCGCAGGCGCAGTAGGCGGACGACCCGCAAGGCGTACAATAGGCGCATTATCCGTACCGAACAGCGCGGTCATACGCGCGGCAACAAGACGAAAGGCAATTTTCCATGGACATCGAACTGGGCATCCAGAATGTGGCGCGTACCGTCACCTTCAGCACCGACGACACCGCCGACGCGGTGAACGCCGCGATCGCCGACGCGGTGGAGAACGGCAAGACCATCAATCTGACCGACGACAAGGGCCGTCGCATCGTGGTGCCGGCCGGCGCGCTCGGCTATGCCATCATCGGTTCGGAGACGAAGCACGCCGTCGGTTTCGGCAACCTCTGACCATCGTTCGCGTCCGGCCATGCGGATGATGCCGGACGCGAATTCATCGCAAAACAGGCCGGGCTCTTCGTCCGGCCTGTTTTTATGCGATTCTCCGCACACCATCGCATGTCACCACACGTCCTCGCGCTTGTTCCGCGTTCCTATGCGGAACAAGGCTCGTCCGTCTACAATCGCACTCCGCGGCGCAGTATCTCACGGATGGTGGCATCGTCGGTGAGGTTCTCCCCCAGCTTGTTCGGCTTGCCCTTGCCATGCCAGTCGGAGCCACCGGTGACCAGCAGATCGTGCTTGGCGGCGATGCCGAGCAGCCGTTCGCGCTGTTCCGGAGGATTGCCGCGATGCCATACCTCAAGCCCGTCCAATCCCTCGTCGATCAGACGGCCGATCTGCCGGTCGGACAGCAGGTTCCGGTTGCGCTGCGGGTCGCCGGCATGCGCGATGACGATGACGCCGCCGGCGTCCTTGACCGCGGCAACCACCTCGTGCGTGGTCGGCGAAGGCGTCGGCAGATAGTATTTCGCCGTGCTGCTCACCGCTCCGGAGAACGCCTCGGAACGGTTGCGGTACACGCCGGCGGCTACCAGCGCGTCGGCGATGTGCGGACGTCCCACCGTGGTGCGCTCCCCTTCGCGCGTCTGGGCGAGCACGTCCTCCCATGTGATCGGGTAGTCCTGCGCGATCAATGCCACCATGCGTTGCGACCGGCGCAGCCGCGCGGCCCGCGTGGAGGCGAACATCTCGCGGATGCGCACGTTCGTCGGATCGTATTGGAAGGCGAGCATGTGCACGGAAACGTCATCGTCGGCGGCGGTGATCTCCGTGCCGCGCAGCAACGGCAATCCGACTTCCCTGGACGCGTCCAGCGCCTCCTGCCATCCGGCCGTCGTGTCGTGGTCGGAAATCGCGACGCCGTGCAGTCCCAGCGCCTTCGCCTGCCGCAGCAACGTGAGCGGGGTCTCCGTGCCATCGGAGAACACGGTGTGGCAGTGGATGTCCCAGCCGACGGCGGGCGGTGCGGTGATGCCAATTTCAGTCATAGGTTCCATCGTAGGCGGATTCTTGACGTGACATGGCATGTTCCGCGTACACTAGACGTATTGCTTGATTTTCCGATTGTTCAAGGATCTGACGATGAACGATATTGCCGGCGGAGCAGCCGCCAACGAACCGAACGGGCGCGGGTCCGCGGTCGACGAGGACGGTTCCATCAGCCACATGGCCGACGACTACACGATGCCGCGCGGCTGGCGGCATGGCGCGACCTGGACGTATCTGGTGATGCTGCTCGCCTCGGCGGCGGCGTTGGTGGTGTCGTTCGTGCTGTCCGCGGAGACGTTGAAACTGGCGCGCAACCCCGGTCAGAAGCTCAATTGCGACGTGAACGCCGTCATGTCGTGCTCCACCGTCGCGGAATCCTGGCAGGCGGAGATCGTCAAGTTCGCGGGCCTGAGCTTCCCGAATGCGTTCTTCGGCATCGCCGCCGAATCGGTGTTCGTCACCGTCGCGGTGATTGGTCTGGCGAAGGTGGCGGTGCCGCGCTGGTTCGCGTCGTGCACATGGCTGGGCGGTCTCGCCGCATTGGCGTATTCGTATTGGCTGACCACCCAGTCCCTGTTCGTCATCAACGCGTTGTGCCCGTGGTGTCTGGCGCTGATGTTCTCCACCACCGTGCAGTTCATGGCGCTGTCCCATGCGACGGTGGTGGTGCAGAACATTCCGCGCGGCCATGCCGGGTTGCGCAAGTATTACCGCCTGAACTTCGATGCGATGGTGGATCTCGTATGGATCGTCGCCCTCGTCGTCGTCATCATCGTCAAGGACGGCGCGGCGCTGTTCGGCTGACGGCTGCTCGGCCGCGGCACCTGCGACGACATCAGACCAGTTCGATTTTGCCGACGATGGTGGCGGAGCCGGTGAGCTTCACATCCGTGTCGGTCACATCGACGCGCAGCGTACCGCCACGCACGGTGATGGTCCAGTGGTCGATGCCGGTTTTGGCGCGCAGGGTGACCGCCGTGGCGCACAGGCCGGTGCCGCACGACAGCGTCTCCCCACAACCGCGCTCGTTGACGCGCATGGTGGCCTCGCCAGCGTCATCGCCCTCGCTCTGTTCGTCGATGCGGACGAATTCGACGTTCTGGTCGCTTTCGATTTCCGGGGCGACCACCGGCTTGACGGCCAGATCGAGTTCCTCGACGGTCGGCAATGTCGCGAACGCGTCTTCCAGAACGGCGACGACATGCGGATTGCCCATGTCCACGAAAGTGCCGCGCGCGGAGCCTTCGACGCCGGGGATCGTGACCTCATAGCCGTCCAGCTCGCCGCGCTTCCATGTGCCCATCTCCACCTGGAACACGTCCTTGCCGAGGCCAGGCATGTCGCCGAGCGACGTGAGGGTCTTCACTCCGGCGCGGGTGCCGAGGCGGAACGGCCTGCCACCGGGCCGGTCGGCGAGCCCCTGGCGCTGCGCGAACAGCGTGATGGCCCTCGTGCCGTTGCCGCACATCTCCGCGAGGGAGCCGTCGGCGTTGCGGTAGTCCATGAACCATTCGGCGCCGTTGGCCTTGCAATCCGCAACCTGCGCGTCGCTGAGGTCGGAGACCGCGCGCGGATGCGCGAGACGGATCAGACCGTCGCCGCCGATGCCGAAATGACGGTCGCACAGGTACCGCACCTCGTCGGCGGTCGGCTCGTATTCGCCGTCGGGATCGGCGTAGACGACGAAATCGTTGCCTGTGGCGTGTGCTTTGTAAACAATGCTTGGGATGCTCATACGATTCACTCTACACGCGGTAGTCTATTGAAGGCGGATGTGCCATGGCACGTCCGCGGAACGATTTTTTTGCGGGAGGAATGATGACTTCAACGGCACCGATCGGCGTATTCGACTCCGGTTTGGGCGGCATTTCGGTGGCGCGTGAGCTTCGCCGCGACATGCCGAACGAACGCGTGCTGTATTTCGGTGATTCCGCGAACGCGCCGTATGGCACGAAAACCCCGGAGCATGTGCGCGAACTGTCCGAACATATCATGGAGCGTTTCGCGCGGCAGGGCGTGAAGGCCGTGGTGATCGCCTGCAACACCGCGACCTCGGTGGCCGCGAACGCGTTGCGCGACCGATACGATTTCCCGATCATCGGCATGGAGCCCGCGCTCAAGGTCGCCTGCGACCGCGGCGAGGGGCATCGCCAGCGTGTGATCGTCGCCGCCACGAACCTGACGTTGCGCGAAAGGAAGTTCGCGGTGCTGATGGACCGGTTCAAGGCGGACCACACCATCTTTCCGGAACCATGCCCCGATCTGGTGGAGATCGTCGAGCATGGCCGGCTCGACGACCATGCTCTGGTGATGCGCACGCTGCACCGGTATTTCGACCAATACGATCTGTCCACCATCGATGCCGTGGTGCTGGGCTGCACGCATTTCGTGTTCTATCGTGATTATTTCCGCGAGCTGCTGCCGGATTCCGCCGCTATCATCGACGGCAACCTCGGCACGGTCAGGCATCTGGGCGTCGTGCTGGAATCGTTGGGCAAACTCGCCCCGGAGGACGCGCAGGGCGGCATCGAACTCACCAACTCCGATTCCTCGCCGGAAATGCTGACGTTGATGGAGGATCTGCTCAACCGTTGAACGGCGGGCGATCGCCGATGGCGAATGTCCGCATTACGCGCGTAAAGTCGTGAATCATCGACAATCCGGAACGGGAAGAACGGGAAAGGACGGATGTATGGCGAACAGGACGGCGATGATCGATGTCGGCGGCGGCTTCCGCGCGATCTACGGAGCCGGTGTGATGGACCGCATGCTCGAGGACGGCACGCATGTCGACCACTGCTACGGCGTTTCGGCGGGCAGCGCCAACATGGTCTCCTTCATCTCCGGCCAGCATGGCCGCAACCACACGTTCTACACGCAGTACGCGTTCCGCAAGGAGTATGCGAGCCTCGACAGCTACATCAAGAACCACAATTTCGCGAACCTCGATTACGTGTACAGCACGCTGAGCAACCATGACGGCGAGAATCCGGTCGATTACGAGGCGTTCGAATCGAATCCGACCGGCTTCACCGTGGTGGCGTGCAATGCGAACGACGGTTCCACGAAGTATTTCGACAAGTCCGATGTCGGCTATGACGATTTCGACATCATGAAGGCCTCGTCCGCGGTGCCGGTGGCATGCGAGCCGTATGTAATCGACGGCGTGCCATATTACGACGGCGGCATCGCCGATCCGATTCCGGTGCAGAAGGCCGTGGACGACGGCTTCGACCGCATCGTGGTGATTCTGACGCGTCCGAAAGACATTCTGCGCGAGCAGAAGAAGGACATCGCACCGGCTAGGATTCTGCGGCGCACCCATCCCGAGGCGGCCAAAAAGCTGCTGAACCGCTACCAGACGTACAACGACGAGGTGGCGTTGGCGAAGGAGCTGGAGCGTGAGGGCCGCGTGCTGATCCTCGCGCCGGAAAGCCTGTACGGGCTCAACACGCTGAGCAAGTCCTATGAGGGTCTGGAGCGCATGTACCGCGCCGGTTACGCGGCAGCCGCGGCGATTCCGGAATTCCTGGCAAGCTGAGGCACGACGACTTTCGCCGCGGATTTCCATGCGGGCTCAAATCCTGATGATTCATGGGCCCGCATGGTAGAATCGGCACTGGCTAATTGAATACGGAAACATAGTCTTACATGGAAAGCACTCGACGGATGAGCGATTCTAATTCAAACCCGCAGCAGAACATTCCACCGGAATCGGATTCTTCGGCACCGAACTCCGACCCGCGGAACACACAGCCCTCAAATAGTGGCGCGCAGGACTCCCCCGCCAGCCAATCCCCGTCGGATGCTTACGGCCAGCAGCCGTATGGGCAGTCCTATGGGCAACCGCAGCATGGCCAGTCTCAGCCTGCGCAACCGCCATATGGGCAGAACGGCCAGCAGCCTATCAACCCATATGGCCAGCAGGTCTATGGGGCATCGGCACCACAGTACGGAGAAAACCCGTATGCGCAGGCGCCAAACGTCCAGCCGCAGTATACGCAGGATGCACAGTACCCGCCGCAACCGCAGAACGGCCAACAGTACGGCGGGCAATACAACGGGCAATACGTGCAGACGCAGAACACGCAGCAGAGCCAGCAACCGCAATATGCGCAGAACGGCCAGCAGCCGTATGCGCAGTCCCCATACGAACAGCCGCAGTACGCACAGCAGCCGTATGGCGGTGCGGCCGCCGGTCCTTCTGATCCCACAGCCCCTGCAACCCCAGATGGCTCCTATAACGGCCAGCCCTACCAGCAGTACGGCAACCAGTCCTATGGAAACCAGCAGTACGGCAATCAACCGTACGGGAACCAGCAATATGGACAGCCGGCGTACAATCAGCCCTACGGCTATGGTCAGAATGGTTACGCGCCAAATGGATATGCACCAAATGGGTATGCGCAGAATTCGGCACAGACGCGGGTGCCGACCACTCCATGGATCCCCGACTACCAGTGCGGCTTCGGCGACGCCATCAAACGCTACTTCCTTGGATATGTGCAGTTCAGCGGCCGTTCCAGCATCCGCGAATACTGGTGGGCGACGTTGTTCGTGTTCGTCACCAATACCATCGCCCTGTTTATTCCTGTGTTAGGCACGCTTTGGGGACTTGCCACCATACTCCCCTCCATCGCGGTCAGCCTGCGCAGGTTGCATGACAGCAACCGCAGCGGCTGGTGGTACCTCGTCTGCGCCGTCGCCGAGTTCATCGGAACCTTCCTCATGATCATCGGCGGCATTTCGTCCATATTCTCGTTCAGTTATTCGTACGCGGGCATGGCGGCGAGCACTGGCCTGGGTGCCATGTCCGCCCTGCTGACGATCGGAGGCCTCATCAACCTCGCGGCCTTCGGATTCCAGATCTGGCTGTACACGCGTCCCGCGGACCCGCAGGGAATGCGCTACGACAAGCCCATGCAGTGATCGTCAATCGAATCGCCGGCCCATCCGCATTGTCGGGTGGGCCGGCGATTCGATTATCATCGTCATGGAGTCACGCGTATCGCGTGGAGAACGTTTTCATAAGGCTTTGCATGAAGGAGGGCGCATGCGGTTGCGCATGACGGGCAGCATCGATTTCAACGGTGCCGATGATCTGCTGTTCCTGGGATTCCATGGCTTCGGCAATGAGGAGAACGAGATGATCCGCATCATCGACGCGTTGGCTGCCGGGAAGCCCGCGGGCGGCAATGCGAAGAGCCCGAATTACCTGTCGTTCCGCGGCACGTATGACCGTCCGTACATCGGCACGTACTACTGGTATCCGGATGGCTGTTCGGTGGAGGAACGCCGTCGCGAATGCAGTGCCGTGGGCGCTGAGGTAGTGCGGTTGCTGGATGCTCCCGCTTACGCGCGTTTCCGCAAGGTGCTGATCGGATTCTCGCAGGGTGGGTATCTGTCGTACCGCATGGTCGCGGAGCATCCCGGAGTGTTCGACGCCGCGGTGTTGATGAGTCCGTCGTTCAAGGGCGAGGAAGTGGATGGTTCCTTGATTGGCGGTTCCTCGGTTGACGGCTCTTTGACTGGCAACTCCTTAAGCGCCGATGCTTCAGCTGCTGGTGAATTGGCAGCTGGCACTTCGAATGCCGGGACCTCGGCTGTTGGATCCTCGATCATTGACAGCACGCGATTCGCGCTCTGCTACGGCAGCGAGGACCATACGATTCCCGCCGCGGATCAGCGATGCGCGCGCGAAAAGCTCGCCGCGACCGGCAACTGCACGTATTTCGAATACCCCGGCATGGGCCACAACATCTGCGACCAGGAGATCGCGGATCTGAGGGTGTGGCTGGGGATGTGATTTGATTTGCGTTATTCCATTGAATTTGAATGGCGCAAAATTCAAAGGAATGAAGACGCCTAACATAGATTAATCAACTAATATCTATTTCGCCCCCTGCGGTGAGCAACAAAACAGCGTTCACACTTGTCCTGCGACGCCACTTGATTTCCTTTGCAGGGAGCGAAGCAATAGACCCTCAGTGAAGTTCCTGAGCGCATATCTCAGATTTCAATCCACACTCCCCTTGCGGGGAGCGACGCTGGCCTACGGCAACCAGGCGAAGACCGCGACCATTTCAATCCACACTCCCCTTGCGGGGAGCGACT
>ERZ808245.276-NODE-276-length-28641-cov-3.221192_pt1 | contig 28641 bp, 23 predicted proteins | sample MGYA00521243_ERZ808245 | MGnify/ENA primary metagenome ERZ808245 (study PRJEB31516, sample SAMN03275576) | gut metagenome | biome: mammalia-associated habitat; material: feces | host: Papio cynocephalus | place: Kenya | collected 2012-07-07 ... | reverse complement strand
TACAAGATTCATATTCCTGCCTCCCACAGTTCAACTATATCGCAGTCGCCGTAAGCGGCGGGTGTTTCGGCAACATCTCTTTTTCTGCCGCCGTAAATAACGCCCACTATCTGAATTGAGATAAGCGGCATTAAGGCGACCATTGCCACAACGCCGAATGCGTCGGTCAGGGGGTTGCCGCCAAGCGCGGTACTCGCGCCGATAAACATCCTTAACATAAAGGTTGCGGTCATAGGACCGGACGCAACGCCTCCCGAGTCAAACGCGATTGCGGTGTAAATTTCGGGTACGGCAAACGAAAGCGCAAACGCAAGAATATAGCCCGGAATTAAGAAATAAAACAGCGAAATCCCGGTGAGAACTCTTAACATTGAAAGCGCCATTGCGGCGGCTATTGCGGCGGCAAGACTCAGTTTTATGACCTTGCCGGGTATTGCGCCCGCGCTTACCTCTTCTATTTGCCGTTCAAGAACCGTTACGGCGGGCTCGGCGGAAATGATAAACCACCCGAGCAGTGCCGAAAACGGAATCATAAGCCATTTAAGGCTGCCGTTTGCGAGCACCTTTCCCAAAACCTCGCCGAGGGACGAAAAGCCGACGTTTACCCCGGTCAAGAACAGCACGAGTCCAAGGTAGGTATAAATAATTCCCACCGTAATTTTCGCGAGGCTCCTGGGGGAAAGTTTAAGGGAGAAAAGCTGAAACAAAAAGAAGATAACAACGATAGGCAAAAGCGAAAGGGCGACATCGAGCATAGTTTCGGGCAGGGCTTTAATATATGCTCTGCCGATTTGAGAGGTGGCGCTGTATTCCGCAACGGCGGTGTCAACCGCGGCATCCTGCCCCGGGTAGAAAAAGCCCAGAATAAGAACCGCCAATATAGGTCCCGCGGAGCAGAGCGACACAAGACCGAAGCTGTCGGACTCGGCGGCGGAGTCGCTTCGGATATTTGAAACGCCCACGCCGAGCGCCAGTATAAACGGCACTGTCATAGGTCCGGTAGTAACGCCGCCCGAATCGAAGGACACAGCCAGAAAGCCTGCGTCGGTAAAAAAGGCGAGAATAAAGATTATACCGTAAAAAATCATTAAAAGCGTACGCAGCTTAACGCCCGTAAGTATTCTTACCATACACACCGCGAGGAAAAAGCCGACACCTGCGCCCACCGCCGCCAAAAGAACCGTGCTGTTTATGTGCGGCACGGTTTCGGCAAGCACCTTTAAATCGGGTTCGGCAACGGTAACGGCAAAACCCACCGTAAAGCTGACAAGGATAATAAAGGGCAGATTTTCGGTTTTGGTCATTGCGGTGCCTATTTTGCTCCCGATAGGCGTCATTGCCTGTTCCGCACCGAGCGTGAAAAAGCCGATACCCAAAATCACAAGCACCGCGCCCGCAAAAAAGCTTAAAAGCAAGCCGTTATTCATCGGCACGGCAAAAAGGCACAAAAGGGTTACTATTACGATGATAGGCATAACGGAAAGAGCGGATTCCTTTATTTTTTCAAGAACAGCGGTTCTGTTTTTTCCGACAATGTCAAAATTCAAGTTATTCACCCCGTAACGTATTGTCTGACGGTTTAATTATAACATATAAGGCACGATTTTCCAAGAGATTTATAATTTTGTCTGGACAATACAGGGGAAAACGGGTATAATTGGTACTGAGTCTATCCGGTTGGGGGAAGCATTTATGAAGAAAACATCAAGCGGACTTTTTAAGAGATTTTTGCCGTATCTTGCGGCGTATAAACGCACGGTGGCGATAGATCTGTTCTGCGCTTCGCTTACCTGCGTCTGCGACCTTGTGCTTCCAATTATTTTAAGAACCATTACAAACACCGCGCTCAGCAATACGGCGGCGCTTACCGTTTCGCTTATACTTAAAATGAGCGGGCTTTACCTTGTTTTAAGAATTATTGACGCGGCGGCTCAATATTATATGGCGGATATGGGACACGTAATGGGCGTTTACATTGAAACCAAAATGCGTGAGGATGCGTTTTCGCACCTTTTAAGGCTCGGCCACGGTTACTATTCAAACACAAAAATAGGTCAAATAATGGGGCGCATAACAAACGACCTCTTTGAGGTTACGGAGTTTGCGCACCACTGTCCCGAGGAATTTTTTATCGCGTTTTTAAAAATAACCGTTTCCTTCGCGGTGCTTTGCACATGCAGTGTTCCGCTGACAATTGTTGTTTTTCTCTGTCTGCCGTTAATGGCAGTGGTATCCGTAAAGCTTAACCGAAAAATGAGGACGGCGTTTAAGAATCAGCGTGTTCAGATAGGCGAGCTCAACGCTCAGATAGAGGACAGTCTGCTCGGGGAGCGGGTTGTAAAGGCGTTTTCGGCTGAGAATGAGGAAAAGGAAAAATTTAATAAAGGCAACCGCAAATTCGAGAGCATAAAGAAATCAACATATAAAATAATGGCGCTGTTTTCGGCAACCACCCACCTTTTCGACGGGTTTATGTATACGGTGGTTATTCTCGCGGGAGGGCTTTTTGTCATTCACGGCGGCATAACGCCGGGCGACCTTGTGGCGTACATTCTTTACGTTTCAACCCTTATTGCCACAATAAGAAGAATTGTTGAGTTTGCCGAGCAGTTCCAGCGCGGAATGACCGGAATCGAGCGCTTTTTTGAAATTATGGACGCGCCTGTTGAAATTACGGAAAAGCCCGACGCAAAGGCGCTTTGCTGCAAGGGCGGGGAAATTGAGTTCCGTGACGTAAGCTTTGTGTATGAGGACAACGGCGAGGCGGTCCTTAACCGACTTAACCTTAAAATAAACGCGGGGGAGAGGCTTGCGCTTGTGGGTACCTCGGGCGGCGGCAAAACCACGCTTTGCAGTCTTATTCCGAGGTTTATGGATGTTACGGGCGGAGCGGTGCTTATAGACGGGACGGACGTGCGTGACGTTACGCTTAAAAGCCTGAGAACGGCGGTCGGCATTGTCCAGCAGGATGTATATCTTTTCAGCGGCTCGGTTAATGAAAACATTGCCTACGGAAGAGAAAACGCAACCCCCGAGGAGATAAAAACGGCAGCCCGCCTTGCCGGAGCGGATGAGTTTATATCGCGCCTGCCCGACGGATACGATACATATGTCGGGGAGCGGGGAGTGAAACTCTCGGGCGGACAGAAACAGCGCATTTCCATTGCAAGGGTATTTTTGAAAAATCCGCCTGTTCTTATTCTGGACGAGGCTACAAGCGCGCTTGACAACGAAAGCGAAATGCTTGTGAGCGAGAGCCTTGAAAGGCTGGCGCACGGGCGCACCACCCTCACAATTGCACACCGCCTTACAACGGTTAAGGATTACGACCGCATTGTGGTGCTGGGTAAAAACGGCATTGAGGAAATGGGAACACACAGCGAGCTTCTTGAAAAAAAAGGAACTTATTACAGGCTGTGGAACAAAATACCGATTAATTAGGCAAGCAAAAAGCCTCCCTCTGATGAGGGAGGCGCAGTCTGTCGATAAGCCCCGGTTTAACCTTGTTGCGGCGTTCAAGCCGCATTTTGTTTTTCCGCCGACACGTGCGGCGGAAAAGAGTTTACCGATATATCGGGCAGATGTAAAAGCGGCTTATTTAACTTCGTTGAAATACAGCACCCTGCACCCGAAATCTCCTTGAGGATAGCCTATCGGTATTCCCACATTCATAAGCGTATCGCCGCACAACGGTTGTTCAATACCGGTGACGGCGTATTTTTTTGCGCCGTCAAGCCCTGTCGCGGTAACGCGTTTGGCATAATTGTTCGGTCTGCCCATACGGCGGTAGGATACGAGAACCGCGCGGGTCTTATCCTTTGATACCATCATCATACCGAAGTAGTTTGATTTTGCGGGGTCGTCCAGTCTGTAAAGGTCGCCGTTTAACACGAGGTCGGATATCTTTTCATAATCCGCAATTTGGTTCTTGACCGCCTGTTTTTCATCTTCTGTGAATGCCGAGGCGTCAAGCTCATAGCCGGTGGCGCCCAAATGCGCTATGGCGGCGCGTGTATCAAACGGGGTGGTTCTGCCTGTCTGGTGGTTCGGGCAGACCGACACGTGACAGCTCATTGCCGACACGGGGTAAACAAATGACGTTCCGTACTGTATAAAGGTCCTTTCCTCGGCGTCGGTATCGTCGGACGTCCATATCTGCGGGAAATAGTAAAGCATTGCGGGGTCAAACCTCGCTCCGCCGCCGGCGCAGCCCTCAAAGAAAATATCGGGGTTGCCGTTAACAATACGCTCGCAGATGTCATAAAGTCCCAAGGCGTAACGGTGTGCAAACTCGCACTGGCGGTCGGCGGGGAGTCCCAACGAGAAGGACTCGGTTATATTGCGGTTATAATCCCACTTAACATAATCAATATCGTTCTCCGAGAGAACTTTATTTACGCTGTTTACAATGTAATCGCGTACATCCGCGCGCGTAAGGTCAAGCATAAGCTGGTGGCGCGAAAGGCAGGGCTTTCTGCCCGGCGCTTTAACAGCGTAATCCGGGTGGGCGCGGTAAAGCTCGGAGTCCTCGTTTATCATTTCGGGTTCAAACCACAGCCCGAACTTCATTCCCTTTTTATGTACGTAGTCTATTATTGTTTTAAGTCCGCCCTTAAGCTTTTCGGTGTTCACGAACCAGTCGCCGAGTCCCGAAAAATCATTGTCGCGCTTGCCGAACCAGCCGTCATCCAGCACAAAGGTGTCAATTCCCGTGTTCTCAACCGCGTCAACAATTGCCATAAGCTTTTGGTTATCGAAGTTAAAATATGTAGCTTCCCAGTTGTTTATAAGCAGAGGTCTGCGCGCGCGGACAAAGCGGGGGTTGATAAGGTGGCTGCGGTATGCGTCGTGATAAGCGCGGCTCATATCGCCCAGTCCGCTGCCGGAAAACGCAATTACAACCTCGGGCGTTTCAAAGCTTTCGCCCGCGTGCAGCGCCCATGAAAAATCAAAATCGTTAACGCCGCCCGTTACCAGAATCTCGCCGGTGTTTGTTACCTCGGATTTAAGCACAAAGGAGGAGGAATAAACAAGGCTGAAGCCGTAAACATTTCCCGCGGTTTCGGTGGCGTCGGGCGACATTACCGCAATGAACGGATTAAGCACGGCGGAAGATGTGGTGCGCTTTGAGTCAACAGACGTTACTCCGTGATGAAGCGGCACGCGCTCGGGCTGACGTTCCCTTGCCCAGCCGCCGTAGAGGGAAAGCATATCGTATTCGCCCGTCGGCAGTGAAAACGAAAATGAATATGCGCGGCGCAGTGTTACGCTGTCTTTTGAACCGTTAATGTAAACCGCGCGGCGGGCAATAACGTCCGCGTCGTCGTATACGGTGTAGTAAAGGTCGGCGGCAAAGTCGGTTATGCTGTCCTTCAGGTGAAGAACAAGCGTTTCGCCGCCCGTTAGGGAGGGCATACCGTTAATCGGCGGCTTTTCGGGCAGAATATCGTAACCGTTATACAAAAGCTCGCACAGGCGGTCGCCCTGCTCGTTCTGCACCTGAACCGCAGGCTCGCGGTAGTCGCCCGTGCCGAAAAACGAAAGCTCGGTGCAGAAGTGGTTGTACCCCACGGTATTGTCCTTTCCCGGAGGTGTCGCCGGGGTCGAGTTCATACCGTATGAATAGGTATATGTTATATCGTCAAGCCCGATTTTTTTACCGTAATACAGATGTTCGGCATAGTTTTGCTTATTTATGCAAAAGGCGTAGGTTGTGTTTTTACCGTTAAGGTAAAATATTTTTGTTTTTTCATCAAATATTATGGACATATGCCGTGTTCCTTTCTAAATGTAGCGCGATTCGGTGAGGAATTCAACTGTAATAAGGTGCCTGTGGTTAATAAGAAATTCAGACGTATAGCGGTTAAGATAGTCTGCCTTTTCCTTAATATTTTCGTATTCCATATTTTCCTTATAGTAGTTCACATCGGTGGAGGAGTAGCCGTCAAATCCCGCAAGGGTCACGTGTTTTACGCCAAGTTCTATAAGTGCTTTAAGCATCATTATAAGCGAATTGTCCACAACCTTAGCGGTCTTATCCATAAGCGTGCTGAAATTGAGAATATACTCAAAAGAGCCCGAAACCGTTGCAGTGACGTTTGAGGTTGCAATAATTGTGTGCTCTTCGCGGCTTAACTTTGTGGCAAGCTGAACATAGCGCTTTGAGTTGCTTATGAAAACAAAGTCAGGCTTTGCAAGGTCCGGCACATAGTTTATTGAAATAACCGTTGGGTTGTTTTTTTCAATATAATCGAGTATTTTCTGGCTTTGCGTCTTTACCGTAACGCCGGGACCTATAAGCAGTATGTTCTTATCCTTAAGCGCTTCACTGAGGTTTTTGCGGCAAAGCTCGTCGTTAACCTCGTTATTCTGGTACTCAATATAGAGTTCTTCCATATAGTTCTCATCGTAAAGCAGCTTTTTTTCGCCCTCAAGTTTGCCCAAAAGTTCGTTTATCGATTTAACCGAAAGCGTACGCTTATTCATAAGGTAGGAAACGTAGTTCGGGTGGCAGTCGTTAGAGGCGGCAAGGTAGTAAAACATATTGTATCCCCATTTTGCGGGGTAATAAAACTGGGTTATATTTGAGTCTATGCACTCGAGTATCTGGCTTATGTGATAATTCTTGCCGAATTTGGAGTTCATATGCATTGCGATAAGCTCAAGGGGCGCGTTTCCCGCACTCTTGCCCATACCGTATATACTTCCGTCCACCACAAGGGTGCGCTCAATATCGTGGTCAAGCATAGCAATGCAGTTGGCGTAGCCCATCTGGAAATTGTTGTGCGCGTGGTAGCCCAGTCCTATTTCGGGGTCGAGGTTATCGTTTAAAATATCAAAATAGTGGTTAAGGTTATTCTGGTGCATTAAGCCGTAGGTATCAACCATTGAAACGGCGTAGGGCTTGACTTCGTTCGCAAGCCTTACAAGGTCAAGCATTTCCTCATCGGTATAGCTTGTAACCGAAACCAGCTGTGCGAAAACCTTATATCCCAGCTTTTTAAGCTCGCCGCAGAACTCAAGCGCCTGCACCCTTAAATGCTTTTTGAATATAACGCGAATACCGTCAATAAAGCTTTCGCTTTGCGGTTTTATATGCTCAATTCCGCAGGTGCCGAAGTCTATCATTCCCACGGTCATTGTGTTCTTTTTATCAAGGTTGCCGTATATCTTCCGCATACTGTCGGAATCGGGCATAATGCTGCGGTTTATATCAAATTCCCGTCTTTCGTCCAGAAAGCCGAGTTCAATAATATCAATGCCCGCGTCAACTATGCGTTCAAACACGCTTACAAGGTTATCGTGTCCGAATTCCCAGTCGTTCACATAGCCCCCGTCGCGCAGGGTGCAATCCAGCAATTTAATCTGTCCCAATTTAATTCTCCTATCTTGAAAAATATTTGAAGAAAAACTTTAAGTTGTAATCCTCGGCGGTGAAATTTCCTGCTTCGTCCAGATCACCGATTGAGTTGAAGTCCTGTTTTGCAAGCCTTACGGTTTTATATTTAACGCAGTTATACACGCCGCGGTAAATTTCAACCGCGGGGGTAGCCGCGCCGAGCAGCATAGCAGACGCGAGAATGGCGGCGGCAACCTTTTTGGGACGTGTGGTTTTTTTGCGGAACAGAAGAGTATCCGTACACATAACGCACAGAACCACAAGCGCCGGTATTGACGCGCGCATACAAAAATCCATTGTGTTGCCGAGCTTAAAAAACGGAATTACGGCAAGCGAAACCGCCGCCGCGTAAAAAAGCGGGTTTTTGCGGTTATAAGGCAGAACAAGCAGAATGTATATCCCCGCCTCAAGCACCGCGAACACGGCATAAACGGCAAGGTTATGCATATTCATTTCCATAAAAAAGCCCGAGCCGTTTTCCACGGAGTTTCCGAGGGTCAGGTTGCACAGATAATATGCGGCAAGCGGCGGAAAGCTTAACAGCAAAATCAAAACATTTTCCGCGCAGAAGGTTTGTTTTAAAAGCGAAGCGGCGGTTTTTGCCCTTATGTTCTTTACAAGTTCTGCCGCCCACACCGCCAGCATTAATATTACAAGACCTATAAACGGGAGCGGTCCGCAGCACAGGCAGGAAATTCCGATAAACAGATAATTGCGCGGCGATTTCTCATTTATAAAGCACAAAACCGCAAGCCAGGTTAAAACCGATTGGTTAAACACCCAAAAAAGCTGGGTGGTGTTTGAGCTGTACTGGATAATATCCGCCCACCATTCAAGGTGAATTTCGGTGTTAAGGCGGAAGGAGAGGTTCCCCCTTACAATGCAGCCGACAATATCAAGTCCGCTGAAAAAAATGAAAATTAAGGGAACTAAGTACTGATGTAATTTACTTTTTGCGCCGAGAAAAATATTAAGGCACAAAAACACAAGCAAAAGCCCTGCGGCAGTCCAGAGCCAAAGAGCCATACGTGCCGCGAACCAAGCGAGTCTTGCACTGCCCGAAACCGCAAACAAAAGCTTTGCCGGCAGGGAAGGAACAAGCCAGAAACCTATATAATAGACCAGCGCGCTGTTCCTTTGGGGGTATACAACGGGCCATTTGTTAAACACAAGGTCGCGGTATATCGCGTTGCGCCAAGGCCAATCGCTGCTCTGATAAAAAAATCCGTTAAGACCGCCGAGGTAGCTCCACAAAAGCGCGATAAGGCAAAGGGCGGCTATGCGCGCCGCCGTTATTTCAATATATTTTTCGGTATCGCCCGGTTCTTTACGGCGCTTTACGGCGGCGTAATAACCGTAACACACCGCGGCGGCGGCAGGCAGAGCGATAAAAAATTTTAAAAATCCCGCAAAAAACACAAGTATCGGGAGTGCCAGGTACGCAAATAAAACGGGTTTCAGTCGTCCGTAGCTTAATTTAACCGTCATAACGCATTGCCACGCTTTTTAAAAATTAAGGCGTTCCTCTTCCACAACAAGCGGTCTGTTCTTCACCCGCTCGTTTATTCCGAGGATGTATTCGCCAATCATACCGATAAAGAACAGCTGAACGCCGCTGACAAAGGCTATAAGCAGCATCACCGCGCCGACGCCCGGGGTAAATCCGTTTATCAGCATAAATATTAAATATATAATTGCGCCGAGGAACGAAAGACCCGAAACCGCCCCGCCCAAAATTGCGGGCAGGCGCAAAAATATTTTGGTGTAGCTTGTAAAGCTGAGCATTGCCGCGTCGTAAAGGGTTCTCCAGTTATTGCTGGTCTTGCCCGCGCGGCGTTTCTCCTGCGTATATTCTATTGTGGTAATCTCCATTCCAAGCTCCGGAACAATTCCGCGGTAAAACGGTGTGGAATCGCCCAGGTTACGCAGAATATCAATAAAGCATTTATCGTAAAGCCCGAAGCCCGTGAACTGCTTTATCATTTTAACACTGCTTACCTTGTGAATGAATTTGTAATAACAGTCGCGGAGGAAGTACATAATGGGGCTTTCCTCGCTCCGTGATTTCACCGCGCACACAATTTTATGCCCCTCTTCCCATTTGCGGACCATCTTTGTTATCATACAAACCGGGTCCTGAAAATCCGCGCAGAGGGGAATGGTGCAGTCGCCCGTTGTGTTGATAAGTCCGTAATACGGGCTGTTGAACTGCCCGAAGTTTTTTACGTTAAAGATTGCCCTTACGTTCTTATCCTCGGCGCAGATCTGTCTTATAATATTTCTTGTACCATCCTGCGACTTATTGTCGATAAACAGTATTTCGTAATCGTACTCGGGAAGATTTTCGGTTAATTCCTTTTTTACCGCCTCATAAATGGGTCTTGCGTTTTCTTCTTCATTATATGTGGGAATTAATACGGAAATTTTCTTTTTCATTTAACGGTCCTTCTTTTGATTTTAAAAATGTTCTCAACAAATATTATACCCGAAATTGCCATTAATGCAAGGTTTATTATTACCGTGCAGCAAGAAAGCGGAAAACGGACTGCGTCCGTGTGGTAAAGGTTGTAATTAATCCTGTTCATCAAGGGAAGTGCCAACGGCACAAGGGAGATAACAAACAGGGCAAAATAAACGCCGGAAAACGCGGGTTTCCCGCTTTCGTCCCATTCGCGCAGGAACGACAAAAGCGCGGGGAACAGTATCACAAGCGAGTAGGTGTAGCTGAAAAACGGCGTCCACAGGCAGATCATACCGAGGAAAAACAGCTGCTGCCATTCCTTTTTTGAAATAGTAAAGCCGACAAGCAGGATAAGCACGCCCGAATAAACAATCAAGCTCGGCGCGGTTTCAATGTGTTTTCCCAAAAAGGCTGCCGTTATTCTTAATATATTGGTAAGGCTGAAGTTATAGCCGAAGCCCGAGCCTATATTTTCGTTGTTTGCCTTTGTCATACCCGTAAACATTTTAAAGAGAGAGGAAAATCCGTCAAACGCGAAGAAGGGTAAAATAAACACGGCAAAACCGATAACCGCGAGAACTGCGGCGTCCTTATACCGCCTGCGCTTAATAAGCAGCAGACCGAACACGGCGGGATATATTTTAATTGCCGCGGCAACAGCCAGAGAAATATACGAAACAAAGCGCAGATATTTATTGTCATGATCATAGAGCGCGAAAACAGCATTGTAAGCGATATTACAATAAGCAAAATATTTCCGCGTTCCAAGAGGAAGAGCATAGGACCGCTCAAAATCAGTGAAACGGTCAGAAGAATATTTGCGGTATCGCTGCCCTTTATTTTTATTTTCACCGATATTGCCATAATTACAATACACAGGAAAACCGTTATGATAAACCCAAGCTGAGCTACCATATTTTCTCTGTAATCGAAGCCGTCGTTAAGCCCCGCCAAATCGTATGCGGGAATAAAACGGCGCATAATTTTCCAGAACACAAAGCAGATAGCGGGGTAATTCGCGTCGGAGGCATACGAGTTTTTAATTGCCAGCATATTGAAATAATCCATTGCCGTGTTTGTGTGATCGGTTATAAAGTAGGAATTTATCCACGCGCTTCTTGTGAACAGCATAACCGCCCAGTAAAGCGCGGTAAGCGAAAGGGTTACAACCGAAAAGGCAACGGCGGCGGCACAGGGGGATTTCTTCAGGCTGTTTATAATTTTCATATCAGCGGTCACCTGTGTTTTTCGCGAAAATGCCGTCAAGCTTTTCCGCAATGTATTTGCAGGGCTTTGAATTAAGAATGGGTTTTTCTATCAGCTGACGCAGCATATCTATAACCACGCACGCCGCAAATACCGCCGCGGTATAGAAAAGCAGGTTAAACAGAAATTTAAGCGGAGAATAAGACGACCAGTACGGCACTTTAATTATTTCAAGCCACAGTGTTTTGCGGAAGAGGTTGCTGTCGTGAATAAGTAAAACGCCGAAGGTTGCGGATGCCAGCATATTTATATATCTGTTGTAGGGTATTTTTATATTGTAGAAGAGGAAGAACAGTATATATCCCGACAAAATATAGCCTATGCTGAATTCATCAAACGAAAACGCAAAAAGCACAAAGCTTATAATGGATTTTTTCGGGAAATAGCCGCTTAAAATGTTGATTCCCGAAATTGCCGCGAACAGGCACAAAAGGGAGCATAAAAGCACCCTGTTGTTGCTCTGCACCTTAAACGGATAGTATTGCAGGTATCTTGAAATAAAGTAGAAAAGAATGAAAAGCAAAAATTCCGCCTGCGTATTCTGCGAGTATCTTGTGACATATGCCACAACAGGCGATATTACCTGTGTGAGCGCGAGAAAGCAAATTACGGCGATATTTTGTTTTTTATCTATTTTATCCGAAATGATTTTAAGAACGGGCAGTGTAAGGTAATAAAGAAGATAGGCGGAGGCATACCCGTGCGAGTTGCCCGTGATCGGCAAAAGAGAGCCTAAAAGCGAGCGCTCGCCCACGCCGTCGTTCAAATCTGTCGGTATGCTCCAGGTGGCGTAAAACATAAGCAGGTTGTAAAAAAGCACCTCAAGCCATACTTTAATAAACCTTGACGCCTTAAACTCCGATTTTACAAGATACCATGTGCTCATGGCAACAAAGCAGGCAAAAGCAATTTTGCCGAAGGAGAGGGCGAAATACGACACCCACCTATTTATTCCCATTCCGTCAAAAAACACAGTTCCGCCGTGAACCGCTATATGGTGGGCAACAAGCCCGAACATACAAATAACGCGCAGCAGCTCTATATTTGAATCTCTTGTTTTCGGAACGGAAGCCTTATTGGTTAATCCGGAATTATGCTCCAATTTTAGTTCTCCTTATTTTTTTGATTACGAAATACGCCGCGCACAGCACTGCGGTAACTGCGGAAACCGCTATTCCGGCATAAAAATCCCGCGGGATATATTCAATTTCAACGTCTACGGTTTTGTTTTTCATTTCCCCATCGGTTTTAACGCCCAAAAGACCTATGTTTATTTTTTCCGTGGGAACGCTTTTGCCGTTGATATAAACCTTCCAGTTCTTGCTGTAAGGAACGGTGAAGTTAAGATATTCGGAATCGGACGGAACGGCAATTTTCGCGGTTATCTTATCACCGCTTAAGCCTGTAAGCGAAAAAGCCTTTCTCAGGTTTTCGGCATCGGTGTTTTTCGGTAACGTCCCGTCGGTAACACCGTCCGCCACGGTTGAGTTTAACAGCGCCTCGTTTTTCCCGTCCTGGCTCAGCTTTTCAAAGCTTTCGGCGGAGGTTACCGCCGAGGAGCTGAACGCAAGGGGATAACAGGAGTTGTTTTTATAAACATATATTCCGTTTTTTTCAAACAGAAGTTCAAAATTTTCGGGTAACCGAGCGTTTTTGTTTTCGGTCATATAATACTTTACGCCGAGATAGCTTAAAAGGTCAAGGTTGTCCCCGATGTCGTTTATATAATTAAGCATCTGACCCTTTGCGTAGTCAAACAGGTCAACCTTGTTTTCAAGGGTTACCTTTTTATCGGTAATATCGGACGTAAGGCACAAATTCTTATGTTTTTTTTGTATTACGGAATAGTAGCCCTCAGTCAGCACATCCGCGCCGTCATCTTCCTTTGAAAGAGCGACATAGCTTTTGAACTGATATTCAAGCTTGAACTTTTCGGGCTTGTTTCGGCGCAGAATCAAATTTTCATCCTTTACCGATATATACATACCGTTTAAGGCGGACTTAATATAATACGAGCCGTCCTTTTGCTTTTCAAGCTGCCAAAGCACAGAATCGGAAGAACTGTCCTTTTTAAGACTTACGGTATATTTTCCCTTTACGGGCTTTGAGGGCGCCCATACGTTGCCCTTGCCGTCATATATTTTATAATTACCGTCACCGCAGTAAACAATGTGGAAATTCTGCAAAAGCCGATAGTTGGTAATGCCCAGTCCCGCGCCGTTGGCAGACAGAAAGTTAATATAATTGCTGTTGTTTACCGAAGAATAATTTTTAACTCCGTAATAACCCTGAGCCATAGCGTCATTGCAGGAGGCAATGTCGTTTTTGTCGGTCACGCTGTCAAAATCCTTATAAATGCGGTAAAAGCCGCTGTCGGACGATTTAAGCTCCTTAATAATCTCGTAGCTGTCGTCAAAATACACCGTATCGTCTTTTTTATAACCGTATCTCACCGTGTCCTTGTGGTACATAGGGTTATAGTTATAGGCGATTTCAAATATTGTAACAGCCGCCGTTATGACTGCCGCCGCGGTGCGGACCGAAGCTTTGCGCGCTTTTGAAGCCGCCGCACGGTCGGCGCTGCCGAGCAGCAGATCGATTATAACAAGCGCGGCGAACACCGCAAACACCGAAACCATCGGCAGGGCGGCATATTTTGCGAATTTAACCTCGTTTGACATATAGAAATACCGCACGGAAACGCCGAGGAACACAAGCGATGTTACCATTGTGGTATACAGATATTTGCGGTTGAATCTTTTGTTTTTAATTACGGCGTCGAGTCCCAGCGCACAGCCGAGAGCCGCAAGAAGGCTTACGATATACTCCCACCTGAAATTAACGGTGAGAAAAGCGTTTGTGAGAAACGCGAAAAACGGCACGCAAAGCAACACGGCGGTAAGACCGCTTATAATAATAAACCGTTTTCTGTTCTGCTTATTGCTGAACGCGAAGTACTGACCGTAAAGAACAAAGGACGCGGAGGTTACAAAGACCGAAGAAAGCTGAAAATAATCATAATACGCGCCGCAATACTCCGTGCCGCTTCTGTCCCCCAAAAGGTTGAGGTTAAAGCTTCTTGAAAATATTGTAAGGAAATTACCGAAGCTGAATTTAAAAAGCCCGAGGCTGAACACGGTGTCCGTTCCCGAACCCGCCCTTGAGCTGTTTAGAACTATGCTTAACTGCGGGAACATAATAAACGCCGCCGCCGCCACGGAAAGCACACCTAAGCCCAAAAGCTTAAGCAGTTTTATTACAATATTTTTAAAGTTTTCACCCCGCATTATAAGGCGGGCGACCATATAAATTGCCGCCAAAATGCCGGATATATAAAAGAAATAATAAGAGTATACCGCAGTGAGAACCAAAAAGGTTACAAGAAGTCCCTTTTTCCCGTTCTCAAGGAATTTCTCAACGCCTAAAAGAATAAGCGGAAAATAAACGCAGACCGTCCCCAGCGCAAAATTAGAGCCGGCTATCATTGAAAAGCCGCTGAACACATAAAGAACAGAGCCGTATATACACGCGGCTTTGTTTAATTTAAAATAATTCAGGTAAAGATAAGCGGCAATACCCTCAAAAATCAGCTTAACAAGAATATGCCACACAAACATATCCGGTATACGCGCTCTGCCGAACAGAAAGATTATATAGGTGAAGGGATCGCCCAAGACGTCCGCGTGGGTAAAGATCGTATCCCCGATACCCATACTCCAAGACCATATACTTCCCGACTTAAAAGCGTCATATATTCCGTAATAGGTGGGCAGATTAGCCCTTAAAAGGTCGGACAGCGTTCCCTTTGTAAAAAAGAAATAGCCGCCGAACAAAAAGTCCCTGAAAATTATTACCGATAAGACCAGTGTAAACAATATTACCGCCGAAAGCGGCATTAAATTCTTTTTCCTGCCTAATGCCGAATTACTCAACACTTCTTTTTTTCACCCATTCAACCGTTTCTTTTATTCCTTCTTCAAATGTGTATTGCGGCACAAAGCCGGTGTCACGCGTCAGATTTGAAATATCGGCTTCCAAGTGCATTACCTGGTTGGGGTAATAATCAAGTTCGCCCATACCTATTTCAATGTTTGGGTCTACCGCGTCGCGTATTGCGTATATATAGTCCCTCAATCTGCGGGTTTTTCCCGTGCCGAAGCAGTAGATCTCACCGTCTTTGCCCTTTTCGGCAACAAGACGGAACGCCCTTGCGGCGTCCTTGCTGTAAATATAATCCCAAACCTGATCGCCCTTTGTGTACTGCGGGCGTTCACCGGCAAGCATTTTGTAAATTCCGCTCATAACCATTGTGTATTTCCCGTCGAACGGTCCGTAAAGGCTTACTATCCTGCACCATTCGTGGCGTATGCCCAGTTTCCCGCATTCAAGGCGGCTCATTCTGCCGGCGTCAAGCTTGGCTATGCCGTATCCGTTATCGGGGTTGCAGGGCATATCGGGGTGCAGCACTCCCTCCACGTGGCCGAATTCGCTTTGAGAACCCGCGCCGATAAACACCTTACAGCCCAAAGCGTGGGCAAGGTGTACCGCGTCTATGGTGTAGAGTATATTGAGCGCCTGCCTGTAAGTGTCCTGCCTGCTTTCGCCGTAGGTGCCGTCCCAAGCGAAGTGGTAAAACGCGTCATAATCGTGAGAAAGGGTTTCCGACAGCGAGTTTAAGTTATCAACTCCGCACTCAACAATTTTAACCAAACTGTTTCTCGGAACAGAGGATATTCTTTTTGAACCCGGGCGGCAAACCGCGGTTACTTCTATTCCCTTTGAGCAAAGCTCTTCGATAAGCGAAACGCCTACCGCTCCGGTAGGTCCGGTTATTATAACTTTTTTAATACTATCGGGCATTATATACTTTTACGAAGTGCGCGAGCGCGTCGGCAACATCGTTCTCCTTTATATCGTGAACAATTTTAAGGTCCTTTGCGGTGTCGGTCATAAGCACGGCGGTAAGGTCGGTGCTGGTCTGTTTCTTGTCCTTACGCATAGCGTTTATAAAATCCCCGATTTCATAAGCGCCGAGATCCGTGTTTATGTGAATGACCTTTAAGAGCACTTTTTCGGCGCGAAGCGCGGTGTCAGCCGACAGCAGACCTCTTTTAACCGAAATAGAGTCCGCCATAATCATACCTATCGCAACGGCGGTTCCGTGCGGTATTTCATACTTTGTAACCGTTTCTATTGCGTGGCCGAAGGTGTGGGCAAAGTTAAGTTTAATTCTTTCGCCCTTATCAAATTCGTCCTCTTCTATAAAGTCCTTTTTAAACGAAAGGCTGGTTTCAACAAAGTGCTGAAGGCAGCCGTTATCGCGCTTCAGCAACAAATCGATGTTTTTCTCAATGTTTTCAAGACCCGAAGCGCCCGCCATTATATTGAACTTTACCACCTCGCCGAGTCCGCTTTCAAAATCGCGCTCGCTGAGCGTGGCGAAAAAGGCGGGGCAGATGTAAATATCATCCGGCGGATAAAATGTTCCGAGCAGATTTTTGTATTTTTTATAGTTAAGGCTTGTCTTTCCGCCGATGCAGCTGTCACAGCTGGCAAGCAGGGTTGTGGGAACAAACGTCCACGCAATACCGCGGTAAAGAATATTGGCGACAAAGCCCGTAATATCCTGAATTATTCCTCCGCCTACGGACACAAGCCTCGCGTTCCTTTTGGCGGGTATTTCGGTCATTTTTTCGCATATATCAAGCGCCGTTTCAACAACCTTATGTTCTTCCGTTGCCTCTATAAGGCAAAGGCGCTCTTTCGGTATTTCGGTAAAATATTTTTCATAAAGCCCGTATACCTTTTTATCGATTACAAATTCCGCGTTTTCCGTAAGGCAGAGCTGCTTTAAAAAATCAGGTGTAAGCTCCTTATGCACGGTGTAATCCTTAAATCTTGAATGAATTATCATTTTGCTGTGTAACCTCCGTCAACGGCAATCTGCTGCCCTGTAATATAGGTGTTTTCCTCACTCGCGAGATAGCAGATAAACGCCGCCTGTTCTTCGGGTTTTGCCATACGTTTTGCCGGAATATAGGCGGATATTTCCTCAATTTGCTCGGGCGTGTTGTTTTTGTAGGTAAGTTCGGTAAGGGTAAAGCCGGGGCAAACGGTGTTTATTAAAATATTATATGGCGCAAGCTCCACCGCAAGGGTCTGGGTGACGCCGTGAATACCGTGTTTTGTCGCGGCATAGGTAACTCTGCCGGGTTTCCCTGCAAGACCCCATATGGAGCCGAGGTTTACTATTCTGCCGCCGCCGTTCTTTTTCATATTCGGCACCGCGGCGCGTATAAGCCTTATCGGTGAGATGAGGTTTATCTGCATTGTTCTGTCAAGCTCGTCATCGGTTATGTTTTCAACGTCGTTTACCTCGTTAATGCCGGCGTTATTAATAAGAACGTCAAACGTAACGTCCTTTATTTTTTCACAGTAGCTTTCAACGCTTGCGGGATTTGAAAGGTCAAGCTCGGAATGAGAGGGAGCAACAACCTCATAACCCATTTCTTTAAGCTTTTGCGCCGTTGCCGCGCCTATGCCGCGGCTGGCGCCCGTAATAAAGGCTTTTTTCATAAATTAAAACCTCCGGATCATAACAGGGCTTATCTTACGTCCTCTTTAATCATTGGAATTATCATAATTTTTTCAAGCTCTTCTTTAGGTAAGAAGGGAGCCAGATCCTCAAGCGGAGGACTTACAAGAGTACCGTCCGGCAGGCGCTTTGTGGCGCTCTTCGGCTCGAATTTCTGATTTGTGTCCACAAAAATTTCGCACATGGCGTACCCTTCGGTATTAAGGGTCTTATTTATCGCGTCGGGAAGCTCCGCGTTTGATGAAGCGCTGAAGTACGGTATGCCGTAAGCGCCGGCAATCTTCTTCATATCCGGGAAAGAAAGGTCGCCGCTTTCGGGGCCTACGCCTATTTTTGTGTATTCGGGGAAGAGGTTGCCCTCGGTCTGGCGCATTGAGTGGTAACCCTGATTGTTAACAACAAATATCTTTATGGGCAGCTTGTGGAAAACAATGGTTTGCAATTCCTGCAAATTCATCTGTATGGAGCCGTCGCCCGTAAGGCACACGGTTTCCTTTTTGTCTGCGGCAAAGCAGCTGCCTATTGCCGCGGGCAGGTCGTAACCCATACTTGCCGCGCCGCTGTTGCTTATAAGCCTTGTATGTTCCTTAATGTATATTGCGTGCAGGCACGCCTCAACCGTGCCGTTGCCGAGAACTATCGTTTGGTCGTCCTTTACGGCATGGCTTATATCGTTAAGGAAGCAGTATGCGTTGGCAAGTCCCTTGCCCTCGTAATGCTTCTTTGTTACAACGGGGTAATTCTTTCTCCACTCTTTGCAGGTGTTTATCCATTCGCTGTGCGGCTCAAGTTCGCCGCATATGTTGCGGTCAAGCACGGTGAGGAAGTCCTTTGCGTCCGCCCAAAGAGGCATTTCAACGTGAATACTGGGCTTTACAAGCTCGTATTTATCCACATCAACCATTATAACAAAAGCCTCGCGCGCCCATGTTTTAACGTTATACCCCACCTGACGGCAGCTGAGTCTGCATCCGACAGACAAAATAAGGTCGGCGTTCTGAACCGCCCAGTTCCCCGCGCGGTCGCCGAGGAGTCCCGGCATACCCGCAAACAGCGGGTCGTCGTGCGGCATAAGGTCGGTTGCGTCAAACGCGGAAACGGTGGGTATTCCCAGTTTCTTTGCAACCTTACGCATAAGTTCCACGCAGTTTGCAATGTGTATTCCGTTACCGAGATAAAGTACGGGGCGTTTTGCCGCTTTTATTTTTTCTATAACCGTTTTCGCCTGTTCGTCGGTTACGGCGGGTACGGCGTCGTCCTCAAGTTCGGAGGGGTCAAATTCCGTAAATTCATCGGTATCGATATATCCGCCCTGAATATCAAGCGGAACATCAAGCCAAACGGGTCCGGGTCTGCCCGATTTTGCAAGGTAGAGCGCCTTTTGAAGATGATATTTAACCGTTTTCGGGTCGTTTATCATAACGGCGTATTTGGTCATATGCGAAACCATAGGGGTAATGTCAAACTCCTGATCGCCCATGGCTCTTACGGGGATTCCCGCGGCGCGCGCCGTGGTGGCATAGCGAACCTGACCGCTTATTACAAGCATAGGAATACTGTCAAGCCAAGCGCCCAAAACGCCCGTAAGGGTATTTGTGCCGCCGGGTCCTGTTGTGCAGCAGACAAGGGGCAGTTCGTTTGTTGTTCTGTAATAACCCTCGGCGGCTATTGCGGCGGTCTGCTCGTGCTGAACATAAACGCACTTAAGCCCGTCCTTATGACCGAAAGAAACATTAAGGTGCATAGCTCCGCCGCCGGGTACGGTGAAATTGTGGTGAATACCGTATTCAACCAGGTAGTCGGCAATATAATCCGAAATTTTAACTCTCATTTTTTATTTTCCCCTTTTTTATGCCTTAAACGCCCAGAATTTATTAAGAATAAAGTTTAAAGGTATTGTTATAACAAGGTTTATCCAGGGAGCGAGCCACTCCGAAATGCCGAATACTCTGACTTGCAGAACAATAAGCACGCTGCCCAAAATGTAGCTTCCGCCGTATGCCAGGTAGGTTCTTAAAAGCTTTTTGAAAAAGCTCATCTGCGAATCCTTGAAAACAAATATATTGTTCCACAAAAAGCTGTTAAATACGCTTACGACCCAGCCGACGGTGTTTCCCCAAAAATAGAGGTCTTTATTTATCCAAATAAAAATATAATAAATACCGGTGGAAACAAGCGTGTTGGAAACACCCACTATGCCGAATTTTATAAACTGCCACAAAACCTGTTTCCAGTTATCCTTATTTATTGATTTCAGTTGTTTTATAATATCCATTCAAAACTCCGATAACATTCGGACAAAACGCCCGAATTTCATAATTGCCCGACAGTTATTATCGCTGTCGGGTGCGGTATTTACCTATTATTCAAAAAATTCCTTTATTTCTCTGTCCATCTCTGCCGGAATATCGCCGCCGGAAAGCCATATCTTGCTGAAACGGCAGGTCATTTCCATACATTCTTTCATATGCCATCTCGGCGTCCAGCCGAAGGTGGTTTTAAGCTTTGAACAGTCAAGCTTTAAGAAGTTTGCCTCATGCGGGCCGCCGACTGATTTGTTTTCCCATTTCATACCCTCGCCGAAAGTATCGCAGAAAAGGGTTACAAGGTCGCCTGTCGTAACGCAGTCGCAGTCGTCCGGTCCTACGTTATAGTATCCCGCAAGCTCGGGGTTTTCATACTGCCTTTCGGCTATCATAAGATATGCCGCAAGCGGTTCCAAAACGTGCTGGTACGGTCTTGTGGAGTAAGGGTTGCGAACCGCAATGACGTCGCCCCTTGCGGCGGCGCGCACGCAGTCGGGTATAATGCGGTCGTTGGCAAAATCGCCGCCGCCTATAACATTGCCGGCACGCGCGGTGGAAACGGCAATTCCCATACCGTCAAGAAACGAGGATTTATAGCTGTGGGTCACAAGCTCCGAGCAGGACTTGGAGTTTGAGTAGGGGTCGTAGCCGTCAAGCGGCTCGTTTTCGCGGTAGCCCCACGCCCACTCGTTGTTGTGGTAGACCTTATCGGTAGTAACGTTGAGAACCGAGCGCGGCGGGTTCTTTGCCGTTCTTACGCACTCAAGCAGATTAACCGTTCCCATAACGTTTGTTTCGTAGGTGTAAACAGGGTCCTTATAGCTGTCCCTCACAATAGGCTGTGCCGCAAGGTGCAGCACAATTTCCGGCTCAGCTTTGTCAAAGGCGCTTTTAAGCGCCTTCATATCCCTTATATCTCCTATTACGGAGGTCATTTTGTTTTCAATATCCGCAAGGTAGAACAGTGCGGGGTCGGTGGGCGGTTCTGTCGAGAAGCCGGTAACCTTTGCGCCCGCGCCGATAAGAATACGGCAAAGCCATGTTCCCTTAAAACCGGTATGACCCGTTACAAACACTTTTTTGCCGTTAAAAAACTCAAGATTCATATAAATCCCCATTCTGCAGTTTTTCTGCCGAAGTAAGCTTTAATCCCATTTTTTCCAGGGAGCCTTGCCCGAGTCCCAAAGCTTTTCAAGCAGTATTTTTTCACGCATTGAGTCCATACACTGCCAAAATCCCGTGTAGCGGTAACTCATAAGCTGCTTTTCTTTTACAAGCTGCTCAAGGGGGGCTGTTTCAAAAATTGTATCGTCGCCTTCAAGGTAGTTGAATATTTCGGGTTCCAAAACCATATATCCCGCGTTTATCGCGGCGCCGTCGTTAACCTGTTTTTCGCGGAAGCTGCGTACTGCGCCGTTATCCTTGATATCAAGAACGCCCTTTTGCTGTTCCTGAATTACCGCGGTAAGGGTTGCGAGTTTTCCGTGGGACCGATGGAACTCAACCAGCTTTGAAATATCAATATCGCACACGCCGTCGCCGTAGGTGAGCATAAAGGGTTCGTTGCCTATATATTTCTGTATGCGCTTTACCCTGCCGCCGGTCATTGTGTTAAGTCCCGTATCAACAACCGTTACCTTCCACGGTTCGGAGTGCTGCTCGTGAATGATCATCTTATTGCCGTTTGAAAGGTCAAACGTAACGTCGCTGGTATAAAGGAAGTAATCCGCGAACCATTCCTTGATATACTGCTGTTTATAGCCGGCGCATATGATAAATTCGTTATATCCGTAATACGAATATTCCTTCATTATGTGCCAAAGTATAGGCATACCGCCTATTTCGATCATCGGCTTCGGTTTATACTGCGACTCTTCGGAAATTCTTGTACCGAAACCGCCTGCCAGAATAACAACCTTCATAATTACGCTCCTTAGGTTCTAATATAACATAATAAAATATATCATAAACAAGGGCTTTTGTCAACCAAATAAACCAATATGCACCATTTTGGGACAGTGCAAAACCCGCCTTATTCGACACGGGAAATACACGGAAAAATGCGCGGTAACGCCAATGCGGCATTACCGCGCAACACACGTTTTCTTATTACATCAGGTCTGTTATTATTGAAACGCCGGTCATTTCCTTAGGCTGTTCAAGGTTTAACAGCTTGATAATTGTGGGTGAAATATCGCAGAGTCTGCCGCCTTCGCGCAGCTTGCAGTTTTTGCCGATAACGGCAAAGGGAACAAGATTTGTTGTGTGGGCGGTAAAGGGTGTGCCGTCCTCCGCAAGCATTTTATCGGCATTGCCGTGGTCTGCCGTAAGCAGCATTACGCCGCCCATTTTAAGGGTGCTGTCCTCCACTCTGCCAACGCAGGTATCAACCGTTTCAACAGCCTTTACAGCCGCCTCGAACACGCCTGTATGGCCCACCATATCGCAGTTGGCAAAGTTCAGTATCACAACGTCATACTTGCCCGACTCAATAGCTTCGCACACCTTGTCGCAAACCTCGTTTGCGCTCATTTCGGGCTGCAGGTCGTAGGTTGCAACCTTGGGGGAGGCAACAAGTATTCTGTCCTCACCCTCAAACTTGACTTCTCTGCCGCCGTTGAAGAAGAATGTTACGTGCGCGTATTTTTCGGTTTCGGCAATACGCAGCTGCGTCATACCGCGGTTTGCCAAAAATTCGCCTAAGGTGTTGTTAAGCTCTTCGGGCTTAAAGGCAACCTCAACATTGGGCATTGACGCGTCGTACTGGGTCATACAAACGTAGAACACCTTTTGTCTGCCGCCTTTGCGCTCAAAGCCCGTGAAACCGTCGTCAACAAAGGTGCGGGTGATCTCCCTTGCCCTGTCGGGACGGAAGTTGAAGAATATAACGCTGTCGCCGGTTTTAATTCTTTCGGTTCCCGAAACTACCGTGGGGAGCACAAATTCATCGGTGATGTGCTTGCCCTCTTCGTCAATTTCGGTGTAAGACTTGCGAACGGCAGCCGCGGCGTCATCGGTAACAATGCCCTCGCCGTAAACGAGCGCCGCATATGCTTTGCCGACCCTCTCCCAGCGGTTATCGCGGTCCATTCCGTAAAATCTGCCCATAACCGTGGCAAGCTTGCCTACGCCTATTTCCTTAAGCTTTGCGTTTAAGGTATCAATATAATCCGCGGCGCTTGCGGGGGGAACGTCGCGCCCGTCAAGCAGGGCGTGAACGTAAACCTTTGTAAGACCGTTTTTCTTTGCAAGCTCCAAAAGTCCGTAAAGATGTTCAATGTGGCTGTGAACGCCGCCGTCCGACAAAAGTCCCATTAAATGCAGGGCGCTGCCGTTCTTTTTGCAGTTGTCCACCGCGTCAAGAAACGCCTTGTTTGTGAAGAAATCGCCGTCTTTAATGGATTTTGTAATTCTGGTCAGTTCCTGGTACACAATTCTGCCCGCGCCTATATTTGTGTGACCTACCTCGCTGTTGCCCATCTGACCGTCGGGAAGACCGACATCCATTCCCGAAGCGCCGATTTTTGTGGTGGGGCATTCCGCAAAAATTTTATCAAGGCGCGGTGTGTTTGCGGCTTTAATTGCGTTTCCCTTTGTTTCGGGGTTTATGCCGAAACCGTCCATTATAGTTAAAACTATGGGTTTTTTCATCAGTAATTGCTCCTAAGGATAAAATTATTTGCTTGCCGCCTTAACTATTACGGAGAAATCCTCCGCTTTTAAGGAAGCTCCGCCGATAAGTCCGCCGTCAACATTGTTTTTGGCAACCAGTTCGTCGCAGTTTTTGGCGTTCATTGAACCGCCGTACTGAATTGTAACCGTTTCGGCGGTATCTTCGCCGTAAACCTCGGCAATGGCGGCGCGAACGTAGCCGTTGCCCTCGTCTGCCTGTTCCGCGGTGGCGGTAACGCCGGTTCCGATTGCCCAAACGGGCTCGTAAGCTATAATAATGTTCTTAAGCTGTTCCTTTGAAACGTTGGTAAGCGCCATCTTGGTCTGGAATTTAAGCAGTGTTTCGGTATAGCCGAGTTCGCGCTGTTCGAGCGTTTCGCCTACGCACACAATAGCCGTAAGACCCGCGTTAACGGCGGCAAGGGTGCGGAGGTTGACGGTCTGATCGGTTTCGCCGAAGTACTGTCTTCTTTCGCTGTGACCCACAACAACGTATTTAACGCCGCTTTCAACCAGCATTTTGGCTGAAACTTCGCCAGTGTAGGCGCCGCTTTCCTTAAAGTGGACGTTTTCCGCGCCTATTTCAATGTTTGAGCCTTTTGCGGCTTCAACCGCGGCGGCAATATCAACAAAAGGTACGCAAAGCACAACCTTGCAGTCGGCATCGGCCACAAGAGGTTTCATCTCGTTAATAAGGGCGGTGGTTTCCGCGGGTGTTTTGTTCATTTTCCAGTTGCCGGCGATAACGGCGGCTCTTTTTGCTTTATTCATATTCTTTACTCCCTTTTTAAAATTACTCTTCAAACATACGGGCAAGCTTATCTGCCGCTAAGGACATATCCTTAATGCCTTCGGATACGTTGTCCGCATTGAATTTATTAAGATAACTGTCGGCCTCAAGGGTGAAATATCCCTTGTAGCCTATACTTTTAAGCGCCTTTACAATCGAATTAAAGTCTATATCCATTGAAAACGGGATCTGGTGAGAATCGTGCCATCTGTCGTTATCGTGAATATGCAGCGCCTGCAAGCGGTCGCCCAGTGCGTATATCATATTAGCGGCGCCCGAGCCCGAGCCGCGCATTTCCGCGTGGCCTATATCAAGGCAGGCGACGAAAAACGGGTCGTTAACGGCGTCAAGATGAGCGTTAAAGCTTTCGGACGTGGCGCAGGCGGCAAAACAGGATTCGTCCTTTTCACCGTTCCAGTTCCACATATTTTCCGTTGCGATCTTCACCCCGCAGCTTTTGGCAAACGGGAGAATTTCGGCGTAAATTTCCGCGTTTTCCTCGGGCGATTTATTGTTATCGGGGTGAACGATACATATTTTTCCGCCTGCTTCCGCCGTACACTCTACCGACCTTTTTAAAAGCGAGCGTATCTCGGGGCAGGACACCGGAAAAGGCGCGTGGGACTGGTTGCAGACAATGCCGTTATCAAGCCCTATTTGCTTTAACCTGCGGGCAAAGGCAATGTAATTGTTACCTGCCAGCGGGTGATTTGTCATAACGGCACTGCGGGTGCTCCAGTCATATCGGCACATATCGAACATTGAAAAATCCCAGGCGTCAAATCCCGCCTTTGCAATTTCCTCAACCGCTCTTTCCTCGCCGATAATTCTTGATGCCGAGCCTATCTCTGTTGATGTTTTCATAGTGATCACCTAATGTGTTATAAAAGCGCCGAAGCCGCCGCGCTTACAGCCCGAAAACGGTTCTTTGCGCGGCAGCCTGAGTTTTTAATTATTTATCGTTAAGTGCGGCAATGCCGGGCAGTTCCTTGCCTTCAAGGAATTCAAGGGATGCTCCGCCGCCTGTTGAAATGTGGGTCATCTTATCGCCGTAGCCGAGTGTGTTAACAGCCGCGGCAGAGTCGCCGCCGCCGATAACGGTTACGGCATCGGTTTCGGCAAGGCTCTTTGCAACGGCAATTGTGCCGGCAGCCAATGTCGGGTTTTCAAACACGCCCATAGGTCCGTTCCATACAACGGTCTTTGCGCTCTTAACCTCGTTCGCGAAAAGCTCGGCTGACTTAGGTCCTATATCAAGACCCTCGTAATCCGCCGGAATTTTATCGGCGTCAACGGTCTTAACCTCAATCGGAGCGTCAATCGGATCGGGGAAACGGTCGGCAATGTTGCAGTCGATCGGGAGAAGTATCTTAACGCCCTTTTCGTCTGCCTTTTTAAGCATATCGCGGCAGTAGTCTATCTTTTCGGTATCAAGCAGTGATTTGCCAACGCCGTAGCCCTTTGCCGCCAAGAAGGTGTAAGCCATACCGCCGCCTATAATAAGGGTATCGGCTTTGTTAAGCAGGTTTTCGATTACCGAAAGCTTATCGGCAACCTTTGCGCCGCCTAAAATTGTAACGAAAGGACGAACCGGGTTATCAACGGCGTTTCCGAGGTATTTAAGCTCTTTTCCGATAAGGTAACCGGCAACAGCCTCTTTAACATAGGACACTACGCCGACGGTTGAGCAGTGCGCTCTGTGAGCGGTACCGAACGCGTCGTTAACAAAAATATCGGCAAGAGAACCGAGTTCCTTTGAAAATTCCTCGCCGTTTTTGGTTTCTTCGGCGCGGTAACGTGTGTTCTGAAGAAGAACAACGTCCCCGTCCTTCATAGCGGCAACGGCAGCCTTCGCGTTTTCGCCTACAACGTTATCGTCCGCGGCAAAAACAACCTCTTTACCGAGAAGCTCGGACAGGCGCTTTGCTACGGGGGCTAAAGAAAGCTCGGGCTTGGGCTCGCCCTTCGGCTTGCCGAGGTGTGAGCAGAGAATGACTCTGCCGCCGTCGGCGATAAGCTTTTTAATTGTCGGGAGAGCGGCAATTATGCGGTTCTCATCGGTTATAACGCCGTTTTTAAGCGGCACGTTAAAATCGCAGCGAACAAGAACCTTCTGACCCTTTACGTTGATATCGTCAACGGTTTTTTTGTTAAGAGCGTTCATTAAAAAAACATCCTTTCAACATTGTTAAAATTTTTGCAATTCTATTTTACCACATTTTTCTGGATTTTCAATATTTATTTTGAAAACCCCAAAATTCAGCAGTCCTCCCATTTGTAATTATGGAGCTGACCGAAATTTTCCAAGGCGGGGTAATCCCACTGCCTTAATGTTTCGTAGACCGCAATCGCAACCGAGTTTGAAAGGTTAAGGCTGCGTATTCCGCCGAGCATCGGTATGCGGACGCACCGCTCGGGATTTTTTATAAGCAGTTCTTCGGGCAGACCTTTTGTTTCCTTGCCGAACAGCAAATAGCAGTTATCGGGATAGGAAATCTCGGAATGGGTATGTCTGCCCTTTGTTGTGAAATAAAAAAAGGAGCCGCTGTTCTTTTTAAAAAAGTCCTCAAGGCTTTCGTAATAAGTAATGTCAAGGTATTGCCAGTAGTCAAGTCCCGCGCGCTTGAGTTTTTTATCGTCGATTTTAAAGCCCATCGGCCCCACCAGGTGGAGTCTGGCACCCGTTGCGGCGCAGGTTCGCGCCACGTTCCCCGTGTTTTGCGGAATTTCGGGTTCAACCATTACAATGTTCAGTTTTGCCATTTTTATACCGTCCCGTCAGGCGTGAAGAGTTAAGTCCCCGTCAGCCTAAAATTTTCTTATTTCCAGGCTTGCGTCATCATTGCCTTTTTCAATCGCGCGGATAACTATATAGTAGCTGTAATCCTCGCTCACCTTAACGCACACCCTGTCGCCCACGCGGGCGCCCATAACCGCCTTGCCCATAGGCGAATCGCGGCTTATGAGTCTTTCAAGCGAATTCTGGCGGAGCGATGTTACTATTCTTACGCTTTCCTCCGCGTCGTCCTCCTCAACATAGTAGCGCACGGTATCGAACATACCAACCTCGTCCTCACGGCTCTGCGGGTGTATCACCTTTGCGGTTTTTATCATATTGCGTAAATATCTTATTCTGCTCTCGTTCTTGCCGCGTTCGCGTTTTGCCGCGTGATATTCGGCGTTTTCGCTCAAATCACCGAAGCTGCGGGTGAACTTGACCTCCTCGAGTATTTTGGGGCGGACCGTACCTATGCGGTACTCAAGCTCGTCCTGCATTTTTTTAATATCAACTTCTGTCAGTTCATCGTACATATCGACAAAATCCCGTTCCTTACAAAACAACGGGGCTGAAAAAACCGTGTTTTTACAGCCCCTTGATAATTTAAGCTTTTTTAGGCTTTAACGCCTTTTTTGTGTTTTTATGCTTTTTCCAGATTACCCACAGCGGACCGGAAATGCAAAGCGACGAAACCGCGCCCGACACAATGCCGAATGCCATCGGGATCGCGAACGTGCGGAGTGTTGAAAGACCGAACAGCTCGGATACGACAACAATGGTTATTACCGCCACAAATGTTGTCAGCGAGGTTATAATGTTACGCTTTAAGCACTGATTGATACTTTCGTTTACAAGCACGGCAATATCCTCTTCGGGGTGCAGGCGTTTGTTTTCGCGCACACGGTCGTAAATAACAATGGTATCGTTAAGCGAATAGCCGAGGATTGTAAGCACAACCGCAATGTAGTTTGAGTCTATCTGCAATTTGAAGAACACGCAGGTAAAGAATGTGATAAACACGTCAAACACCAGCGCGCAGAGAGCCGTTACCGCGGCGGACACACCGCCTATGCGGCGGAAGCGTATGCCGACGTAGATTATAACGAACAGTGCCGTTAAGAGCACGGCTACAAGACTTTTCGCAAAGAACGAATCGGCAACCGTGGGGCTTACCGAGTTTGAGTTGTAAAGCTCAATGCCGTTATCGGCAAACTTTTCGGTAAGTGCTTTTGTAAGCGCCTCCTGCTTTTCCGCCGAAACCGAATTTTTGCCCACAAGCGAAATTTCAAAGGTCTTTGTATCTCCCGCAAGCGAGGTGCTTTTTGAAACCGTGAAGGATTTATCGATAACGCTTTTTACGGTGCTTTCAATAT